>Ga0208895_1000408_pt1 | contig 20052 bp, 18 predicted proteins | sample ETNtaG_10_FD_185765 | JGI IMG/M metagenome (GOLD analysis project Ga0208895, IMG submission 185765) | Marine microbial and viral communities from oxygen minimum zone, Eastern Pacific Ocean - ETNP201302SV82 (SPAdes) (version 2) | ecosystem: Environmental > Aquatic > Marine > Oceanic ... | reverse complement strand
TAATACGCATGTTTTTAGAGATTCAAATCCAAGCCACTTATGCTGATGGCGTGTTTGACGATAAAGAACATGATGCACTTAAATATATCGCGCAAAAACTACGCTTTCCTATTCATGAGCTAGAGAATCTGATTCAGCAATTTTCCGCTACTAGCAACAATATTAATCAACTAACAGTTAACGATGCCTACGTGATATTGGGTGCGGATAAAAGTCTAACTGATAAAGAGCTCAAACGAACCTATCGCCGATTGTTAGCTCAGCATCATCCAGATAAATTAGTTGCCAAAGGCTTGCCAGAGGAGATAACAAAAATAGCCAATGAAAAAACCCAAGAAATCATTAGTGCTTATGAGCTCATTAAAAAGCACCGTGGCATGCGCTAATTAAGGTGCAATCCTCCTTACCTTATTTGTTTACTTACCGCTTAACTAAGGATTTAAGCCAACACTGCGTAAAACTAGATCTATAACTTGTTGTTTTTTTTCTTCAAACTCCGCATCTGTTAGCCTTTTACCATTATTTAATATCTTCACTTGATATTCAAAATCAGCATAATGTTGTGTGGTGGCCCAAATCATATATAACAAGGTATGGGCATCACCCACATTAACAATTTTCTTTAGTTCAATCCATGTATTTATTGAGTTAACACAAGTATCAACCCATTTTTTTAACCTTGATGATAGTATTTCTTCCATTACTGGGGCGCCACTGATAATCTCATTTGCCCACACTTTTGAGCCAAATGGTCTTGTACGCGACAAATCCATTTTTGCGCCAACATAATATCTAATTGCTTCCCGCGGTTCATCAAATGTATCAAATGTGTCAGCGGCCTTCATCCAATCAACCAATATGCTTTCCAAGACATATCTATACAGATTTAATTTAGTATGAAAATAATAATGAATGTTGGATTTAGGGAGTATTGCCATATCTGCAATTTGTTTGGTGGTCGCACCTTTAAGACCATGCTTTGCAAATACTTTTTCTGCTGCAATTAAAATAATAAGTTCGTTTTCTTCACGAATTTTCTCTTTACTTCGAGAGCTACTTCTGGCTTTTGCTGCAACCATTACATTACCCATTCTATTTCTCCATTATTTTTTCATGAAACCTTCAATGGATTATTTGGGTGTGTTGTCCAATCAGATGCTTTTGGTGAAATTGCCTTGCCAGTTCTCGGATCAGTTCCAGAAGTCATGGCAACCATTGAGATACAATCTACCACAGGGCAAACGCTTACACAAAGATTGCATCCAACACATTCATCGTCGTTAACTGTAAATACTCTATCACCGCCATTGTTTGAATATTCAATTGCTTGATGTGAAGTATCTTCACATACAATATGACAACGCCCACACTTTATACATTTATCTTGGTCAATAACAGCTTTGTCAATGTGGTTTAAATTCAAATATTTCCAATCAGTAACTGATGGCACTGCTTTACCCACAAGCTCTTGCACTGAATTCATGCCTTTTTCATCCAAAAAGTTACTCAACCCAGTTTTCATATCTTCTATAATTTTAAAACCATAAACCATTGCAGCTGTGCACACCTGAACATTACTTGCGCCTAGGGCAATAAAATCCACTGCGTCTTTCCATGTTGTTACTCCTCCAATCCCTGAAATTGGCAAATTTTTTGTTTTTTCATTGCGCGCTATTTCTGCCACCATGTGCAATGCAATTGGTTTTACCGCCTCACCACAATAACCACCATGTGAACCCATATCTCCAGTAGTTGGGAACATTGTCAAATTGTCATAATCAACCCTCATAATTGAATTAATGGTATTGATTAATGACACTGCATCTGCACCGCCCTCAAGGCACGCTTCAGCCGGATAAAGTACATCAGTTATATTCGGTGTAAGCTTTACAATTACAGGTGTCGTAGCATATTTTTTACACCACTCGGTTGCTTGCTTTATATATTCTGGAACTTGTCCAACTGCTGCCCCCATGCCGCGCTCAGACATACCATGCGGACAACCAAAATTTAATTCAAAACCATCTACGCCTGCATCTTCTATTATGGGGACAAGCTTTGCCCAAGATGCCTCATTCATTGGAAACATAACAGATGCAACCAGAGCTCTATCTGGCCAGTCTCTTTTAACTTGACGCATTTCCTCAAGGTTAACTTGAAATGGTCGATCAGTAATTAATTCAATATTATTAAAACCAATAACACGACGATCATTACTCATCATGGAAGTGTATCTAGGGCCATTCACATTCACTATATGTGGATCCTCACCCAAAGTTTTCCATGAAACTCCACCCCAACCAGCTTCAAAGGCGCGATTCACATTATATGCCTTATCTGCAGGTGGTCCCGAGGCCAACCAAAAAGGATTAGGTGACTTAATTCCCAAAAAATTACTAGATAAATCTGCCATATTATGCTCCTTGTGTTAACGTTTCGTTAATTGAAATTGCGGCCAGTTTGCCATCTTGAACTGCTGATACTGTTAAATTATTGCCATCAAGCACGCAATCTCCACCCGCCCAAACTTTAGTTAATGAAGTTTTACGATGCTCATCTACAACTATCCTTCCTTTTTTTAGTTGTAAGCTATTATTTTTAATCAAACCTTCAGTAACTAATTTTTGTCCGATTGCCTTAAAAATAACATCGGCTTTTAATGTAATATTTTCCCCGCTTGCCATTAAACTACCATCATTTTGTGATTGCATAATATCAAACTCCATTGCAGTGACATTGCTATCAGCAGATAACAGACGTTTTGGTGACACATTGTATTGTATTTGCACGTCATGTTTTTTTGCCAAAGCTTGCTCATATTCACTAGCCGCCATTATATTTTTACTGCGCCTATAAGCAATGGTTACTTGCTCTGCACCTAATAATTTGCTTTGAACGGCAATATCTATTGCTGTCATGCCACCCCCTATAACTACAATATTTTTTCCAACCATTAGTTCATCTTTATTGCTGGTTTGCCGCAAATTTGCAATATATTCAACTGCATCTATAACGCCTGAAATATTTTCGTTATCAAGATTTAATTGGTTTACCGTGGCTAGACCACATCCTAAAAAGACTGCGTCATATTGTTGTTGCAAGTCCTCAAGATTAATTTGTTTGCCTAGCTGCATTCCTGTTTTAATAGTAATACCACCTATATCTAGAATATAAGCAAGCTCTTGCTGTGCAAAATCATTGGTAGTTTTATAAGCTGCAATACCATACTCATTTAAACCACCTAATTTATCCTTTGCCTCATAAACTGTTATTTTGTGTCCCAAAACTGCCAAACGGTGTGCGCAAGATATTCCGGCAGGCCCTGCTCCAACAACAGCAATAGATTTTCCTGTATCTTCTTCTCTTGAAAATAGCTGTACGCCATTATTTAATACTGAATCGGTTGCATAGCGTTGCAATAATCCAATTTCAACCGGTTTTTCTTCATGATCATTACGAACACATGCCTGTTGGCACAACTCCTCAGTAGGACAGTCCCGGGCGCACATGCCGCCAAAAATATTTTCAGTTAATATTTTATCTGCAGCACCTGTTAAATTATCACTCTGAATACTTTGAATAAAACCTGGAACATCAATATCTGATGGACAGGCTTTAGTGCAAGGAGCGTCATAACAAAAATAACAACGATCAGCTTCAATTAATGCCTCTATTGCAGATAGTGGCGCATGAAGATCTGTAAAATTATCTTCGATCTCTTGTTTGCTAAGGCGATGGGGCTTAATGTTCATTGCCTCATTTGTTAAATTATTATCATTCATAGTTAGCTCCGAAAAAAAATATTTGACCATTTGGTCAGGTTATAAATACAAAACCACAATATAAAATTAATTACCTCTTAACGATTCACAGATTTAGGTTTGTTTATCTCTGCTTGAACATCTAGGCCTTGGTAGAATGATGCATAAGCAGGTCGGTCAATATATTTACCGGCACCACGCTCAACTTTTAACTCTCCGTTAGCATATACTACTTTTGCTGCACTTATGGTGTGCGAAGCACAGCCTTTAACCTTCATGCCTTCAAAAATATTAAAATCAATATTTTGATGGTGTGTTTTAGCAGAAATTGTCTTAGTTGCTTCTGGATCCCATACAACAATATCAGCGTCTGCTCCAACAGATATACTGCCTTTACGTGGATAGATATTAAATATTTGCGCAGCATTGGTAGAGGTTAGTTTAACAAACTCGTTCATATTTAAAAGTCCAGTATTTACCCCATGATGCCATAATACTTCCATACGATTTTCTATACCTGCGGTACCGTTTGGAGTTTTACGAAAATCATCTTTACCAGCTGCTTTTTGATCGGCACAAAAACAGCAATGGTCAGTAGCAGTGGTTTGTAAATTACCGGAGAGAACACCTTTCCATAATGCATCTTGATGTTCTTTTGCTCTAAATGGTGGACTCATAACATGTGCAGCTGCACTTTCAAAATTTTTATCCAAGTAAACTGACTCGTCTATCAACAAATGCCCAGCTAAAACTTCACCAAATACTTTTTGACCTGCATTTCGTGCCCTAGTAATAGCCTCTAAAGACTGTTTTGTAGACACATGAACAACATATAATGGCACTCCATATACGTTAGCAATACTAATAGCACGACTCGCAGCCTCAGCTTCAACTTCTGGTGGACGTGACAATGGGTGACCTTCTGGTCCAGTTATACCCATATTAAAAATTTTATTTTGTAATTGCGCAACCATTTCACCATTTTCAGCATGAACTGTTGGTATTGCGCCTAATTCTAAAGCTCTGTTGAAACTATTTACTAGTGTTTCATCGGTAGCCATTATTGCACCCTTATAAGCCATAAAGTGCTTAAAACTGTTAACACCATATTTTTCTACTAAGGTTTTCATATCAGCATGTACAGTTTCATCCCACCAAGTGATGGCAACATGAAAACTGTAGTCGGCTACTGCTTTTTGCGACCACTCACGCCACTGCTGATAAGCCTCCATAATATTCTGTTGAGGCGCAGGAATAACAAAATCAATAATCATTGTTGTGCCACCTGCAAGCCCTGCAGCCGTGCCAGTATAAAAATCTTCACTGGCAACTGTTCCCATGAACGGTAGCTGCATATGGGTATGAGGGTCGATACCACCAGGCATAACGTACTGCCCGGCGGCATCTATAATCTCAGCGCCACTTGGCGCTGAGATATTACTGCTAATTTCCTGTATTTTGCCATCTGTACATAGCACATCGGCTTGAAAAGATTGATCAGCGTTAACAATTGCTCCATTTTTAATTAGTACAGACATAGTATTACTCCTACAAGAAATTAGATTTTAAAAATTATGAACCAAATGCAGCATCCCAGACCTTATGAGTCCAAGCTCCTACTGGTTCTTTGTTGATCACTGGATCAGAATCACTACCTAGCAAGGTATCAACAGTACGTTGGTAGTCATCAACATTCAATTTACCGCCATTTTCGGTTAATTTGTTGATCTCACCCATCATACGACGCTGATGTTTTTCAGTTTGGGCGCCAGTCATGTCATACTCAAGCACAATATCGGCAGCCGCATCAGAGTTATTTGTTGCCCACTCCCAGCCTTTCATACTTGCACGCAAGAACCGTGCTGCTTTATCAACAAAAGCAGGGTCATTTAGATTTTCTTCCAGCACATATAAACCGTCCTCAAGTGTAGAAACACCTTGGTCCTCGTAAGAAAAAACTGATAGCTCGCTTGCTGAAAGTCCACCATCTATAACTTGCCAGTATTCATTGTAAGTCATCGTTGAGACACAGTCAGCTTGCTTTTGCAGAATTGGATCAACATTAAAACCTTGCTTTAATACTGTTACTCCACCATCACTACCATCAGTGGCAATGCCTAATTTACTCATCCAGCTAAGAAATGGATATTCATTACCGTAGAACCAAACACCCAAAGTTTTATTTGGGAAATCAGCAGGCGAGCTTATGCCTGAATCTTTGCGGCAAGTTAACATCATGCCAGAGCGTTTAAATGGTTGAGCAATGTTGACTAAATTAAGTCCTTTTTCTCTAGATGCCAATGCTGCTGGCATCCATTCTATTAGTATATCAGCACCGCCACCAGCAATAACTTGAGGAGGCGCTATATCTGGACCACCTGCCTTAATTGTAACATCAAGGCCTTCATCATCATAAAACCCTTTTTCTAGAGCAACATAATAGCCCGCAAACTGCGCCTGAGTTACCCACTTTATCTGCAAAGTAAACTTATCGTCTGCCTGTGCTGTAAAACTAGCAGCCATAAGCATGATAGAACAAATTGCAGTTAATATACTTTTATATATTTTCATAACTTCTCCCTTTCATATATTATTACATTACCAGTACTTACTCTGTATATTAACTTTTTCGCATCGATGGATGCCAGAAAGTTATTTTTCTCTCTAACAGGGCAAATACCCCATAAAACATCGAGCCAGTTAGTGCAGCAATAGCAATTGTTGCCCATACCATATCGATATTCATTCGACCAACCTCGGCCGAAATTCTAAAACCCATTCCAACAATGGGTGTTCCAAAAAATTCTGCTACTATAGCTCCAATCATAGCTAAAGTTGAGTTAATTTTCAATGCATTAAGAATAAAAGGCATCGCATTTGGCAATCGCAAACTTAAAAGTTCACGCCAATAATTAGTAGCATAAGTATGTAACAAATCTCGATCAATTTTATCGGTCTCGTTAATGCCAACTAAAGTATTTACCATCATTGGGAAAAAAGTCATTATGGCAACAACCGCTGCTTTAGATTGCCAATCAAAACCAAACCACATTATCATGATTGGTGCTATCCCAACTACTGGTATAGCACTAAAAAAATTACCTATCGGAATTAATCCACGCTGTAAAAAAGGAATTTTATCTGCTGCAATGGCAACTACAAATCCAGACCCACTTCCTATAATAAAACCAGGAATTGCTGAACGCACAAAAGTTTGATAAAAATCTGCAAATAAAGTAGCACCGGCACCATCAAATACTTGCCAAATTAGGCTTGGAGATGGCAACAATACCTGGGGCACAGTCATACCAATAGTTATTACCTCCCATAGAAAAAATATCCAAGAACCGAATAGTAATGGAATGACTACAGTAAGAAATAATTCCATAAATTTATTTAATGTTTTTATTGCCGAAAGCTGAACTAAGTTATGCCAAGTTAAAAACCATAATGAACTAACAAACAACCAAACATCCAACCCTATAATCGTGTCTGCATTTAATGAATGTATTAAACTTAAAACGGACCAAACTCCTGAAAATAATGCAGCAAAACAAATAGACAATAGAAATATGCCTTGTTGACGATTTACAAACAACGCCAAACTGATAGCAGCAATAATGATTACAATAAAAGGATTTAATGCATGATCATTTATCTCATTAAGCTGCAATGAAATTAAAGTAGATATTGAAAAAACAAGACATAATAATCCACTTAAGGAGCGACTTTTAAAGATGGTCAAAAAATTCATGTTTGCAGCCCCATGCGCTTATTAATTGATCGCTCCATTCGACCAATCACGGAAACTAGAGTTGCCGAAATCACTGAGGCAGTTATCAAAGCTGCCCAAATGAGGTTAGTTTGCCCATAGTATGAGCCTGACAAAAGGCGCGCTCCAAGGCCTCCTTGAGCACCTGCTGGAAGCTCTGCTACTATTGCCCCCACTATACTTAAAGCAATGGCTATTTTCAAACTAGCGAATAAAAATGGAATCGATGCTGGTATACGTAGTTTCCAAAAAACTTGCGCTTTTGAAGCTGAATAACTATGCATTAAATCTACCAGAATTATATTTGGTGATCGTAAACCTTTCACCATCCCAACTACTACAGGAAAAAAACATAAATAAGTTGAAATAGTAGCTTTAGGAAACAAACCTACAATACCCATTGAACCTAACACAACAACAATCATAGGAGCTATTGCGAGAATTGGGATAGTTTGTGATGCAATTATCCAAGGCATTAATGTTCGATCTAATGCTGGCACATAGACAATACCGACTGACAATAAAATACCGAGAAAAGTTCCCATTGCAAATCCTAACATAGCAGAAGACAAGGTCACTCCAGAATGGAAAACCAAACTGTGTTTAGAGGTTATTTTCTTATCCCAAATGGTTTTTTTTAGTTCTTTGGCTACTTGGTGCGGTGAAGGCAATACAGGGCGCTCCATCGACCAGGAGTCTGTTGCTAATTCTGAAAGGCTCCAATCTATATTATTTTTTTCATATCTATCAATTAAAAATGAGCTGTTTAAATAAACTGCTCCTGCGTACCATACCATGATAATAATGGAAACCAATATAACAACTGGGCCAACTGAGCCGCTCATAATAATATTAAGAATCCTATTAGCTTCCATCGTTATGCCCTTCCTTTAGCCCTTCTCTTACAAGTTGTGAAACCTCTAAAAATTCAGGTGTTTCACGAATATCAAAAGTCCTATCTTTTGAAAAATTGGTTTCAATAACATTAATAATTTTCCCTGGACGAGCAGACATTACCACAATCTTACTAGATAAGAATACCGCTTCAGGTATTGAGTGAGTCACAAATACAACTGTTTTCTGAGTTTTTTCCCATAAATGTAATAGCTCTTCATTTAAACGGTCACGGGTAATTTCATCAAGTGCACCAAATGGCTCATCCATCAGGAGCATATCAGGATTAAAACTCAAAGCGCGCGCAATTGAAACACGTTGTTGCATGCCACCTGATAATTGCCATGGATATTTTTTTTCAAATCCTATCAAGCTTACCAATGACAAATATTGCTGCGAAAGTTTTTTTTGCTCATGTTTTGAATAACCCGACATCTCTAATGGTAAATGGATATTTGACTCTATATTACGCCACGGCAATAGAGCTGGAGTTTGAAAAACATACCCATAAGAACGATCTAAACGTGCCTCATGTGGTGATTTACCTTCTACGGTTATTGTGCCACTTGTTGGTTTTTCTAAATCCGCTATTACACGCAACAATGTTGTTTTACCACAGCCGCTAGGACCTATTAAAGACACAAAATCACCTGAATTAATTTGCAAGTTAATATCAGAAAGCGCATGCACCGGTTCAGTTTGCGTCTCAAATGTAAGACACAAATTGTTAATGTCTATAGATGTAGACTTTGAAGGCTTACTAGATGTTGGTTCACTCATGAAACTATTTTTCGGTTAACCTCCCATAAAGGTCACTTCGCCTGTCTCTGAAAAATTGCCATGTATCTCGAACTTCTCGCACCATATCTAAATCGATTTCATGGACCAACAACTCATCATCACCATAACTTGCTTGTGCTTCAATTTCACCACGAGGATTTACAATATAACTTGATCCATAGAATTCACCCATTTCCTTTGCCCATGGCTCTTCTTTACCAACACGATTTATCGCTCCGATAAATACTCCATTTGCAGCCGCCGAAGCTGGTTGCTCCAACTCCCATAAATACTTACTTAATCCTGCCACTGTAGCTGAAGGATTAACAATATATTCAGCTCCATTTAAAGCTAATGCACGCCAACCCTCAGGGAAATGCCTGTCATAACAAATATATACTCCCAACTTAACATACGCAGTATCAAATACTGGATAACCAAGATTTCCAGGCTTAAAGAAAAATTTTTCATAAAAACCGGGTGCAACTTGAGGAATATGAGTTTTACGATATTTGCCTAAAAAACTTCCATCAGCATCTATTACTGCCGCGGTATTGTAATAAACACCGGGCATTTCTTCTTCATAAATAGGAACAACAATTACCATTTGGTATTTTTTTGCATATTCTTGCATAAGTTTAATTGTGGGTCCATCAGGAATCGACTCAGCCGCCGCATACCATTTTTTATCCTGACTTGGGCAAAAGTATGGCGAAGTAAATACTTCTTGAAAGCACAGTACTTTTACTCCTTGTTTAGCAGCATCCTCTAGCATTGGGATATGAGCCTCAATCATTAAATCACGTATTTTTTCTGGCGCCATCGTACCATCACCTTTCAAGCTCATTTGGATTAAACCACACTTCAATTTACTCATTCAATTACTCCTTATACTATTTGGTGAACAAAACAACTTAATACTTCTTGACTAAATAGACAGGCTACATATTTTTTTTATACTTGTCAACTAAAATTGTTAGGTTGACTTTAAAAAAAACTTCAAAGCATCATCAAACGTAATTTGCAGAAAAAATGAAGGTTTCGGGGCGATAAAAGGACTTCCGAAGTCCTTAGAAACAAGCATCCAAACCAATTATGAAGGGAAAGAAAAGTTAACGCCCTCGCGAATACTAGATGATGGCCAGCGTTGAGTTATAGTTTTTCTTCGTGTATAAAATCTTACACTATCAGGTCCATATGCTGCCAAATCACCAAACATTGATTGTTTCCAACCACCAAAACTATGCTGTGCAGCTGGGACGGGTAATGGGACATTTATACCAACCATGCCGACTTTTATTTGGTCGCTAAAATAACGCGCCGCTTCCCCATCTCTGGTGAAAATGCAAGTTCCGTTACCGTATTCATGTTCGTCTATTAAATCTATTGCTTGTTGCATAGTATCTACCCTAACAACTTGCAATACTGGCCCGAATATTTCGTTCTGATAAGACTCCATTGAAGCCTGTACACTATCTATAAGTGTGCCGCCAACGTAAAAACCATTTTCACAACCTTTCACATTAACACTCCGCCCATCCACAACAATATCTGCACCTTGAGCTTCTGCACTGGTTATATATTGTTCAACTTTTTTCATATGATCTTTAGTTATAAGTGGCCCGAAATCATTATTGCTATCATCAAAATTACCTACTTTTAGATTATGCATCTTGGATTTTAAGCCAGCAATTAAATTATCTGCCGTCTCTGAACCAACTGCGACTGCAACAGAAATTGCCATACACCGTTCTCCGCTAGAGCCAAATGCAGCACCTATTAAAGCATTCACTGTATTCTCCATTTCTGCATCTTGCATTACAATAGCGTGATTTTTAGCTCCTCCGAGTGCTTGACACCTCTTGTCATGCTCAGTAGCAGTATTGTAAACGTATTTTGCAATAGCAGTCGATCCAACAAAACTTACAGCTTGTACTCTTTCATCAGTCAGTAAAGTATCTACTGCCTCCTTACCGCCATTAACTACATTTAGCACCCCTTTTGGTAAACCCGCTTCATATAATAATTGAGCTACAAACAATGCTGCCGAAGGATCTCTTTCTGATGGTTTTAATACAAAACAATTGCCACAAACTATTGCCATCGGATACATCCATAATGGCACCATTGCTGGAAAATTAAAGGGAGTGATTCCCGCAACAACTCCTAAAGGTTGAAACTCACTCCATGAATCAATATTGGTTCCAATATTTTTACTGTGTTCTCCTTTTAGTAGTTCTGGCGCATAGCAAGCATATTCAACATTCTCGATACCTCGAGTTACTTCACCAAGCGCATCGTGTGCAATTTTTCCATGCTCTTCTCCAATTAATTGTGCTATTTTATTAATATTTTTCTCTAACAATTCTTTAAAACGAAACATAATTCTAGCGCGTTTAAGTGGCGGCGTTGCTCGCCACGCTGGAAAAGCATCCTGCGCAGCAGTTATAGCTTTTTCAACAGTAGTTTTTGTAGCTAGCGCTACTTGCTTGCTGACCTCTCCAGTAGATGGATTAAATACATCTTGAGTAGGGTCACCCATTGATACAATTTCACCATTAACAAGGTGCTCTATTACTTTCATTCCCTCTTTCTCTTTTATTGTAATTCTTTAATCGAGTCAGATATTACACCAACAACATCCTTTATTTCTTGTTCCGATACGATAAATGGCAGGCCTAATTGAATGGTATCTCCACCATATCGCACATAAAAACCTTTATCCCAACATTTCATTGCTATTTGGTAAGGTCGTAATGCGGGTTGATCTTTAGCAGCCTCAATAGTAATTCCACCAGCCAATCCATAATTACGAATATCCGCAACATGTTGTAAACCTTTAAGGCTATGAAGTTCTTGTTCAAATATTGGGCTCATTTGTTGCACTCGCTCTACCAAATTATCATTCTGTAATATATCTAAACTTGCAATCGATGCAGCACAAGCCACCGGGTGCGCAGAATATGTATAACCATGCATTAATTCAACCATATAATTTGGTGCTTTAGTATCCATAAAAGTTTCATAAATATTTTTGTTAACCACTACACCACCTAGCGGTTGACTGCCATTACTAACTTGTTTTGCAAAAGTAATTATATCTGGAGTAACGCCAAATGCTTCAGCCCCTGTCTTCGCGCCCATGCGGCCAAAAGCGGTTATCACTTCATCAAAGATTAATAAAATATCATTAGAATCACAGATTTTACGTAGCCTATTAAGATAACCTATAGGAGGTGGTATTACTCCTGCAGAACCAGCCATTGGTTCTACAATTACTGCGGCAATATTAGAAGCCCCATGCAATGCTATTTTATTTAATAATTCATCTGCTAAATGATCTCCAACTTGAGGTTGCCCTTTGCTAAATAAGTTTTCTGGTAACAAGGTGGTTGTTAAATGATCAGCTTCAATGCCTTGTCCAAACATCTCTCTATTTGGACCAATACCACCAACACTGATCCCCCCAAAATTAACTCCATGATAGCCCTTTATTCTTCCAATCAAACGAGTTTTACCGACCCTTCCCTTATGTCTCCAGTAAGCTCGAGCAATTTTAAGGGAACTATCTACCGCCTCTGAGCCAGAACACGTAAAAAAAACACGGTCTAGATCTTTTGGAGTAAGTTCAATAATTCTATTTGCTAATTCAAACGATTTGTTATGTCCAAATTGAAATGCCGGGGAGTAATCTAGGGTGTCAATTTGTTTACTTACCGCTTCCACGATTTCAGGACGTGAATGGCCAGCTCCACAAGTCCACAGCCCCGAAAGACCGTCAAATATTTTCCTGCCTTTATCATCTATATAATAGCTGTCTTTAGCCGAGACTATGATGCGTGGATTTGCTTTAAATTCCCTATTTCCGGTAAATGGCATCCAGTGTGCATCATAATATTTAGGATTATTTTTTATCATTTTTCATGCTCCCATTAACTAAGGATTTAAGCCAACACTGCGTAAAACTAGGTCTATAACTTGTTGTTGTTTTTAACATTCTTAGAGAGTCCAATCTATAACACTCGTTACTTCTTTTGTATCTAATAATAGTTCGCTTTGTATTGGGTTAGCCTTTGCAATAACTTGCCCATTACGAATTACAAACAAACGTGCATTGCATAAGCGTATCGCTTCAATTGGATTACTGGCTTGATGAACTACCAAATCAGCATTGCAACCAACTTCAATACCGTAATTATCTAGTTGCATTACTTTGGCGCCATTACTGGTAATAGTTTGAAATATTTGGTGCATTTGCTGCACGCCTGTCATTTGTCCAACATGCAATCCCATATTAGCAACCTCTAACATATCATGCTTCCCAAGGCTATACCATGGGTCCATTACACAGTCATGTCCAAAAGCAACATTAATATTACTATCTAACAACTCTTTAACTCGTGTCATTCCTCTGCGCTTAGGATAGAGATCATGGCGACCTTGTAGGGTAATATTTATTAATGGGTTGGCTACAACTTGTAAGTCAGCATCTCGCAATAATGGCATTAATTTGCTCACGTAATAATTATCCATTGAGTGCATGGATGTTAAGTGTGAACCCGTAACTCTGCCCTGCAAACCCAAGCGTTGTGCTTCAAACGCCAACGTTTCAACATGTCTAGACATTGGGTCATCAGATTCATCACAATGCATATCAACTAATAATCCATGTTTTGCCGCTATCTCACATAACAATTTAATAGACAAAGAGCCTTCGTTCATAGTGCGCTCAAAGTGTGGAATACCGCCAACAACTTCTACACCTTTTTTTAATGCCCTATCAAGGTTTTCAATAGAGTTTTTATAGCGCAAATATCCATTTTGTGGAAATGCAACTAGTTGAATATCTATCCAATTCCGCATTTCTTTACGTAACTCTAATAGCGCTTCAACTGCTAACAATCGATCGTCACTTATATCTACATGACTGCGAATTGCCAAACAGCCATTTGCGATTGCCCAATGACATAGTTTACGGGCGCGTTTTTTTATAAGCTCTATAGTTAAATGCGGTTTCAGTTCGTCCCATAGTTGAATACCTTCAAGTAAAGTGCCACTTTCATTAAAACGTGGCTGGCCTAAGGTTAGAGTAGCATCCAAATGAAAATGGCTATCCACATGCCCCGGAGAAACTAGTTTATCTGTCGCATCAATACTATTTGCTGCATCGCCAGCGATGTTTTTTTCAACGGCTACTATTTTTTTATTTTGAATAGCGATATCAACATTCTCACGACCATCCGGAAGATTGGCGTTTTTTATAAGTAAGTCAAACATTAGATACGATCTCCTTGTCTAAATGGTACTAATAATGCCTTAGGATAGGCGGCTCTTCGTGCAACAAGCATCATCGCAACTATGCTGAGAAAGTATGGCATCATAGAAAAAATTTGATATGGAATAACATCTGCGCCTATTAATTGCGCCCTAATTTGTAATGCTTCAAATAATGCAAATAAAATTGCCCCCAAGAAGGCTTTACCAGGCCTCCAAGACGCAAAAATAACCAGCGCGATGCAGATCCAGCCTCTGCCGTTAATCATACCAAAATAAAAAGCATCAAATGCGGACATAGTTAAAAATGCACCTCCAATCGCCATCAAAGCACTTCCAGCCATGACTGCACCAGTGCGAATTAATAATACATTAATACCTTGGGCCTCATTAGCAACTGGATTTTCTCCTGCCATTCTAATTGTTAAACCAATTGGCATTTTATAAAGCACATAGAAAGTGACTATTACCAATATGTATGCTAAATACGTTAATGCGGATTGGTTAAAGAAAGCCTCTCCAATAATTGGAATTGAAGATAGCACTGGCACTTCAAACGCGCTGAATGGTACAATTTTGGGTGGCGTAGTACTGAATGGTATCAGCATTGTATATGCATAATAACTAATGGACGAGGCTAGCAAGGTAATTCCGATTCCGCTAACATGTTGAGACAATCCAAGATAGACCACTAATATGCTATGCAGAAAGCCAAATAGCATTCCCACTATAGCAACAAATACTACCCCGCCCCATAGCTCTCCACCTTGATAAACCCATATCCAGCCGGCCATTGCCCCAATTGTCATTATGCCTTCAATTCCTAGATTCAATACTCCTGCTCGCTCACAAATCAACTCACCCAATGTAGCAAAAATTAATGGGGTTGCAATCCTTATTACAGATGCCCATAAACCCGCTGTCAACATCATTTCAAATAATTCCATCATAATTATTTACCCCATACAATACGGAATCGTGCCAGCATAGCTCCAACTAGAACCGATAATAAAGATATGGCAACTAAAATATCTGCAATATAGTTAGGTATGTTTACCGTTCGACTCATCGCATCAGCACCGACATAAATTGACGCTAGAAATATAGCTGAGACAATTACTCCAATAGGATGCAATTGTGCAAGCATTGCAACTGCTATTCCCGTATAACCAAAGCCTGGCGACAAAGTTAAAGTTAAATAGCCTTTTAGTCCCGCAACCTCGCTAACTCCTGCCATACCTGCCAGTCCACCACTAAAAAGGGCTACCATCAATACTGATTTATTGATCGATATCCCAAAAAAAGTTGAGGCTTGCTGGTTGTATCCAACCGCTCGTATTTCATACCCCCAAACCGTAAAGCGAAGTATAGCCCACATTACAACTGACATTACTAGGGCAATAATGATTCCAAAATGCAATCTACTCTTAGCAACGATAGTTGGCAAAACGCCATTATCAATAATTCGTGCAGCCTGAGGCCATCCCATAGCCATAGGGTCCTTCCAAGGCCCTTCAAGCAACATATTCACAAATAGTAAAATTACAAAATTCAGTAACAGGGTAGTTACCACTTCATCCACTTTCATATGGGTTTTAAGAACAACTGGCACCAACAAAATTAAACAACCCCCCAAAGCACCTGCAATAAACAACATTGGTATCATGATCGGCGCAGGCAGATCAATCACCCCAGTACCAACTAATGTTGCAGCCATAGCGCCACAATATAATTGCCCCTCTGCGCCAATATTCCAAAATTTAGCTCGAAATGCAACGGCAGCAGCTAAACCTGTAAAAATTAACGGGGTTGCCCTTGCCAAGGATTCAGTAATTGCAAAAGTTGAACCTAAAGAACCTTTAATTAAAGCTATATAAGCAGTAATTGGAGATTCACCTGCCCAAATTATAAAAAAGGCGCCAATAATAAAAGCAACCCCAATAGAAAGTATGGGCAGTAATGCAATTAACCATACAGGCGCATCTCTTCTTGTTTTAAGCCTCATGCAAACTTTCCGCTTTCACTTCACCGCTCATCATAAGGCCGACTTGATTTATATTGACTGTATTACTATCAAAAGGTCCTTGTAATTTCCCTTCAAATATCACTGCAATACGGTCAGACAATTCAAAAATTTCATCCAAGTCTTCACTAATTAGCAATACCCCAGCACCTTGTGTTTTAGCATCTATTATTTGCTGCTGTACAAAACTGATAGCGCCTTCGTCTAGGCCTCTTGCAGGCTTATTTGCAATTATAAAACGTGGGTTATTCGATAAACTTCTTGCAAGGATTAACTTCTGAATATTGCCGCCAGACAACAATCTAGTAGATGCAAATGGGCCTTCACAACGAATATCGTATTCTTGAATTAATTTTTCAGCATTACTGACTGCCTGCTTTTTGTCGATAATAAATCCTGATTTGGCTTTAGAGCGCAATTGCTCACCAAGGAAATTTTCCCATAGTTCCATTTCTCCTATAATGCCCTCATTTGTGCGGTCTTCTGGAATCCGTGCGACTCCAGATTCTGTAAGAAAACAGGGATCATATTTAACTAAACTCTCTCCAAACAGCTTAAATTCCCCAGAGCTTGGACAGGCCAATCCTTGTAAAATTGAAGCTAGTCCAGCTTGACCATTACCTGCAACTCCCGCCAGACCAATAATTTCTTTTTCATGTATTTTAAGGTTTATATTAGAAAGCGCAGTCGAGCCTTCGCTCGCATTTAAACATACATTATTAAACTCTACGACCGCCTTACCGATTTTCAATTTTTCATACGCTGGCCGTGTAACTGTGTGTCCAACCATCATTTCTGCGAGAGATTCCTTACTTGCATCTTTAGTGACTACTTCACCTACTAATTTGCCGTCACGTAGAACTACAATTCGATCACTAATTTCTAAAATTTCATGTAATTTGTGCGATATAAACATTATTGATAAACCAGCATTTACCATTTCCTTGAGCACTTTGAAAAGCTGTGTAGTCTCTTGCGGAGTGAGAACTGCAGTCGGTTCATCAAGTATCAAAATACTTGCATCACGATAGAGTGCTTTTATTATTTCAACTCGCTGTTTTTCGCCAACCGTTAAATCGGCTACTTTAGCATCTGGATTAATTAACAAGCCGAAGCGCTTTGATAGTGCTTTAAGTTTTTTGTACGCTTGTTTTTTTTGACTCCAAAGTCTAGTTAAAGGCTCGGTGCCAAGAATAATATTTTCTAAAACAGTAAGATTATCCGCTAACGTGAAATGCTGGTGAACCATGCCAATTCCAGCATCTAGTGAAGCTCTTGTTGAGCCTGGTGTTAATCTTTGACCCTCAACTTCGATAAACCCTTTGTCACTAATATAGTGTCCAAAGAGTATATTCATTAATGTGGTCTTACCTGCACCATTTTCACCCAACACAGATAATATTTCACCCTCACCTAGTGAGAGTGAAATATTGTCATTCGCTACAACAGAACCAAAATTCTTGCAAATTTTGGAAAATTGTAACTTCTTCATCTGATAGTTTTAGTAAGTTGATTTTGGCTCGTCGTCATTAATTTCAACTACAAGACTACCGCCTAGGATTTTTCTAGACATTGATGCTACTTTAGCTTTAACATCACTTGCAATCCTACTATCAAACTCATAGTAAGGTGCTAAAGAAGATCCGCCTTTTTGCATCATGGTCCATTCTTTGTAATCCTCTGCTTCGAAGGTACCAGCTTTAACACGGGAGATTGCATGATCAATTGCGTTTTCCATATGCCATAAAGCAGATGTGACCACGACATCTGTGCCGTTTTCCTCTTGATTCATGTCATTAACATTACCAAATGCAAGTATACCTTTGTCTCTTGCAGCATCTGTTACACCAGCACGTTCTGCATATAAGACATCAACACCTGCTTCTATTTGAGCAAATGCAGCTTCTTTTGCTTTCGGTGGATCATACCAAGAGCCAATAAAGCTAACTTTAAACTCAACATCAGGGTTAACTGACCTTGCACCAGCCATAAACGCGTGGAACAAACGGTTTACTTCACCAATTGCATAACCGCCAACCATACCAATTTTATTAGTTTCAGTCATGCCTCCAGCAATAATCCCCATCAAATAGCAAGGCTCATGAATATAATTATCAAATACTGAAAAATTGCTACCATGTTCACCACCATAACCACTACCAGGATCTCCCATTAGATATGCTATGTTTGGATAGTCATCTGCTACTTTTCTAGCCTCAGCGCTAATGCCAAAAGCCTCACCAACTACAAGGTCCACTCCACTTTCAGAATATTCACGTAAAACTCGAACATAATCAGTATTTGAAACTTTTTCTGAAAACACATATTCAATTTCACCTGCATCCGTTGCCGCTTGTAACGCTAGATGCAATCTTGCATCCCATTTTTGTTGCAATGGTTGGGTATATATACCTGCGACTTTTATTTTGTCTGCCAGTACTTGTCCAGACAAAAGAAAGCTACATAATGTTATAAACAATAGTCTACTAAATCTTCCTATTTTCATAAATTACTCCTTTATCATTTATCAAATGTAATACACACATTGATTTTTGATTTCCGTTTAATGTGATAGTATCACGCCACTCGCTGAAACTCATAATATAAATTAAGAGGTTCAACAATTTCTTGTTTCCAAGCCTTTTTCCAATTAAACTTACATTGAGATATGTGCTACACAGGTTACATTTTTTTTTTATAGTTGTCAATTATAGAAATACAAAAGACATCCGGAGATGCCTTAGTGATGTTCTGGGAATTTCAGGCAAAAAAAAGACATCCTGAGATGTCTTTTTTTTATGTATTAAATAGCATTCATCATTTTAAAGCAGCGACAAAACATTGCCGTCGCCCTCGACGAAATCGTACTTGTCAAAATCCCTCTTCGCCACCCAGGCGATGCTTTCATGCTCGTTAAGCCTGGTGTCGCCGCTTTTCCAGGTGCATAGATAGTAGTGCAGGTTGACGTCGATCCGGTCGTCCTTGTAACTCTCCTGCGCAAGCTTTTCATGGACCTCGATTACAATGTTCAGCTCCTCCTTGATCTCTCTCGAGAGCGCCTCGCGGAAACTTTCACCGGGCTCGACCTTGCCGCCGGGGAACTCCCATCTCAGGCCCATGTATTTATCCCTGTTACGTTGGGCAATCAGATACATGCCGTCTTTCCTGATTATCGCCGCGACGACGTCCTGGGGTTCCATAATGTGCTATATTCCAAAAAGGGATCGTTGCACTGCAGAGCGGTATCTTTTCATCACCGGGCTCGCAGCGGTTTTTTTCATGTCAACCGCAGGCGCCGCCGCAACGGCTGCGAATGATGATCTCCTTGGCGACGGGATAGCTGACGTTGAACTTGCGCGCCAGATGCTCCAGGCTCTTGTGCTGATAGGTGTAGAGCATTATCATCATATAGGTTTCATCGTCGCTGACGAGGGCGTTATTGCTGTCGTGCTTGAAAGATTTTTGCCCTCTTGCCATTTTCTTTTTGGAGTCGTTTATTCACAACAAGGTTGGGAGTGAATTGCAATTCATTATAGCACTAGATAGGA
>Ga0208895_1000406_pt1 | contig 20095 bp, 18 predicted proteins | sample ETNtaG_10_FD_185765 | JGI IMG/M metagenome (GOLD analysis project Ga0208895, IMG submission 185765) | Marine microbial and viral communities from oxygen minimum zone, Eastern Pacific Ocean - ETNP201302SV82 (SPAdes) (version 2) | ecosystem: Environmental > Aquatic > Marine > Oceanic ... | reverse complement strand
ATACAGGCGATTATCCTCAAGAACGTTCAAGGGCAAAATGGAATGGTTTCATGGGTTTATTCCAGGGAATAGGAGTGATGGCAACGTCGTTAGTCTTAACAAAAATGCCAATGGTTTTCAAAGCAAGAGGGTTTGATCCTATTGATGCTGGAACCTATACCTTTTGGATAGCGACCATTATTTGCTTATTAGCATCACTGATAGTTTTCACTTTATTAAAACCAGGATTGATGACAAAAAAAATTCAGAAGCCCACACTGGGTTTATTGATAAAGGAGGGTTATACAGCTGCAAAAAAAGATTCTAGAATCAGATTAGCCTACATTGCTTCTTTGGCTGCCAGGGGTGATATTTTTGTAGTAGGAGCCTTTACATTTTTGTGGACGACTCGTTTTGCAATAGATAATGGCATGACCATTGACGAGGGTTATGCTCGTGGAGCGATCATTGTGCCCATCATAGCTGGTACGGTAATAATTACTGCTCCCTTATTTGGTTTCCTGTTTGATCGATTGCATAGACTTTATGGAGTCATAATTGCATTTACACTGTCATCCTCAGGTTATCTAATGATGGGTCTCGTTGATGATCCGATGTCTTCTTCAATAATACCGACAGCCATTTTCTTGGGCATGGGTGAAGGCGCATCGATTATTTCTTCAACATCTTTGATGGGGAAAACAGCTCCGGCAGCAATTAGAGGAACGCTTTTTGGTGCTTTTGCAATGTGTGGTGCAATTGGTCAAGTCATTGCCGGTGGGTTGGGTGGTTTTTTGTTTGATTATATTTATACAGGTCCATTTTTACTCATGGCCTGTCTAAATTTTCTTGTTTTGCTTGTGGCCGTCTATACATGGGTTTCTCGAAAGAAAAATAACTTAGAATAAAGTTCAAATTACAATTTAATTGTTTTTCCTTTTCCCAATTTCATTTTTAATGCATGATAAAAGGCTAATACATATTGGAGGTGACACATGAGTAATGCACATCCTTGGCTGGAACAAATACCTTGGACAACCAAACCATTACCAAGAGACATGTTGGAGCATCGTATTCAGAGAGCTCTTACATTGAGCAATCTTGGGATGTTGGGCACACTGGGTTTACATGGACCAATAGTGAGTCCGTTGGAGTTCTATGCAGATAAATTCACCGTGTATATTTTCCCCCAACCTGGCAGCCCAAAGCTTAAAGCCATGCAGAGAGACCCAAGAGTTTCATTTGCGGTTGCAAACCCCATGGCTGGATGGGTGGTGGCTCAGGGTGCACAATTGTTTGGTAAGGCAGAATTATTGGATCCTGGCACAGCAGACTGGGAGTATGGTATGACCATTTTCAGATGGCAGGCATCGTCGGCAGAGATTGGGTTCGGGTTTGATCAACCTCCAAATGGGATTCTTATGAAATTAGATCCTGATCGGATTGTCTATACTGAGCATTTTCTCATTTTCTTAGAAAAGACGGTTATGGACCTCGGCAAATATGGCGTAAGGATGAAAAGAAAGAACAAGCTTCTGATGGTTTAACAGAATCGAAAAATACCTAATTACAGAATTTAGGAATCAGGAGTTTTGACAAATTGAAAATAGATTCCTAAAACAATTACTGCCAAAGAACCAAAGAAAAAAGGATAGTTTGGATTGATATTATAGAGTAGAGCACCAATTACAGGTCCAAAAATCATGCCTACTACTGGTGCTGCCGACAAGAGACCTGCCACTTCTCCTTGTTCATGCTCTTCAACACTTAATGTTGCGGCTGAGTTTAATCCTGGGGTGATCATACTAAAGGCAACTCCAATGCCGGCAAACGATAAATAATAGTAGTTTAAGGTCTCTATGTGTGGAATTGAGAACAGCACGAATCCAAAAATTAAAAAACATAGTCGCAATAAGATTCTTGCGGGTATATTTATTATTTGTAAGACTACAGCTTGCATCAGCGTTGTAGCTAAAGCCATTGAGAGCAAGGCAATGCTGGTTGCTTTAATGATTTCATTATAACCGGTAACACCAAGTCGATCCTCGATAAAGAATGCCGCTATGACCTGTGTCCCGGTAAATACCAAAAATGCAACTGCCCAACCAATAAGGTAGGGCATTATTCGCTTGTCATAAAATTTCAAATTGTGAATTTGTACTGGCCGAGTCTGCAGTCGTTGATTTGGCTCAATTAAAAACTTCATTGCCAGAAGACCACCTATGATTGCCAGGGCTGCACCAAAATACAATGGAAATAAGGGATGCACGAAAGCAAGTGCACCTCCAACAGCGGGACCAATCATAGTGCCAATACCAGAGGACATACCAATGAGTGCCATGCCTTGGGTTCTATGTTCACCCTCGGTTGAATCCGAGATATAAGCAACTGCAGCGGGTTGGATGCCTCCGATAAGACCCCCATAGATTAATCTGATCACAAATAATATGGAAAATAATTGCCAAGTGGCAAACAATCCCCACAAGCCAAGTTGAATTCCAAATGCAAACAGTGCATAAGCCAATGCATAACTGAATAAACCTATAATAAAAACAGGTTTTCTACCCATCGACTGACTTTTTTTACCCCAATAAAAGGATGAAAATACCAAAGTCACATTTGAAATGGCAATCAATATGCCAAATTGATTTGTACTCAGACCAATGCTTCGGGATAAAGGAGCAAAAATGATATAGAGCAGTGAAAATCCGGCTCCATAAATAATCAAGCCGATAATCAAAATGATTTTATCTAGGCTAATCCTAGATTGTCTTTTATTCATTAAATATTTTGGAGATTGTTTTAATATTTTCTAGAGGTTTTCTCTTGGACATCTATTCTGAGTCCTGCAGGAGATCTTAAACTACAAACAGGACCGTTTCCATATATTAACTTGAGGTCTCCAAAATGGGTTAGATCAACCCCTATTGTTTTTGCATTTTTAATAAATGCTTTCATAGAATTGGTTAAAAAAGAGCAATGCAAAACCCCTAGTGCGGGGGGAGAGGCTAATTTAAAACGGTTCACTTGATTGGATGCTCCTACATAGCTAATGATTTCTACTGTCCCATATCTGTCTTTTTCATCACCGGATAATAGTCTTAGATCCAATCCTCCCCCTTGGGGCAAACCAATCATTTTCTCGATGTGTTCTCCAAATAACTCTTCGTGTAGAGTTTCTTTCAAGTTGAATAGATCCGAATAAAACCTTCCTTCCCTGATGGTATCCGGGACAATGACAACCAAGGAGGTGATACCACCATAGCCTTTTGCTGATAATTTTATTTTCTCTTCCAGCCACTCCATGAAAACGATATTTGTTTCATCGTGACCCGGCATTTGCACTTCAATGACATCTGCTTGTAATTTTTCTAGCCTGTATTCGATGTATTTTGACCTGAATGAATAACCCATTTGTTGCAACTCATCGTATTTTTTTGGTAAATCCTTGCAGGTAACGTCCAGATTCTTAGGACCCAAATCGGTGCTATTGGCATCTTTTCTAACGGGATCATTAGGAATCTTAAATTCCACAAAGTGAAGTTGACCAATTTCGACTCCAGGTGTTCTGACTAAAGCTTGAGCCCTTATATTATCAGGGTCTATACCCCATAGTGTTGTCAGGTTTTCATCCAAACCAGTTATTTTCTTTACCAATTCTAGGTCAAACGTACCAACCCAAAGATCAAGTGCTGAATTGAGGTTCTCTACTCCGATTGCGATTGTCGAAATTGAACTGGACATGAAGGTTCTATCTTTTATTTATAGTTGAAATCAACATAGCACAGATCTTAATCACAATCCCTGATCTAGATCCATGTTTAACAAGTTTATCCTAGTTTTTCTAACATGATCTCTAATGAAAAATACTGCTATTGTAGGTAGAATAAGCAATCTAATAAATGATTGATTCAGTTAACGGAAAAATGTTTTCGCAAGATAGCCTACCGCTCAAAGGAATAAAAGTTACAGAGTTTACCCATATGATTATGGGACCTGCGGTGGGCGCTATTCTTGCTGATCTGGGTGCTGAAGTTATCAGAGTTGAACCGGTTACTGGAGATAAGACGAGATTATTGCCTGGTTCTGGGGTTGGCTTTTTTACTTCTTTTAATCGAAATAAAAGATCTATTGCTCTGGATATAAAATCAGACCAAGGTAAGGATATTGCATTAAAGCTGATTCAAGAATCAGATGTACTGATCGAGAATTTCAGACCTGGCACCATGGAAAGACTTGGATTCGGCTATGACGATTTGAAACCTTTAAACAACAGGTTGATTTATTGCTCAGCCAAAGGATTTCTCCAGGGTCCTTATGAGAACAGAACAGCCTTGGATGAAATTGCTCAAATGATGGGCGGGCTTGCTTATATGACAGGGCCCACAGGCCAGCCTTTGAGAGCTGGATCATCGGTGGTTGACATTATGGGTGGCATGTTTGGTGCCATTGGTATTTTGGCTGCTTGCGAACAACGACAAAGTACTGGTAAAGGTCAAAAAATAACAAGCGCTTTATTTGAAAACGTGGCGTATTTGATGACACAACATATGGCTCAAAATGCCATTACTGGAGAAACAGTTCCCCCGATGTCAGTTCGTATTTCCACTTGGGCTATTTATGAGGTATTTCAAACCAAGGGGGATGAGCAAGTGTTTGTTGGGGTTGTCAGCGATGGGCAGTGGCAATCATTTTGTAAGGCCTTTGATTTACTGGAATTATTAGAGAATCCTGATTTGAATGAAAATTCTGGCAGAGTGGAACATAGAGATCTCATCATCCCCATCATCACTGAAACATTCAAACAATATACCAAATCGGAGTTGATGCAGAAATTGGAAGAAACAGGATTACCGTTTGCACCGATCTCAAAGCCAGAAGACCTTTTCGAAGATCCACATTTGAATGCATCTGATGGTTTGGTTTCAATCGATCTTCCCAAAGGAGGGCAAGTTAAACTACCAACTTTGCCGATAGAAATGGATGGCAATCGATTTGGAGTGAGGCATCAACCTGCACAACCGGGGGAGCACACCAGAGAGATTCTCAAAGAACTTGATTTTAATGACAAGATGATCGATCAGATGGTGAATGAATCGGTTGTGTCAGAATAACCGCTTTACAACGATTCAGCATAATCTCCCGTTTGACTTTCGATTATATGTTTTCGGTAATGCTTGATGCATTGAAATCCTGCGATGATGCCAATGACCCCGACTATGATTGATATCATGGTCATGGAATAGCGAATCATGCCTTCATCTTTGAAAAAGTAATCGTTTAGTAGCCCCACACTTGTAGGCCCTAGTGTATAACCCGTCATGCTGATGACAAAGTAATAGATGGCGGTGACTTGCCCTCTGATTTGATTGGGGGTGATGTTAATTATCGCAATGGGAGCAAGAGCTGTCTGGGCAGCTGCAGCGATTATTTGAGGAAGAAACATCAAAGTTGCCAATTGATAAGTAGGCATTAGGGGTACTAGTGAGGCGCTGATAGCCATTACAACGGTGCAATACGCGAACAATTTAACGTGCGCAGCATTATCACCTTTGTTAAATAGTTTATCTCCTAATACCCCACTCATGATCGCTCCGAGCGGCCCACCGATGAGAAAAGCTAATCCTTGCCAAAGTGCAATCGTGCCGATGTCTATGTTATATGTTCTGATGTACATTGCAGGCATCCATGACAAGAATGCATATCCAATCAGAACAGAACACGCCATCGATAGAAACAACCAGCCATAAGTCTTTTTTCTCGCCAAGAGAAATTTAATTGTTTGTGAAATGGATATCTCATCTGTTTGTTTACCATCTTGACTTCTCATTGTGATTTTGCCTTTTCTCGAAGGTTCTCTAATGGTTCCCATCAGTGCTGCAACGATTAACCCTGGGAGACCCACAAACAGAAACAAAGCTTGCCAGGCAAAAATTTCACCTATGTAGGGAATGATGATTGGAGGCGCATTGCTGACATAGGCTATAATTTGCCCCCCACCGATGAACGCTATGCCAGATCCAACGGAGACACCCATATTGAAAAATCCCAATGCCTTGCCTCGTTTCTCAGTGGGGAAGTAATCACTGATCATTGACAGTCCACTGGGACTTAGAGTTGCTTCTCCAACGCCAACACCAACACGAGCTAAAAATAATTGAGTGTAATTTCTAGCCAATCCACAGGCTGCCGTCATCAGACACCAGATTGTTATGCCTGTGGCAATAATTGCTCTTCTGCTTTTTTTATCTGCCAATCTGCCTATGGGTATGCCCATGGTTGTATAAAACAGTGCAAACGCAAATCCCAGTAAGAGACTAATTTGTGTATCGGTAAGATCTAAGTCTGTTTTTACATCTGGTACTACCAATGCAAGTAGTTGACGATCCAAAAATGAAACAACATAGGCCATGGTCAGAATAACAACGGCATACCAAGCTCTTCTGCTGGAAGGGTATGTTTGGTTTGCGTTATTCTCAGACATCCGACGATTGTTACTTTTTTATCCAGCTTAGATCAAGTTTCTTATTTGAATCCAAGGCAGAGTATATTTTCCCAATTGTTGTTTTGTCTTCAAGGCATTTTATGATCATTAGAGCTAGATCTTCACGGGACATGCTTCCTAGAATGCACTCTTCAGTTAGGAGACCATCACCTGTGGAGGAGTCATTTGTGAGTTGACCTGGTCGAATGATAGTAAAATCCAAACCAGAGTTTCTAAGAATATTCTCTGCTTTTGTTTTTTCATCAGCTATTGGGCCAAGAATTGGTTTCAGAACGTCCGGTAGATGGGGTTTACTCTCTCCTGAACCAATGCTAGTGATGAAAATGAGTCTTTTAAATTTCAAGTCAACCGCCGATTTGATAATGTTCTTGTTGCCTAAAAAGTCAGAACGAGTTCCTTGTGCTTTGCTCGCTCCTCCCACTAAGCTAATGACCGTAGCCTTATTGGTGATATTGCTCATTTCACTAACGACCTGATCGGCATTTAATGCATCCACTAAGAAAGCATTAGCCCCTAAGGCACCTAAGTGTTCTCTATCTTTTTCCTTTCGAGCAGCTGCGTATAAATCAAAGCCCTTTTTTAGAAGTAGTTTTGATAGAATCAAGCCGGTGGCTCCTGTTGCCCCGAACAGAATAACTGTTGTCATCCAATCAACTTGCTAGAGATTCAGTAGAATGTCAAGAGCGGCGCGTTCACCAGCCTCCATAGCTCCTTCCATTCCTGTTGATAGGCGAGCGGTATGAGTTCCTGCAAAATGGAGTCGTCCGAATGGTTTCATTAAAACATCACTAAATTTTTTGATTTGCCCTGGACTTAGATAGGCTCCATGGCCTTTGGTCCAGGGATGGGTATGCCAATTTTGTACCGCTATGGGTTCTACTTTTCCTTTGGAGCTGGGGCGAATTTTAGCCAACTCGTCTATGAGATCTTGGACGATGATATCATCGCTTTTGTCTTGCCATTTTTTTGTTCGATTACCAGAGATTGATATCCAATAGTAACCGTGACCCTCTGGGTCTCTAGTCATTTTCACCCAAGTACCGGTTCCTTCAGCCCACATTATCGGAGGGAGTCCATCTTTTTCCCAAAACGGTTCTTTGATATCAAGAAAAACGGAAATATTTTCATCATAGGGTATTTGCTCCACTGCAGCAGCATGGAGTTCTGGCAGGGTAGGTTCGATGGTTATTTCTCGAAGCATCGTCAATGGAGTGGTACACACGGCATACTGTGCCTTATAGGTTCTTCCCGTGCTGTCTTTGATTTCAACACCTTCATCTTTGACTCGAATGCCGGTAACTTTTGTGTTTAAGTCAATGTTGCGTTTGAGTAATGTTGACATGCCGTCGGTCAATCGACTCGTACCTCCCTCAATGCCAAACAAGGCGTCCACTTCACGAAAGGAAAACAATCTTTGTAAACGTAGTTGCCATAGGGTAGAGACTTCACGAAGATCTTTACCAGTGTGTCGCTCTTGGATAATTCTCAATGCCTCTGGATCAATATTTTGTTGTTGTAGGTAATCGTAGTAGGAAGTGTCCAAATAAGCAGCCTTGGGCTCTAACCATGAGCCTAAATGTTCAAGCGGCGATTGTTTAGGGAAAAATGCATTGGCCTGCGCTAATGGTGGCAATGGCTTGGTCTTACCTATAATCTTGTTCGCTGGTGAAGTCGCCCATTGTTCCATCGATACAGTTTGTCCATTGATGTAGAACGACATGGCTGGAAAACCAGTGTCAGTTCCCGGTCCTAACCAAGGCATAAAAGCAAGCCCGAGACGTTTAGCCATATCCACTGTCCGAGGGTGAGATGCAGCGCTTAACTCATTCGCTCCCGCATTCGGCTTATGTTTCTTATCATCCAGAGTGTAAACACGACCGCCAATACGGTTACTACCTTCCAGGATCAGAACGTCTAAACCTTGTTCTTCTAAAATTAAAGCCGTGTTGAGCCCAGATACCCCTGCGCCGATGACGATAACTTGGGCATCTTGATTCTCTGATCCACCAAAAGCCAGTTCTCCAGGAACAGCTACTGCTGCGCCTAACAATTGTATTGTACGTCTACGGTTGATAAGTGTTTTCATTCCATCTCCTAAAAAAACAGTACAAACAGCTACATCTCAGATGATGTAGAGACTAGACATTAACATAGGTCTTTGTCTAGTAATTAATTTAGATCAGCTTTTATATGATTTAGATCAATTTCAAAACTAATATCAATCTATATCATTAATAACCAATGGATATTGACATTATTCTTGAAGCCGGTTTAGTAGTCTGCAAACTAAAACCTTGCCGTCGGCTTAGAGCGGAAGACAGGAAGATCAGGAGGGACGAGCCATGATGTTTACTAATGTTTGGTATGTTGCTGAGTCGAGCGATAAAATCAGGAATCAGCCTGTGGGAGTGACAATGTTGGGCCGGGATTTCGTGCTGTTTCGCGATCAATCCGGTAAACCAGTTTGCCTCAGTGGCGTTTGTCCACATCGCGGGGCTGACCTGTCTCAGGGAAAGTGTGAGTCTGATGGCACGGTCGGTTGTCCTTTTCATGCTTGGCGTTTTGACAGCACCGGCAGATGCACAAAGATTCCTTCAAACAAAGATCCGATTGGTGAGATTCCTGATGCAGCACGTGTTGATTCTTACCCAACGGAAGAAAAATATGGGTACATCTGGGTATTCTTGGGCGATGATCTGGAAAACGCAGAGCCAATTTTCGACATACCAGAATACGGAGATTCAGCATGGACCAGTGTGACACATGCCGTGACCTGGAACTGCAATCAGCACTGGGCAAAGCAGCTTGATCTCGATCACGTGCATTTACCGATCGTACATGGTATCGGTTTCGGTGGTGACAACCCAGTTCGACCTCCGGATCATACGGTTGAATATCGTGATGACGGCGGCTTTGAAACAGAGATCGTTGGCAAGCCCGATATCACCAAGGGTAAGTGGTTGGAGCTACGCGATACACGCAGTAAGATGACCTCGAAATTCAAGTTCTTTGTGCCTGCATTCACATCACGTGGCAAAGTTTCTATCGGCGGGATCGAAAAAGGACTCTATAACGTCTTCTATCAGTTCACGACGCCGATCGACGAAGAACACACGCGGATGTACTACACTTTTTTCCGTAACTTCATGATGGGGCCGGAGGGTGATGCTGAACACCTGCGCCGCAATTGTAGGAATATTTATCAGGATAAATCAGTGGCTGAAAAGGTCATGCCAAAGCGAGCACCGGATGTGCCAGTTTACCCGATGATTACCGCAGACCGCGAGGATAAGCTTATCGGTGCGTATTGGAAAGTCCTTCAGAACTTGCGGAGCAAGGGCTGGCAGATCGACCGGGTGCAGCTTGAGGCGCTGGATCAAAACGGTGACTACCGGACCATCCCTTCACCCGCACGTCGGCAGAAAGGTCCTGAGAAATGGGTATTCGAAGAAATGCCCCGCATTGCCGGCATTGACAAGATGCAGCGTGGCGTAGCCTGAACGTAATCGACCAACGCCAGAACCATGGCGCTGACAGCAATTCAACAGATTAAGGAGAGTAACGATGAATCGAGTAAGTAAAATCAACAAAGAACAAAGTGACGGACACTGGAATCTCATACGTTTTCGATCAGATGCGTATGACGCCTGTCAGGCACTTGAACAAATCGCCTTCGCTGATGGCGCTTTGTCGACAAAGACCAAGGAATTAATGGCGGTCAGTATTTCAATACAAACCGGATGTGAGGCTGTTATTCAGAAGCACATCGAACGGGCCGCTGAACAGGGAGCAAGTTTTGAGGAATCAGTAGAAGCCATTGAGGTAGCTATCGCCATGGGTGGCAGTACAGCCGCTGCTGCTGTGCACGTCGCTTTTTACGCCTTGGACCAGGTCTACTCGCGCGACATCCTCAAGCTCTAACTAAACAGCCTCTGGAGAAATTCTGAGCTAGGCTGAGTTCCTCAATGAACTCCCTTGGCAATACTATCTTCTCAGGGACTGATTGCTGGCAGAATCCAGTGTCCAAGTCTCCCTTGATAATTTTCTCCTTTATTTATTTTAACTTTCTTACTTAAGCGGAGGTGCCGGAGTTTGTTCTCTTGAATAATATTCCAGACTGGAAATACTGGGACCATAATCTTCCGTTGGGGCGCTAAGCATGTGGGGGTAGTTCTCTTCAGTAAATTTCCTTATATGAGCAGGCACAACTTCGATGGTATCAGATTTGACCATTGTTCCTACATAAACACAATGTCCAGGAGTCTGACCCATTAACATCCATGGCAGCCAAGGAGTGATTCGGTTCCAAGTTCCATTGAAAAGAACTGAAGTCAATGCAGGATTTTTTAAATCTTCTAACGATACAAAATAACGCATCATTTCAGAAACTTGAGCCATGGTTCCAGAGGATTCCCTAACCCATTTATCTGGTTGCAGTGCATTAGGGTAATACAGGTGCATATCGGTATTGAGAATTACTGTTTCTCCCACCACCTTCCAAGGGAATATAAGAGGGATTTTTCTAGGTTCCTTTTTTTCCTGTCCTGGGAAATCTTCAGGGGCAAGAATCAGCCATTCACTGATCGTATAATTAAAGGGATCATTGGCGACGTGAACGACATTAACCACTTCTTCTGTCCAGGGATTGGTCCATTCGTGAATAACTTCGCCACTCCTTGAGTCGGTATAATAGATAACCTCTTTATTGAGTCGTCGAATTGAACCATCTTCTTGCTGGGGCAGTAGTCGGGTGCATAAAAATGTTTCAAATCCGCACAATTCTTTTGCAGCCTCACCAGGACGTACACCTAAAATTTGTCCGTTCACGTAGCAGATTGCTTCTTTTTCGGAATTTAGATCGCCCTGTATTCTAGCCCAGGCATCTCTATTCCAAGTGTTGGATTGAAAATTGATTTCATGTTCAAATTCAATGGCCATTTTTTTCTCCTTGTTAACGCGATTCACGCATGATGTAATTAATAATTAATTTTCTTGTATCTGGATCTTCAATTCCTTCCATTCTCATTCTATTTCCAGGGATAAAATCTCCCGGATTGGATATGAAAGCATCCAATACTTCTGGTGTCCAGATTAACCCATCATTTCTCATGTTAATGAGTGCATCAGAATATGTGAAATTATCAGCCACGGCTGCAGGTTTACCAAAAATACGATACAAACTTGGTGCCATGCGATCTCTATCATTAGCTTTTATTGAATGACAGAATCTACACTTGCCTCCATTCCAGTTAGAAAAGGCATCTGCTTCCATTTGCTTTTTTTCATCACTGATCATGGGTAGTTTATTGAGGTAATAATCTGGCAGATCCAGATTGGCAGTTAATTGCTTGATCTCATCCGAAGTTGCGTTGGTTTTATTGGCAAATGGATAAGCACCAAATATTAGGTAGGGCAAATAACATGATACCGCTAGTAAAATGAGAACTAAAAGCCAGTCTTTTTTCTTGCCAATTTTCATCTCTTTCCCATCTTAATAATCAAATGAAAATACTAAATCGCCAAACCCGGTAACGGATCATGTGATAAATACCTATTAGTACAATGAACACGATGATTGCAATATATAAAAATGCAAATGCACTGTGCAAATAACCTGAAAAAATCCACAGAGCATGGTTAACAGATTCTGAGTTTGACTGGAATTGCATCAGCCCGTCAGACCAAGTGGTAATTAATCCAGTGAGTCCCTGAGTGATCAAGGTACAATAAAGAGTAAACTGGAGAACATGCAATTGATTGTAGGCTTCTTGTGGTAATTTTTGTTGTTTGTTTTGAGGAGGGAATTGCCACCAAATGTAAACCCTGAGAAAGCTAAATGCGAATAAGATTGAAGCAATTGCTATATGAAAACTTCTTAAAGAAACCCTCTCAGGTGATTCAATCGGTATTCTAGGGGTTATAGACATGTTGATGAAAACCACAATGAATAGCACAAGAATTAGCCAACTTAATAGCGTGGATGTTTTTTCTGCTACTGTTATTTTTTGCAAGTGATCCACGTTTAAAGTGTTTGAATAAAGGTTTTGAAATTGTCGACAATTGATTCCGAGTCTAAGTCAGGTTCGTAATTCTTACCACTGATTTCTGCATAGGTTGCATCTGGCCTGAGTTCTTTGGCTACGTTAAAAAACGGATATAAAACATCATCTGGGGCACACATTATCAGCATGGGACATTCAATTTGTTTAAAAAGGCTTATGAAGTCCTGATCCCAAACCGATTCGTGTGCTTGGTGCGAGGAATGATAAGCTCTCAGGGTGTCCAGCGTTTCTCTGTGGTGCAGTTCAAGATGGCCTCTTGCTCCCAGGATATCGCCTACTAAATTCCACACCATCATCAAGTGGCTGCCGTCATCGACTGGACTCCAATCAGAACCCATAGATTCTCGCATAGCCTCTTTTTCCTCTGCCGTTGCAGCAAAGGGACCGATCATGGTCAGCGAGGAGACTAAACTTGGGTGTTCATGGGCGATTTCGATCGCCAGAGAGGATCCTGTATGGTGGCCAAAAAGGTGAAATCTTTCTAATGAGAGAGATTCAAAGATTTGTAGCAGCCAATCACAATATTCTTTCATAGTTGGGGTGTTGACGGGGTCAAAACTTGCTCCAAAGCCAGGGGTATCAATGGCATACATGGAGTGTTCATTCCCAAGTCGATTCATTATTGCTTCAAACATCCTCGAAGAACTGGGAACTTGATGCAGGAAAACAACCGGTAAACCTTCACCCTCAACAAAGCGGACATGACACTGCCCCTCGGAAGTATCAATATATTTTTTTCTAATCATTTATTTGTTTTCCGTCGGGTGGTATTTTTGATTGAAACAGCATGCCAGGGGCTTTTATTCTGACAATGATTGTAACCAAAAGTAATACACTATGCATTCCACATATGAAGAGAAATGGACCTGAAGGTCCAATCAGATCAAATAGTCGTCCCCCTAAGGCGGTAGCCGTTAGGATGCCTATTGCCCCGAAAAGCGTGCTGATTCCTATAATCGAACCCCGTTGTTTAACAGGAGCTTCTTGTCCGATCAAGCTACTTGTGGCTATGACGGTCCCAATGGCACTGCAGGATACTAGAATAAAGAAGGGTAGGTTGGAAAAATTCAATGGGGAATCGATGAATGCCATAGAACCATAGGCAATGGTTCCCAAGGTCATCGCCACAATCATGCCGCTTACCCGATTGATACGGTCAAGTATTGCCCCAAAGATGAAAGCCCAAACTATACTCACTAAATTTGTTACAACAATAACCCGGACAACTAGTTGGATAGAATCGCCTGCAGATAAGCCCATCATTGCTCCACTCTGTATCGCCCATAGTGAGATGAAAATGCCATTAACTGAAACATCCGCTCTTGCCAGAAACGTTGTCCCAAACGAGAGTGCAATTCTCGGGTTCTTAAACGATTGTATCCCGACTGTAACCAGCTCTTTTATAGAAGGTTTCTGACTCAATTTTTCCGGAGTTCCACCTTTTAATCCCAGTTGAAAAATCAGTCCAGAAATCAGGAATACGATTGCAACAATCATCATTGTGTACTGCCCAGATGTGATTGGATCAAAGCCTTTGTTGGAAAAAAATGTGGGAAGTTGACCCAGTATAAAAGCGAAGACAGCAACACCTAGGGCATTCAACACCGAGTGCATGCTAATAAACTTACCCCTTGATTGTTCCTTAGGGTAATCATTGACGATGACAGCAATCGATGAGGAAATTGCAGCTGCACCTAAAGCAAATAAGGCTCTATACGCGAACAGCTCATCTATGGACGTGGCATAGGGATATAAAGCAAAACCAGCGGCCGAAACCACTGTTCCAAAAACCATGACTGATCGCCTGCCAATCCGATCCGTTAGGATGCCAAAAAATGCTACGAATAATATGGCTATGATTTCTTGAACAAAAGCTAAATCCCCACTGATGGTTCCTTGATTGGCTCTTGGGATAGCAAGATTCTCAGTGAGTATGTATCCTTGAATGAAATTCATTCCAGCCAGCACTCCAATACAGATGAAACAGGCGTAGAAATATGTAATGACATTGAATCGAGAGATTCCTGGTGACAATTGTATTGGACCGAATTTATTGTTCAAATCTTTCTCCGTTCTCTGGTAGTGAATCGCCTACAAATAATTTACCAGTAATGCACCCAACGAGCATTTTCCAAAAATCTTTTGTATGCATCCTGTTTATTTTTAGGTAGGGTTTTTAGATACAGTCCAGAATCGTATCGCTCCTGATATTGATCAAATACGGGTTGGTATAATGTCAAATGCAAATCAGGGATTCTATGTTTTTCTCTGAAGGCTTTTATTGGGATAGAAGCTGCTATTTTTGTCTCAAAAGCCCCGGCCTTAGCTATTTCTATGCCTCTAGGGCCAAATATTGCAGAACGACCAGGTCCTCCATAATTTGAATCATCAAAAAAACCAGGGTTGCGTTCCCCGGTATTGATTGAGTTGTTCGCAATCAATGTATACAGACTGTTGTGGTAGGAGGTGAGTCGCATATCCTCATATTCGAATCCACCGGTTGCAACACGACAAATAATTTCAGCTCCCTTAAATGCCATACATCGGAATAACTCAGGTTCAAATTGAACAGCCGACATGGCAATATTTCCGATGTCAGTTTGGATAACAGGAATCACTTGGTCTTGTCCGTACATTTCTATAAAGCGATCATAAACATCGTATATGGCACTGGTGTACTGTTCTGATCCTGGAAACATGCCACGGACATTTCTTTGTTTCCAATGTTTTGCAACAACATCGCCTTCGGGATTGATCATCACCATTAAGTGTAGAATGTGTTCAGGCCAGTCAGGATCCTTGGCGTATGTTCCAAAAACAATATAGCAGCCATGTTCTTTGCATTTTTTCCCTATTTCTTCAGTTTCAGCTCCTGGGATCTCGATGGCCACTTTGTAGTGCTCTTCCTTAGACCAATTACTGAATCCGGTGATGGGGAATTCATGGAAGCATATTAGATCACTTCTACCACCAAAGCCTTGAGCAATATCAATGCATTCCAACAAGTAATCCAAGTTTTTTCTTATGCCTTTATGAGGGGTTTTTCCATCCACGCCCTTGACTCTGGTTTGGGCAATGGCTATCGAGATCGTGTCTTTTTTTAAAGGCACAGTGGGGTAGGTTCCGTCTCCACGGACCATAGCACGTTTTTCTTTGTTTTCTGAGGGCATAAACTTATTTCTAAGACGAATTAATTTATTTGAGACTATAGCATATATATTAGGATTTGTGGCTGAGCCCAATTCTTCACATTCATTGTTATAATATGGAGTGTGGGAAAACCGATCACAACTGGTCAAGAGTATATTGAAAGTTTGCGAAATCGTAAGCTTTCTGTGTATCTCTTTGGCGAGCAGATCGATGATCCGGTAGAACATCCCATCATCAGACCTTCTATTAATGCATTAGCAGAAACCTATGATCTTACACAAACAAACCCAGAGTTAGCCACTGCTGTTTCGCCTTATACCGGCGAAAAGATTAATCGATTTCTACATATCGCTGAGAATGCAGACGATCTTGTTAAGCAGAATAAAATGCAAAGAAAATTAGGCCAATTAACGGGTACTTGTTTTCAAAGGTGTGTTGGAATGGATGCTATCAATACTCTGCATTCAGTGACCTATGACATGGATCAAAAAAATCAATCAGATTACCACCAAAGATTTTTATCCTTTCTTACCATGGTACAAAATGGTGGGTTTGTTATCAGTGGAGCAATGACCGATGTCAAAGGAAATCGCAATTTATTACCGCATCAGCAATCTGATCCAGATCTTTACGTCCGAGTTGTAGATCGCAACGATGAGGGAGTTTTTATTCGTGGTGCAAAAGCCCATCAAACTGGTTGTATCAACTCACATTGGATAGTTGTTATGCCAACATTAAGATTGACAGAAGAGGATAAAGAATACGCCATTGTTGGAGCCATACCGGTTGATGCCAAAGGGATTACTTATGTTTATGGTAGGCAATCAAGTGACACAAGGCATTTAGAAGAATCAACGATCGATACAGGTAATCAAAAATTTTCAGGACAAGAAGCATTGGTTATTTTTGAAGATGTTTTCATTCCCAATGAATTCATTTTTATGGATGGTGAATTTGAATTTGCCGCACCGTTGGTGGAACGATTCACTTGTTATCATCGAAGAAGTTACGTCTGTAAATCAGGGGTAGGGGACGTTTTGATTGGTGCTGCAGCAGCCATTGCTGAATACAATGGTGTTGACAAGGCATCGCATGTGAAAGATAAGTTGACGGAAATGACACATCTGAATGAGACAATTTATGGCATGGGTATTGCTTCTAGCTATCAAGCAAAAAAGATGCAATCAGGTGTCTACATTAATGACGATATGCTGGCTAACGTTTGCAAACACCATGTTACTCGGTTTACTTATGAAATAGGTAGATTGGCTCAGGATCTTGCAGGGGGCTTGGTTGCTACGATGCCATCTGAGAAGGACTTAAAACATCCTGAACTGGGTAAAATCATAAAGAAATATCTAAAAACAAAACCTGATTTAGATCCAGAAGATCGTATTCGAATACTGCGTTTGATTGAGAATATGACTTTAGGAAGAAATGCCGTAGGATACTTAACAGAATCCCTACACGGCGCAGGCTCACCACAAGCACAAAGAATTCAGATTGCAAAACAAATGCAGTTGGATTTTAAAAAAGAGTTGGCTCGTGCTTTGGCAGGGATTTTGCCAGATCAGCAGACTTGAAAGAGGATTTAATTTTATTGAATCAGTGGAATGGGATCTAAAACCCAGTTCTTCTCGGTTCTTCTAGCAGGGCAAGGGATTGCAAATGCAGTTTGATGCCCTTCTGCTTTAAATCTTTTAGAGTCGATCTTGAAACCTTGGTTTTTGAATCCCTCCAATGTTTTTCGATACTGGCCAATAACTGCATCGGCAGGTACCAATATTTCTTTGGTCATTGTTGGAGGTGTAACAAAGGGTCTGAGAGTGGTTAAGATCGTAATATCCTCGTTGGCAATCGCAAGATTTCTCTCAGTAATCATTGCATCCATAGATTCCTCCATAAGCCAGTTACGCATGTTGACAAAAAATATCTGGGTTTGAAATTCGTCAATCGGTCGTTCGAAAAAATATTGATGAAACCAACCGGTTTCTTTTTTAGTGTGAATCTGGGTGATTAAGACGTTGGGACCATAGTATCCGCCCAGAACTTCAAGTTCACCTGATTGATCTCTTGCTGTTTCACCATATGTTTCTTTATCCAGGGGAGGTGCATCAAAGATTTGAGAAAAGTCTGCTCCCCATTGAGTTTCAGATATTTTAGTAGGGTTGACTTTGTAATCATTTTTTATACCTGAGAATCCATGGGTTGGATGGACAAATTCATTGTGGGCTGGATCCAATCCATTTTCAACGGAACGTTCGTAGTTGTAATTGATATCAATAGTGATGGTTTCATTAGCTCGCCATCCCTCTGCACCGACTTCTTCAATCTCATAGAGTTCGGGTCTTTCTTTCTCGGAAAGATCACCAAGAAAAGCAAAGACAATATCGTATTTTTCAATCACTGGATAACTATCAACTTTCGCTCTTGTCGGAACTTTAGCTCCGGGTCCAAGTGATGGAACTGTGAGACATTTCCCGTCTCCTCCATATTGCCAGCCATGATATGGACATGCGACGGAATTGTTTTCGGGAATGCATTTGCCATCACCCAGTGATCCACCGCGATGAATACAGACATTACTAAGACAGTGGGCTGTGCCTTTTTGGTCCCTGAAAGCAACAAACTCAACACCAAGTATTTTTCTCTTGATCGGTTTATCCTCCAGTTCTTTAGTTAGGCAAACGGGATACCAAAAATTAATATACATTTTTCCCTCTATTAATATGATCTAGATTAATTATATTCACATCAGGTGAAGAATTTAAGTCGGATGAATAATTATTTATTACAAGCATAGTGAGTCGTGATTATGATTTCAAAAGCGGAACAGAATCTATGACCCAACCTTTGGTTTTTTTCCTAGCTGGACTGGGAATGGCGTAAGCATGTGATAGTTTATTTTTATTAACGGTCTCAGTATCGATTCTCCATCCTTTCTTTTCCCATTTTTTCAGCAACTCTCTATAGAGTTTAATGGGTTGGTCAATGAGAACAAAAAATTCATTTTTACTTTCATTGGGCGTCAACAAAGGCTTAACCTCCAACAGAACATCTCGGTCTTGAAAGGCAACTACCTGGTTGCGTCCCATCACACGCTCGTCGTCTTTCGGGTTGGTCAGGAAATTTCTGGTGTTAATCAAATAAATGTTGGTACGAGTTTCGTCGACAGGTGTCTCAAATGCATACTGATGGATTAGCATTTCTGGCGTCGGATGAATATAGGTCCAAAGCATAGATATTCCATGATGACCTGTTCCGGCTTCAATGATTGCATTTTCTTTGCGACCTGAAGCTTCCTGCATTTTTTTCTCTTTCAAAGGAGGAGCAAACATTTTATTGAAGAACCCAGTTCCCCATTCGGTCGATGTGATATCAATCTCGGGGGCTTTGTAGTTCTCGTTTTCACCTGAAAAACCATGAGTTGGATGGACAAACTCATTGTGAGCACCATCAATTCCATTCTCAATTGAGCGTTTATAATCGATATCAAATTGAAAAGACTGCGTCGTTGCTCTCCAACCTTTCCAATCGTATTCCTTGACTTCCAGTATTGGGCACCTTTCTTCTTCCGGAAGGTCGCCAAGAAAACAGAAGATAAGACCATAAATTTCTTTGGTCGGGTAGGAATCAATTTTGGCTCTTTTTGGTATTTTTGCGTTTTTGCCCAGTGATGGAATTCGATGACATATCCCTTGGCCATCAAATTGCCAGCCATGATAGGGGCATTCTATGCAGTTGCCTTTTATTTTGCCGCCGGCCAATGAACCTCCTCGGTGGATACATACATCAGCTAAACATCTCGGTTCACCGGATTGATCTCTAAATAGGACAAAGTTTTGTCCAAGCATTTTTTTTCTGATGGGCTGGTCAGTGAGATTGTCACTGGTTTCAGCTGGATACCAGAAATTGATAAACATAATGGAGTCCCTATTTAATTTCAGTGATCTAATCTATCTGAGAAATCTCGATTCAACATTGATATAGATCAATTAGCAAAGATTAACAAAATAATCGTCTTTCACTAAATTAATTGTTTTCTTTGTTTCGACTGATCAGTTTTTGTTTAAATCCTGAAGGAGTGAAAATGGCGATCAGAGTGATCATAATCACCGTTCCAAAAACAACAAGAATTTCAGTTAAGTATTCCTGAGGGTATACCCAGAATTCCACCAATAATCCCCATTTTCCAATCACTTCATAGGAACTGTATGCAATGATTGCGGTTGGAATTGCATACCTAATGGCAGTGGTAACTTTCCAAAATTTAAGTAATCTCCACAATAGATAAACAGCCCAAGTGGTATTTAGAACAAAGAAGGCGTAGGTAATGGGATGATAAGCACCAATAAATGCATCTTCATAAAGCAGCAAAAGAATTATGTAGAAAAACCAA
>Ga0208895_1000403_pt1 | contig 20205 bp, 15 predicted proteins | sample ETNtaG_10_FD_185765 | JGI IMG/M metagenome (GOLD analysis project Ga0208895, IMG submission 185765) | Marine microbial and viral communities from oxygen minimum zone, Eastern Pacific Ocean - ETNP201302SV82 (SPAdes) (version 2) | ecosystem: Environmental > Aquatic > Marine > Oceanic ... | reverse complement strand
GAAATGCTGGCCTTGCTAGGCCCGTCCGGCTGTGGAAAATCAACCACGCTTTTTGCCATTTGCGGGATTCATAGAGTTGACGAGGGGCGTGTTCTTTTTGGCGGCCAGGATGTCACGCGGGTTCCAGCTCAACAACGCAATATTGGTGTCGTTTTCCAGTCTTATGCTCTTTATCCTCACATGACGGTTGCTCAGAATATCGCTTTTCCTTTGACCGTTCGCCATGAAGATAAACAGACAATCAAGAAAAAAGTGGGAGAAATGGCGGAGTTGGTTCACATTGAAGAACTGCTGGGGCGCCGCCCGGAACAGCTTTCAGGTGGACAACAGCAGCGGGTGGCCTTGGCCCGTGCTCTTATCCGCAAGCCCGGAGCGCTGTTGCTGGATGAACCGCTGGCCAACCTTGACGCAAAACTACGGTTGGAAATGCGTTCTGAAATACGCCGTGTTCAATTGGAAACCGGTATTTCGGCTGTGTTAGTGACACATGATCAAGTGGAGGCGATGAGCATGAGCGACCGTATTGCCATTATGAAGGACGGAAAAATTTTACAAGTGGCATCTCCGGATGAGATGTATCGACTTCCGGAAAATGATTTTATCGCCAGTTTTTTAGGCAACCCTCCCATCGCTTTTCTGGATGGAATCATTTCTGCTGGAAATGTAAAAATCAGCAGTGGGAATATTGAATTTCCATGTCCAGAAAATATTGAAAAACATCCGGATGGTTCCCATATTAGCGTTGGCATCAGACCGGAATTCTACCAGCCGGGGAATCCCTACAAAATTCCGGGAACAGTTTCATTTGTGGAAATTCAGGGGCGTGAAAATCTTTACGATATTAAATTGAAAGATGGTAACCTCCTGCGTTCGATCCAATCCGCTAATGTTTCTCCTCTTTCTCCAGGAACAAAAGTGGATTGGGGAGTTATCCCTGAACAACTTTTCTTTTTCGACAGTTTAGGCAAGCGTTTATGAACGAAGCAATTCACAAATCACTCCGGTATTTGCTTAACAAGCGCCGAAGTAGACCCTTGGCCACATGAGTCCTCTCTGAAAATATAAAGACTTAACTGATAGAATCAATAATTGAGAATCCAATGCTGTCTTTTACACGATAGATTTCAAGTCTTACAACCTTCCACAACCTACTACCCCTTCACTACCTGGCAGTTTCAATCCCCTGTCTTTACCAACCAACAAAATTTTTTATTTTTGTGAATAATGAATTTACCTTTATGGCGTGAAAATAGCAAAGCTAGTTGGGATGATACTAGCTATTGCGCACCGAACAAAAGTGGATTGGGGGGTTAACCCTGAACAACTTCTCTTTTTCGACAGTTTAGGCAAATGTTTATGAACGAAGCAATTCAAAAATCACTCCAGTATTTGCTTAACAAGCGCCGAAGTAGACCCTTGGCTATTGCACACCGTGGAGCTTCAGCATGGGCTAACGAGAATACTTTGGGAGCACTACTTGTCGCAAATTCTTTGGGTGCGGACATGTGGGAAGTAGATGTACACCTCACTCGGGACAAAGTTTGTGTGGTATGCCATGATTCCAATTTGCTTCGTTTGACCGGAAAAGATATTTGTCTGGCAGAAGCAGACTGGAACACAATTCGGAAAATTCATTTGCTCGGAGGAGGAACCATTCCTTCTTTTGCGGATGTCGTTACCCTTGCTTTGGAAATGGATGCTGGACTTTACGTGGAAATAAAAGGAGAGGGTGCTGGTTTTGCTGCTTGGCAGGAAATGAAAAGACAAAAGTTTAGCTATGCAATTTTAGGCTCATTTGAAAAAGAATATGTTCAAGAATTGCGTGATACTGATTGTGAATTTCCACTTTCAATTTTAATTCCCAAAGGTCACGATCCATTTGCATTAGCTCTAGCAACAGGAGCAAAAATTATTCATCCCTGTTGGGAAAATACTAGTTCCAGTCCTCAAGAGTTGATCACTCCGGAATTGCTAATCCGGGCGCAGGAGGCAGGACTGGAAATGGTGTTGTGGCATGAGGAACGACCGGCAGTGCTTGAGGAAATTCTTCAACTTCCAGTTTTGGGAATTTGCAGTAATCAGCCGGAACTCCTAGTACCTTTTCCAGTTTCCACCAATGAAAATCATTGCCCTAAGATTGTCTGCCATCGTGGAGCAGAAACCTTTGCGCCCGAAAATACACTTTCTGCGGTTGATCTGGCCTTTGATCAGGGATTCAATATTGTCGAAATTGATGTCAGGCAAACAAAGGACGGTGTTCCTGTTGTTATGCATGACAGTCGGGTCAACCGGACAACGAATGGTCGAGGAGCGATCAAAAATATGATTTACGACGAAGTATCTAAGTTGGATGCTGGAAGTTGGTTTGATCCTTTTTTTGCCAACGAACATGTTCCTCGGTTGGAAGATGTTTTGGTTCACGCAAAAGGACGTGGAGAAGTTTATATTGAAATCAAGGAGGCAGAACCAAATTTATTGCTCGAATTTGTTCAACAAGTTGAGATGATCGAAGAATGTTTTTTTTGGTGTGAAGATATCAGAATCATGGATCAATTGCGTTTACTCAATAAAGATGTACGTTTAATGGCACGCCGTTATGATTTCAAGACTTTGGATGCTGCAATTGAAAGACACCAACCCCAAGTGATAGAGTTCAACGGTTTGAAATTCACTCAGAATGAACTAGAGCGTTGCCGGGAAGCAGGTATCCTTTCAATGCCTTTTTACATGGGTTCCGTATTGGATAAGTTGCGGAAATTGATTGACTCCGGTGCGGACATGCTCAATCTGGGTCATCCTGAGCTGGTGAAGAAAATTCTCCTCTCGAAAGACAATTCAGAGTAAATATAGACTTAAATTTGCGAGCAATCTAATTAATAATAAAGAGATTATTTGTTATTTTATCCATTAGTTTGTTACACTTATTTTCAAAAAATCTTAATCAACTTAAAGAGATAAAATCAATGGCAAAATTATTGATTCATATTCATAGTTCACTAGAGATGAAAAATAAAGTTACTCTCGGTCTACTAGTGGCGGTCACAGGTGTGAAAAATGGTCATGAAGTAAAACTTTTTTTGGCAGCGGACGGAGTCCATATTCTTAACTGCAAGAATGAAGGAGAAGTAGTTGGGCAAGGGACGGGAGATGTGAAGGTCCATCTTGATGCACTCAAAGAGGCAAAAACTAAAATTTTTGTTTCAGGCATGTCTGCGAAAGCACGTGGTTATGATGATAGTCTTCTGGAAGGGTTTAATGCCGAATTTGCAATGCCTGACGTTTTGATCAACTCATCATTGGAAGCAGAAAGTGTTCTTTGCTATTAGATAAGCAAGACCTTAAGAGGTAGTTAATGGAGTTTTGAAGAAATAAATTCAGTTTCAATGATGGAATTGACCGCAAGAAAAACCACTACACGCACGCACGAGGGCAAAATATTTTGTGCCAATTTTGTGCCACTAGCTTACAAAAACAGGCCATAATTGGGGATAATTAGCAATAGTGAAGAGCTATCATCTTACTGATATTATTATCCTTGTTTGTTGCTGTCTGTCCCTGTTTACCTGCTCTGAAAGACTTCGAATCTGAATGTTGGGAGTTCGAGTCTCTCCGCCCGCACCAGCAATATCAATGATTTACAACTTTTTACATTTTAAAAATTATTAAATTGTGCCACTTATGTGCCATTGAATTTAAAATTATGAACTAATTCTGATTAAGATCCCTAATTATCATTTCATAGTTTACCCTTCTATTTACTACAAATTAGAAGTTTATTATTATTAAATGGCACATTATTGGCAAAATTACTTTGTGCCATTAATAATATCAAACTTATATAATTTAAAACACATGATTATGAATCTTGTGTTGCGGTGATTCCCTAAATATGGCATGATGTTATTGAAGTTAATAAAGTCTTGGCTGATACTCATCATAAAAGAGGGAATATGGCACAAATACGAGAGCGAATAAAAAAGAACGGTAAAAAATCTTATTTTGTCCGGATTCGTATGAAGGGGAAGCCTGAGGCAACAGCATCATTTGAAAGAATTACAGATGCAAGACTTTGGGCAAGAACAACGGAAACTGAAATTCGTGAAGGGCGTTTCGCAGAGTCCACAGAAGCCCAGACACACACACTGAGCGATTTAATAAATCGATATATCAGAGACGTTTTACCACGCAAACCGAAGATACAGCCGGAATATGCGCTTCAACTAAAATGGTGGGCAGATCAAATTGGGGACGTGTTTCTTTCCGATTTATCTTCTTCTATGATTTCGGAGCACAGAGATTTGCTTTGCGAAAGAATAACTATCCGTAAATCAAAAAATTCAAACGCACGTGTTAATTGCTACATGGCTGCACTAAGTAAAGCCATTTCTACTGCAGTAAATGAATGGGAATGGATGGAAGACAATCCACTACGTAAAATTTCCAAACTAAAAGAGCCACGTGATAGAGTACGCTATCTTTCTGATGAGGAGCGGCAACGATTTATTAAAGCTTGTCAAGAGTCTTACAATAAAGACTTATACACGGCAGTAATTCTGGCATTAAGTACAGGAGGAAGACAAAAAGAAATTTGGGGATTGAGTTGGAAGTGTGCTGACCTAAAACACGGCTTTATTACTTTTGAGGGAACCTCGAACATTGTGACACGTCGTGTACCTTTACAAGGACTTGCTCTGGAACTCATGCAAAAACGGTTCAGCTTGACTCGGTTTGATTTTTTGCTGGAAGAGAGAAGACAACGTCTTGTGAAAGGTACATTTAACAGTCAGAATTCCGGAATTGACAACCAACTTGTTTTCCCCTCTACAATTGATCCAAAACGACACTTTGATTTTCGAAGACCATTTGAAATGGCCTTAAAAGAATCAGCGATTGAAGATTTCAGGTGGAATGATTTAAGACACTGCGCAGCTTCTTACCTTGTCATGGCAGGGGAAAATATGAGAACCGTTACGCAGATACTAGGGCACAAGAGCATGTGCTAATGACACAACGCTATGCACATCTAAGTCCTCAACATTTGAAGGATGAGTTTGCAAAAATGAATGATAATATTATTTGATAAGCATATCTGCAGGAATATCTGTAATGGCAAGTGTATAAATCACTAATGCTGTTTGTGCAGACTGTGTGTAACGTTTAACGTTCAAACAACATACATAAATTCTCTCCAGAATCCACTATCCAGTATACCTGAGCATTAATTCCAGCTTTAACAACTTCTCAGGCCCCCATCTATCATTCACACGAAAATTACAAAACGCTGTAGTATTTTTGTTTTACATCTCACCTTTTGAATTAAGATTTTTTCGGGCACAAGAACCATTATTAATACAACTTGACTACATAAAGCAATTAACCTAGTTTGAATTAAGATTTTTTCGGACACAAGAATCATTATTAATACAACTTGACTACGTGAAGCAATTAACCTAAATTCACAACTTCGTCAGTAATGATTTGTAAAGAGTAGTCAGAACCAAAAAATAATGCTTAGATTCATAGAGCGTCATACATTCTGGGCGATAATAATTGTTTTAGCTACGGCAATTCTCCTGTTGTTAATTTTTTCAGTATGGCCAGAATGGCTAATTTCAGTAATAGGCCGAAAGAAAACTTTTGTTATTACTCTTCTAAACGGGGTAACGCTAGCAGGTCTTTACTTTCTAGTAGCAAGCGGATTTACCCTTGTCTTTGGGCTGATGCGCAATGTTAACCTTGCTCATGGATCGATGTATTTACTGGGTGCATATATTGGTTATGAAGTTAGTGAAAGAAGCGGAAGTTGGTTTTTGGGTTTGGCAACAGCTTTTTTTGCAATTGCTTTGAGTGGTGTTTTGTTGCAAATCCTTGTTTTTAGACGTATGGAGAAAGAGGAATTAAGGCAAACTTTGGTTACAATCGGCATTTCAATAATAGCTGCTGACTTGATGCTGGCAATCTGGACAGGCACAACTTATCAGTTCACGCCCCCTGACTGGCTTTGGGGTTCATCAGTACTGCCTATAATTTCAGTCATAAAGGCTTCAGGTAAAGTTATCTATCTCAAGTATCCGATTTACCGTTTGACGGTTCTGGCAGTTGCAGTTTTAGTAGGCATTGCCTTATGGCTGTTTTTAAACCGAACAAAGATTGGAATGATGATACGTGCCGGAGTCAATGATCGTGATATGTTGTCAGCCTCAGGGGTGAACATTCAGTTAGTTTTTGCAATAGTTTTCGCTATTGGAGCAGGACTTGCCGGCTTTGCAGGGGTAATAGGAGGTACTGCACTCTCAATTGCTCCAGGCGAAGATGTTCGTTATTTACTGGCCTCCCTGATTGTTGTAATTGTTGGCGGGCTAGGGTCGGTAACAGGTGTGGCCATTGGATCCCTTTTAATTGGCCTTGCAGAGCAGTTTGGATTGGCATATTTCCCGACTTATGGAGTAGTACTAACGTTCCTTATAATGGTCGTTGTACTTGCGATACGTCCTCAAGGGATTATGGGAGAACGTTAAATGTTTGACACACGCAGATTATTTTCTGGAAATGTTTCAATTTCAGAAATTCATCCGGCAAAGATTATTTTAGGGGTATTTTTAATAGCTTATCCTAGTTTTACTTCAGATTTTTTTACATTCCAGATAGGAGCTTACTCTCTAATTCTCGGCACGATTGCGTTATCATTAATGATGCTGGCAGGTTATGGGGGGATGGTCAGTTTAGCACAAATGAGCGCGGCAGGTTTTTCTGGCTACATCATGGCAATTTTTGGTGAAAACAGTGTCGCAGTCATGGGCTTTGGCTGGCCGTGGTGGTTAACGATAATAACTGCCATCCTTTGCGGAGCTTTATTCAGCACAATCGTAGGTGCAATCTCGGTTCGTACTGAAGGTATTTATACCATCATGATCACCCTTGCAATTGCAGCAGCTTTTTTCTATTTTGTCCGGCAAAATTATCACATTTTTAACGGATTTACAGGATTTGCGGGTATTGAACCGCCAAAGTTGTTTGGTATCAACTGGCGGGACCCAGTACCGTTCTACTATTTGACGTTGTTTATGGCAGCCTTTTTTTTGTGGGCAGTATCCCACTGTTCCCGTTCCACTTTTGGTCTTGGTCTTCAGGCAATCCGTGACAATCCGCGCCGCATGCGAGCATTGGGCTACCATGTTGGCTGGCACAGGATAACGGCATATTTTTTTTCCGGATTAATTGCAGGTACTGCAGGTGTACTTCTAGTCTGGTTTAATGGTCGGATCTCGCCTGGTTCTATAGGAGTGGAAGTTGTTATTGATATCCTTGTAATAGCAGTTGTGGGAGGTATTCGCAGCCCAACCGGACCTTTTTTGGGAGCTATCGTTTTTGTATTGCTGGAAAATTTCGCCATCGACTTGATTGACAGAGAAAGGTTCAACACCGTAATTGGTCTGGTGTTTCTACTGGTGGTGCTTTTTTCCCCGGATGGTCTCTTAGGACTTTGGAACCGGATCTATCCAAAGATTCGGTTCAGAAGAAGTGTGCGTACTAATGGTGGTCGTACACAGTGGGACGATTCAGTTTCTTCTGGATAGTCCAAAACCGTAAACTAACGATAAGGAGAAAACTATGTTAGTTATGTTAAAAAAAACCCTGGCCACTGCATTATTACTGTCTCTGGCTAATCTGGCAATTGCACAAGGGACCATAAAAATGGGTGCACTTGCAACTCTTGAAGGCGCGTTTACTGTACTTGGTGAAGACGGCATGCGTGGAGTAAAAATGGCACTTAATGAATTTAATTATTCTGTAGGTGGAAAAAAGATCCAACTGATTACCGGATCTTCTGATGCTTCACCTGATAGCGCGATTCGAGCAGCACGTAAGTTGGTAGAGCAGGACGGAGTTCAGGTTCTGATAGGGCCCCTTTCCGGTTCTGAAGGGCTTGCAATCAAGGACTACGCAAAGACAAAACCGAATGTGACCTTTGTGAATGGTACCTCTGCAGCACAGGACACAACCCTGCGTAAACCGGCAGGAAATTTTTTCCGTTTCAGTACTGACGGGGCTCAATGGATGGCCGGACTGGGAGAATATGCTTATAAAGTAAAAGGCTACCGCTCAGTTGCGGTCTTAGCAGAGGATTACTCTTTCCCATACACACAGGTTTTCGGTTTCTTAGAACCTTTTTGCCGTCTTGGTGGGAAATCATCAGCCGACGCTAGGTTCTGGGTTCCTATTGGGAATAAGGATTATTCCTCAGTGATTGCTGCTTTGCCAGATGACGTGGATGCGATTTATGTCGCCCTGGGTGGAGCAGACTCAGTCAACTTCCTGACTCAATATGAGCAGTCCGGAGGAGATTTGCCTCTTGTTGGTGGTTCAATTACTGTTGACCAAAGTGTACTGGGTTCAAAAGGAAGAACAAGAAAATTTATTATTGGTACTCCAGCTGCCGGACCGATTTCTGATACCTGGAATGACCCGCGCTGGGATAAATTCGTCGCTGATTACAAAAAACAGTTTCCGGACGGTTTTCCTTCTCCATCTTTGTTTGCCCACGGGTACTATGTAAATACAAAGGCAGCTTTGCTGGGTTTGCAGAATGTTGGAGGAGATCTGTCTGATGGCGGCAAGAAATTAAGGCAGTCATTATCAAGTTTAGTCTTTGATACACCAACTGGTATGGTTAGCCTGGATGAACGACGCAATGCAATTGCCGATATCTTTCTGACCGAGGTAATTGAAGGACCAGGCGGGAATCTGGTTAACAAGACCATCAAGGTTGTTCCGCAAGTTAGTCAGACTTTTGGCTTACAATATGAAGACTTCCTTAAGTATGGGCAGGTCGGACGAGAGAATCCGCGCTGCGAATAAACTGAGAAAATTCGTTGGCCCATTCAGACGCACTTTCCCGCCTCCAGAGCACTGGCAGTTTCGCGCTTGAGCTTGAGGCAATTAACCGACATTTCGGATCATTGGTGGCCATTGCTGACATCAATATGACTGTTCGGGCGGGAGAGAAGCGTGCAGTTTTGGGTTCAAATGGGGCGGGTAAAACCACTTTGTTTAATGCAATTACCGGTGATTTCCCGCCCACCACCGGTCGGGTCCGACTGTTTGGTGAAGATGTTACTGAATTACCAACATACGAGAGAATTAGACGAGGCCTCCGTCGGACATATCAAATTTCATTGCTTTTCCAGGGACTGAGTGTAATTGACAATATCTATCTGGCATGCAGTGGAGTGAATATTCGCCGGATGTCGTTACGTCGGCCTTCTCCGGGAAACAACTCTATGCAGGCAGCAGAAACACTGCTGGAAGCGGTGCATTTGACAGAAACAAGGAATGTTCTTGTATCAACACTCAGTTACGGTCAGCAAAGACAACTGGAAATTGCACTGGCATTAGCCGGTGCCCCTCGGCTGATCCTGTTAGACGAACCGGCTGCTGGTTTGTCTCCATCAGAAAGGAACAGTCTGGTAGAAATACTTAAATCCCTCCCTGATCATATCAGCTATATCATTATCGAACATGATATGGATGTTGCACTCAGGGTGTCAGAATCAGTAACAATGATGCACAACGGTCGTATATTTAAAGAAGGTACTCCGGAAGAAATAGAAAACGACCCGGAAGTGCAACAGCTTTATCTAGGTAATGGCAACAGCAGCTAATCGAAAAGGAAACCGTTCAAACTCATCTGCGATTCTCAATATACGTGACTTGCATGTGTATTATGGGCAATCACATGCTTTACAGGGTGTGAATCTGGTACTTGAAAAAAATGTGCTAGCGGTAGTTGGTCGAAACGGTATGGGCAAGACCACACTCTGCAACACAATTATGGGACTTAAGAGTTCACAAAGTGGATCGATAAGGTTTCATGGTGAAGAGATTTCCAATTTGCCCCCCTATAAAGTAGCAGCAAGAGGAGTGGCATTTATACCTCAGGGGAGAAGGCTCTGGCATTCTCTTACAGTCGATGAACATTTGAAGTTGTCCACAAACAACATTGGATTGTGGAGCATTGACAGAATTTATGATACTTTTCCACGTATTTACGAACGTCGACGCAACAAGGCAGGACAGCTTTCCGGAGGTGAACAGCAAATGCTTGCTATCTCCAGAGCATTGCTCCAGAATCCGGAATTACTTGTTTTGGACGAACCAACCGAGGGACTTGCTCCCATTATTGTGAATCAAGTTGAAAATATCCTGAGTGAACTTGCCCAGGAAAATGATGTTTCAATCCTTTTAATCGAGCAGAACATTTCAGCCGCAACTTCCATCTCTGAAGACATTGCAATTATGGTTAATGGTCGCATTGACCGGGTATTACCCTCCAGGGAATTGGCCAGTGATCTGACACTTCAACAACAACTGCTTGGTGTAGGACGTCATGCTCACGAGAGCCTGGTAGCTTCTCCTGAAACTGTTCGGCAGCCAGAGATTGAATCATCTGAAACAAAAGCTGAACAGTCAGAAGATGCAATAGTAGATACCGAGCCTGAACAGCTTTTGATACCACCAGCAAATCTTATCTATGTACCTCCTACGCGCTGGTCAAGTTCTGAATGGAAACGCAATGATGGACCACTTGAAAAAGTTCCGCAATTTACTTCCGAGAAGATTTTGGAACGCCCTTTTGACAAAAAAACCGAGCCGCTTTTCAAAGAACCAACGAACACTTTAAAACAATTTCAAAGAGAGGAAGTATTTGTAGTAGGAACTTTTGATACCAAAGGTAAAGAACTGAATTACATACGAGACTTAATTCTGGAGCAAGGATCAAAGGTGCGTACTGTAGATTTATCAACATCAGAGAAACTCTCATCTGCTGATGTTCCTCCTCATCAAGTAGCTTCATATCATCCAAAAGGTCCCAGTATGGTTTTTACAGACCAGAGGGGAGCCTCTGTAAGAGAGATGGGTCTGGCATTCGAGAGATGGATCTTATATCAGCGTGATGTAGGCGGTATTATCTCCGCCGGAGGTTCGGGTGGTACAGCTATGGTTACCCCGGCTATGCGGTGTCTCCCTGTTGGAATTCCAAAGGTGATGATTTCTACTGTTGCATCAGGTGATGTAGGACAATATGTTGGATCATCGGATATCATGATGATGTATTCAGTGACTGACATTCAGGGACTGAATCAAATATCCATGCAAGTGCTTGCAAACGGTGCTTACGCAATTGCTGGAATGATGAACAGTTCATACAAAAAAACCACAAAAAGTCAGACTTCTACTGCCAAGCCCTGTCTTGGTATGACAATGTTCGGTGTGACAACTCCAGCCGTGCAGCAGATAAGTACGCTGCTTGAAGAGAAATATGAATGTCTGGTTTTTCATGCTACAGGAACAGGTGGACGTTCTATGGAGAAACTAGCAGACAGCGGCATGTTGGCAGCGGTTATTGATTTGACCACCACAGAAGTCTGTGACATGTTTGTAGGAGGTGTATTCCCAGCCGATGAAGACCGTTTTGGCGCATTCATTCGCAGTGGAATCCCGTTTGTTGGTTCAGTCGGAGCAATGGATATGGTGAATTTTGGTGCCAAAGAAACGGTACCTGAAAAGTTTCGTCAGCGTACCTTCGTTGAACACAACCCTCAGGTCACACTGATGCGTACTACTGCGGAAGAGAATTCACAAATGGGTGAGTGGATTGCTGGTCGGATGAACGAAATGAATGGTCCGGTGCGATTTCTGCTTCCCGAAAAAGGAGTTTCTGTGCTGGATGCACCAGGAGAACCGTTTCACGATCTAGAAGCAAATCAGGCTTTGTTTGAGGCCTTGAAAAGAAATATCAAGGAAACAGGACAAAGACGCTTGATTTCCTTACCATATCACATCAACGATCAGGGATTTGCTGAGGCATTGGTAGATTCACTAGATGAAATTAATAAAATTGAAAAGGTAACTCAGCATGCAGCGTTTTGAAAGAAAATCATTGCTTGAAAAATTCAATGAGATGAAAAACAAAGGTATACCAATCGTAGGAGGTGGTGCGGGAACCGGATTGTCAGCAAAATGTGAAGAAGAAGGAGAAATTGACCTTATTGTGATCTATAATTCCGGACGCTATCGAATGGCTGGTCGTGGGTCATTATCTGGTTTAATGGCTTATGGTAACGCAAATGAAATTGTCCTGGAAATGGCTAATGAAGTATTGCCTGTCTTAAAAAAAACACCTGTCCTGGCAGGAGTAAACGGTACCGATCCATTCTGTCTGTTTGATTGCTACCTGAACCACTTAAAAGATCTGGGTTTTTCCGGCGTGCAGAATTTCCCCACAGTTGGACTTATTGATGGGAACTTTCGCGCGAACCTGGAGGAAACTGGAATGTCATATGGTCTTGAAGTTGATCTGATAAAATTAGCACATGAAAAAAACCTCTTAACCACACCTTATGTATTTAACAAAGATGACGCAAAGGCCATGGCTGAGGCTGGGGCGGATTTTGTTGTCTGTCATATGGGACTTACCACAGGCGGTTCAATTGGAGCAGAGACAGGTTTAAAACTGCAGGAATGTCCTGCAAAGGTGGAATCCTGGGCACAAGCTGCACTAACTATTAATCCGGAAATTATTGTCCTTGTACATGGTGGTCCGGTTTCAATGCCGGAAGATGCGCAGTATGTCCTGGATCATACAGAAAACTGTCACGGTTTTTATGGTGCTTCATCCATGGAACGACTGCCAACGGAAAAAGCTTTAACTGAGCAAACTAAAGTTTTCAAAAACCTGAAAACAAATAGAAAAGGAGTGTAAATCATGAGTGGCGTTATAATTGGACAAATAATTCTTTGGTTGATTGTTACAATCATTGCAATTGTAGTGATCGTGTATTTGCTTAGCTGGCTTTACCACCGATCTACAAAGGAAATTGCTTTTGTTCGGACAGGTTTTGGTGGAGAAAAAGTTGTTATTAACGGTGGTGCCCTTGTACTGCCTATTATTCACGAAATAACACCTGTTAATCTGAATGTATTACGCATCCCGGTTTCAAGGACTAAAGCTGATGCAATCATTACCCGTGATCGAATGCGGGTTGATATAGAGGCTGAATTTTTCGTTCGTGTTATTCAAAAGAAAGAAGCAGTTGGAGCTGCTGCATCAACTCTTGGAAGGAGAACTATGGAACAGGGACAAGTTGCAGAACTTTTGTCAGGTAAATTCATTGGTGCCCTTCGTTCAGTTGCTTCTGGGATGTCTTTGGATGAAATGCACGAGAACCTTCCGGATCTTGTACTTCGCGTTGAGGAGTGTGCCGTCGGGACTTTAGCCGAAAACGGTCTTGAACTTGAAACAGTCGCCATTACTGATCTGGACCAGACAGATCTGGAATATTTCAATCCTTCAAATCGATTTGACGCGGAAGGGATGACACAATTGATTGAAGCCATAGAAGCACGACGTAAACTTCGTAATGACATTGAACAATCATCCATGGTTGCGATTCGAGGTAGAAATCTGGAAGCCGAGAAAGAAACTCTAAACCTGGAACAGGAAAGTCAGAGTTTAAGGCTCAACCAGGAGCAAGCAATTGAAGTTATGCGTTCTTCACAACGTGCAAATGTTCAGAAAACACGTGCAGCAAGTGATACGGAAGCAGAGCAATCTCGAATCGCCAGTGAACAAGAAACAAGAGAGAGAGAGATCAAAAGGCAGCGTACACTGGAAGCCTCAGAGATCAAAGCCCGTGAAGAAATTGAGAAATCAAGAATTCTGCAGGAGAAGAATTTGGAGCAGGCACGTATCGATCGCGATCAGATAATACGGGAGGAGCAGATCAAACAAAAACATACTCTTGATCACACTGAAATTGTAGCAAACGAAGATACTGAACGTTCGAAAATAATTTCTGAACAACAGCTCAGGATGTCTCGTATCATGACCGAAGAAGAATCTGAAACCAAGGATATCTTAAGGCAACAGCAAATTGAAACTACCAGAATAAATGCAGATAAATCTGTAGAAACTTCACGCATAGAGCAGGAAAAAATACTTGAAAAAGCGCGCATTGAACGCAACAAAGTTCTTCGTAACCAGCAGATAGCAGAAAGAAAGTTAATAGAGGAAAGCGAGATTTCTGCCCAGGAAGAAATTGAAACTGCACGGATAGTTTCGAATCGCGTTTTGGATAAAGCAAGGATTCAGCAGGAAAGGGATAAGGAAAAACTTGAAATTGAACGAAATCAGCTACTTGAACTTTCAGAGATAGAACGTCAAATATCTATTCTTCAGAAAAAAGCGGAGGAAGCAGAAACACGCAGCTCAACTGAATTGGCCAGGGCCAAAGCAGTTGAGGCAGAAGAAAAAGTGAAAACTGTTCGTGAAAAAGTTGTTGCTGAACGTGTTGCAGAAGTAGATAAAGTAATTGCAGAGAAAGATGCAAAAATAGCAAAAATTTCAGCTGAAGCTGAAAAGGTGACTGCAACAATTTCTGCTGATGTGAAACGTCTTAATAATGAAGCTGAGAACGTTTTGAGTGAAGAAGCTCGTTCAAGCATGCTCCGTTCGAAACTCATTGACCGAATGGAGGGTATTGTCAGAGAGAGTGTTAAACCGATGGAGAAAATAGAAGGGATTAAGATTATACATGTAGAGGGTCTGGGAGGTTCTGGTGATACTAGCAGTTCACCTACAGATGAAGTAATTCAAAGTGCATTGCGTTACAGAGTCCAGGCCCCTCTTATAGATGAGATGCTGAAGGAGATTGGTGTGACAAATCCAAATGTCTCAGGGATGGATGATATATTCAGATCAGCCAAAGACATCCAGAGCATCTCTAAAGTATCCAATGCTGATAAAGAGGATAAACAGGATGACTAGAGTCTACATATCCTCCGTCATCAACACAAGCGCGGACAGTGTCTGGAAAGTTATAAGAAATTTTAACTGTATGCCTGACTGGCATCCGGCAATTGTTGAAAGCCGCATAGAGGGCGATAATCCACCGGATCAGATTGGATGTGTACGCAGCTTCAGGCTTGAAAGTGGAGGTTATGTTCGTGAACGTCTTTTAGGCTTATCAGACTATGATTATAGCTTCACATACGCAATTATTGATAGTCCTTTGGAAGTTGAGAACTATGTTGCAACTTTGAAATTAACTCCAATTACTGATGGCGGGAGAACTTTTGCAGAGTGGTCAGCAGATTTTGATTGTTCTCCAGAAAAAGAAAACGATCTTTTGGAACAAATAGGAAAAAATGTTTTTCAAACCGGTTTTGACTCACTGAAGAACCGTTTTAGCAATTGATTATGGTAGCTGTAAGAAGAAGTACGGTGATTGAAGCACCAATTTCTCAAGTATGGGATATTTTGCGTGATTATAACGGTCATGACAGCTGGCATCCTGCCGTGGAAAAAAGCTCCCTTGAAAGTGGTATGCATACTGATCAAATCGGAGCAGTGCGAAATTTTAAACTAACAGGAGGGGAGCATCTCAGGGAACAACTTCTATCTATGTCTGATAAAGACCATAGATTCAGGTACACCATTGTGGAGAGTGATATACCATTAACTAATTACTTAGCAGAAATTGAATTGAAACCTGTTACAGACTGTGATTGGACTTTCTGGACTTGGAGTTCTAAATTCGATACTCCCGCAGGCAGAGAAGAAGAGTTAAGTGAGTTAGTGGCTAAAGGTGTTTATGAAGCAGGATTTGAATCTTTACGAACCAAAGTCAAAACCAACAATAATCTATACTCAAGATTTGATCTAAAGGAATCAAGGACCCCAATTGAGGGTACGGCGATGATCATTGATCATTACGGGACTTCGGAAGAATTTCATCAGGCCAAGTTAGCTGCACCACCTCCCGAACCAGGTCAGGTCCGATTGAAACAAACTGCCATTGGAGTAAATTTTATTGATGTTTATTGCAGAACAGGTTATTTCAAATTACTTACTCCACCGGGGGTGATTGGAATGGAAGCGGCTGGAGAAGTCATTGATACCGGACCTCAAGTTAATCATCTTAAACCTGGCCAGCGTGTCGGGTATGCTTGTCCGCCTCTTGGTGCCTATACCTCTGTTAGGACTATGGACGCTGATCTGGTGTTTCCTTTACCGGACTACCTGGATGACGCAACTGCTGCAGCTGGATTGCTGAAGGGAATCACTGCTGAATTTCTTCTGCACAGGGTTCATCAGGTCAGGAAAGGAGAAACAGTTTTAATCTACGCACCGGCAGGTGGTGTGGGTAGAATTCTGTGCCAATGGGCGAATCATCTTGGCGCAACAGTTATAGGCGCCACTTCCAGCGAAGAAAAGGCCCATATTGCCCGGGCTGCAGGAGCCCAGCATGTAATTCTTCCGGGTGAAACCAGCCTTGAAGATCAAATCAGAAAAATAACAAAAGGACATGGAGCAGACGTTATATATGATGCAGTCGGGCAGGACAGTTTTGCTCATTCGGTTGCAGCACTTGCTCCTCGTGGACATTTAATCAGCCATGGACAGGCATCAGGGGATGTTGGAAGTTGGGACATAAGTTCACTGGCTTCATGTTCGGCGACTGTTTCAAGACCAAATTATATACATTATACAGACACACCGGAGAAACTTTCATTAATTACGGAAAGGCTGTTTAAAGCTATAGAAAGCAGAATTATCAATATTGAAATTGGTCAGAGATATCCACTATCTGAGGCAGCATTGGCACATCGTGATTTGGAAAATAGGCAAACAACCGGCTCCACCATTTTGATTCCTTAGAGAGGATTGATGAAGATTGCTGTTTTCGAAAGGAGTGGAGAAAAATATGTCGGCCAGGTATTAGAAAATGAAAATATTATTCAACGCTTCGATTTAACTCTCAAAGATTTTGAATTTTCAGGTGTTACTGCTTTGATTGGCCGTGATCTGCCTTTAGTAACTGAGGAAATTCCTCTGGATGAAGTAATGTTGCTGGCTCCTGTACCAAGACCCCTGCGCAATATTTTCTGTGTTGGGAAAAACTATCGGGATCATGCACGTGAATTTACCTCTTCAGGTTTTGATAGTTCAGCCAACAAAGGAACGATCCCTAAAGCACCTATTGTATTTTCTAAGGTCCCGGAAACAGTGATTGGGCCAGGAGATCCGATCAAAGTGGATAATACTGTCAGTACTGAAATAGATTATGAAGTTGAGCTCGCAGTCATCATTGGTAAATCCGGTCGCAACATCAGCAGGGAGGACGCTGTCTCTCATGTCTGGGGGTATACCATTATCAATGATGTCACTGCACGTAATCTTCAAGGACTTCACAGTCAATGGCTGATAGGGAAATCCCAGGATACCTTTTGCCCTATGGGGCCTTGGGCCGTAACTACTGATGAAATAGATCTAAATGACACATATATCCGCTGTTGGGTCAATGGTGAACTGAGGCAGGATTCAAATACCAATCTGCTTATCTTTGACGTGCCTGAGATTATTTCTGCAATTTCAAACGGTATCATGCTTAATTGCGGTGATGTTATAGCAACCGGTACTCCTGCAGGAGTAGGTATAGGTTTCAAGCCTCCAAAATTTCTGAAACCAGGTGATAAGACACGTCTGGAAATACAGGGAATAGGTGTACTTGAAAACCAGGTAGAAGGCTATTAAAAAATGACAGATTTACGACTTGGCAGTATGGTTATGGAAGATTCCGGCAATGGACCAGAGTTGGTAATGATCCATGGCTTGGGTGGGACGTCCAACAGTTTCCAGACTGTGATGGGAGCACTTGGACAATATCGTGTCCTGCGTCCGGATCTGCCTGGTGCAGGCCGTTCCGCGAGTCGTCCGGGATATTCTGGAATGGAAGGTATGATTGCTGCTCTTAAGAATGCACTAAATGCGGCTGGAGTTGAAAATGCGCACTTTGTAGGACACTCCATGGGGACTTTAATCTGCCAGCATTTAGCAGCGAATATTCCAGCCATGGTTAGGAGCCTGACATTATTTGGTCCAATGCTTGAGCCGCCCGACGCAGCCAGAGTAGCTTTGATAGATCGGGCAGATAAAGCACGAAGCGAAGGGATGGCAGATATTGCAGATACAATTTCTAGAAATAGCATAAGTGAGGTTTCTCATTCAAATAGTTCTGTTATTTCTGCTATAGTAAGGGAGAGTATTTTACGGCAAAATCCGGAAGATTACGCGTCGCATTGCGAAGCTCTCAGTGAAGCCCAAGCTGCTAATCATTCAGAAATTAAATGTCCAACCCTTTTAGTAGTGGGTGAAGCAGACCCAATCACACCTGTAGAAATGACGAGAAAACTCTCAGAGCGAATCAAGAACACCCGTGAAGAAATTCTTGAAGGTGTTGGCCATTGGCCATTGGTAGAGGATTCAAAAAATTCAGAAAAATTACTTTGTACACATCTAAATCAGGTAAAGTAAAAAATACAGGAGAAAAAAATGGCTGAACATAGTTACGACCTTTGGAATGGAAACAAAAATGTCGAAAATGGTGAATCGACTATAATTTTTAGCAACGCGCGCATTCTTGATGCAACCGGTGAACAACCTTACACTGGTGACGTTGAAGTCTCAGGCAACCGTATTAAGTCTGTTTCCAAACAGGGCAGTGGAAGTTTTAACTTGAGTAACGGCGGAGCACAGAGAATTAACTGCAGTGGGATGACTTTAATGCCGGGCCTTATTGACGCTCATCTTCACCTGAGTTGGAATAACTCCCCTGGAATTGATCCAATAAATCTTATGCCACCTGAAGAACACATCTTAGTTTGTGTTGAAATGGCAAAATTACTGATTGATTCGGGATTTACATCCGGCCGGGGAGCGGCAGCAGCTAAACCAAGATTAGATGTGGTTATTCGGGACGCTATCAATGAAGGCAGGTTCCCCGGACCACGTTACACAGCCGCCGGACCGGAAATCACATCGGTTGGAGGTCTGGGTGATGCTTCCCTACCACATATTCTGGATCCGGGACTAAATCTGGGACTTCCCGTTTGTGGAACAGAAGAAATGCGGCGTACAGTAAGAGAATTGATCAAATGGGGTGTTGACACAATAAAAATTAATCTTTCCGGAGAGGAAATCGCTGGAATGGGCGCCGAGGAAAATCAATTTACTGACGAGGAAGTTTCTGTATGTGTCAATGAAGCACGCCAGCGGGGAAAAACTATAGCCGCACACGCGAGATCAAAAGAATCGATAAAACGATGTGTAAAATTCGGGATAGAATATATTTATCATGCATCTTTTTCTGATGAAGAATCTCTCGATATGCTGGAAGAAGCAAAAGATCATCATTTTGTCGCCCCTGGTCTGGCATGGCTTATTAATGTGGCACGAAATGCCGGTGAGTATGGAATCAAGCCGGGAACTCCTTTAACTAATGCATATGAAAGGGAGCTTGAACATGCAATTGAAACTATGAAGAAGATGCATAAAAGAGGAATACGCGTGCTGATAGGTGGTGATTATGGTTTTGCATGGACACCCCATGGTACTAACGCAAAAGATCTTGAATATTTTGTTGATCTTCTAGAATTTTCCCCTATGGAGGCTATTCAGGCGGGGACAAAATATGGCGGCCAAATTATGGGCATGGGAAAAGAGCTGGGTATGATTAAAGAGGGCTTTCTTGCCGACTTATTATTGGTTGATGGAGATCCACTATCTGACGTGAAAATTTTGCAGAACCGTAAACGTCTCGTGGCAATCATGAAGGATGGTAAATTTCACAAGTCCCCAGAAAATATTTCTGCTGGACATAATCAGTCTGCATATAATTGAAGATTTGTTAATTACTTTTTGTTGACCTGTCTTTGAAGTGGACTACAAGTCAAGGACAGTTTCTCTCATGAGTTAAAAGGTTATTTCCCATACAATTAAACAAATGAGTGAGCAAGAATGGAACGAAGTGCATGGTACTGAAACTAAAGATCTCAACTCAGTTAAATAAATTAGTTGTGAGTCAAAAGCATAAGTTTTTGTGCCAATTTTGTGCCATTAGCTTACAAAAACAGGCCAAAATAGGGGATATGCAGCAATAGTGAAGAGCTATCATCTTACTGATATTATTATCCTTATTTGTTGCAGTCTTTCCCTGTTTACCTACTCTGAAAGACTTCGAATCTGAATGTTGGGAGTTCGAGTCTCTCCGCCCGCACCAGATATAGCAAAGTTTTACAACTTTTTACATTTTAATTGGTTGAGATGCAGGAGCTCTGAGGGGGGGGGGAGTACACAGGCCCCCC
>Ga0208895_1000396_pt1 | contig 20318 bp, 18 predicted proteins | sample ETNtaG_10_FD_185765 | JGI IMG/M metagenome (GOLD analysis project Ga0208895, IMG submission 185765) | Marine microbial and viral communities from oxygen minimum zone, Eastern Pacific Ocean - ETNP201302SV82 (SPAdes) (version 2) | ecosystem: Environmental > Aquatic > Marine > Oceanic ... | reverse complement strand
CCACGGCCCAACGCTACCGGCAGCCGGACCGAGGCCTAGAGGCCCTGCTCGGAAAGATTCTCGAGATCCTCGGCGTCGACGAATACCTCGCGGGCCTTGGAACCCGTGGAAGGCCCGACCACGCCGGCCTCCTCGAGCAGGTCCATGAGCCGGCCCGCCCGGGCGAACCCGATCCGGAGCTTGCGCTGCAACATCGACGTGGAACCCAACTGGCTCGACACGACCAGCCGACGGGCCTCCTCGAGCAACTCATCGTCGTCGGGTGAGCCGGCAGCCGGCCGCTGATGCTCGGCGGTGATGTCCTCGAGGCCGGTCGAAGCAGCCGGAGCGGTCGACCAGCCGTCGCCCTCCCCCACGAAGCCGCCGGCTGCGGTGCTGTCGACCACCGGGGCCTCGTCTGTGACCTCTCCGTCCTGCCCTTCGTCGGCACCAAGGGCCTTGGCCTGCCTACGCCAGGCCTGCACGACCTGGCGGACCTCGTCCTCGCTCACCCAGGCACCCTGGATGCGCTTTGGCGTGCTGGAACTGGGGCCGAGCAGGAGCATGTCGCCCTTGCCGACGAGGCGCTCAGCGCCCTGCTGGTCGAGGATGACACGGCTGTCGGCGAGGCTTGAGACGGCGAACGCCAGCCGTGCCGGAATGTTGGCCTTGATGACGCCCGTGATCACGTTTACCGACGGCCTCTGGGTGGCTATCACCAGATGGATGCCGACCGCCCGCGCCATCTGTGCGATCCGGCATATCGAATCCTCGACATCGCGTGCGGCCACCATCATGAGGTCGGACAACTCGTCGACCACGATGAGGATGAACCGCATCCGCTCATACCGTGTGGGCTCGCCATCATCGTCGGTGAGGCCCAACGGGGCCTCGAGGTCGCCCCGGTCGAAAGCGGCGTTGTAGCCCGTGATGTCGCGGAACCCACACTGCGACAGCACGTCGTAGCGGCGTTCCATCTCCTTGACAGCCCAGTGGAGGGCGTTGGCAGCCTTCTTCGGGTCGGTGACCGGCGCAGTGAGAAGGTGGGGCACGCCCTCGTACTGACCCATCTCGACCCGCTTCGGGTCGATCAGGATCATCCGCACCTGGTCCGGGGTGGAGCGCACGAGGATCGAGGTGACGAGGGCATTGATGCACGACGACTTGCCGGCACCGGTGGCGCCGGCGATGAGGATGTGGGGCATCGTCGCCAGGTTGAGCATCACCGGTCGGCCGTTGATGTCACGACCGACGGCCGCCTCGAGCGGATGGGTGGCCTTGGCCGCCTCAGGCGCCACCAGGATGTCGCCCAGCGACACGATCTCACGCTCTTCGTTCGGCACCTCGATGCCGACCGCCCGCTGGCCGGGAATGGGGGCGAGTATCCGCACGTCGGCGGCCGCCAACTCGTAGGCGATGTCCTTGGCCAGGCTGGTGATGCGCCCGACCTTGACGCCCTCGGCGACCTGGAGCGCATAGCGGGTGACGGTGGGCCCGACGGTCATGTCGACGAGGCGGGTCTCGACGCCGTGGGCCGCCAGAGCCTCTACAAGGCGCTCGCCGCGAGCCTCGACCGCCCTGGCATCGACATCGTGGGTGGTGGAAAGCGCCAGCGCCTTGGCGCTCGGCAACTTCCATGGGGAACCGGCGGTGGCCGGTCCGAGCTCGATCTTGAGCTGCTCTCCGCCCTGGCCGCCATCCGTAGCCGCAGGTCGCTTCTTCCCGCGTCGCTTCGGGGACGGCGCTTCGTCGACGGGCTGCTCGGCGGGCTCGGGTTCGGGTACCGGCTCCGGGACGGGCGTCTGTTCGGGCACGTGCAGCACCGGCGCATCGGGATCGCCGGGTGGTGTCAGCAGGCTCCTGAAGGCATCGGCGATGGCCCGACCGACCGGTCGGAGGCCCCGGACGGTGCCGGCTGCCGCCTGACGAGCGGTGGTGCGGGTGACGACCGCCAGACCCACCAGCACAAGGCCGACGAGGATGAGCACGGCACCCCAGGTGGCCACGGCGGCATCGAGCCCACCGCCGACGCCGAGGCCTATGAGCCCACCGGCACCCCCCAGGGCGTCGGCACCATCGTCGATACCGGGCGTGTCGCGACCCAGGTGGAGCAGGCCGGTCAACCCGGCGAGGCAGAGGATGCCACCCACTGGCATGCGCCTGGTGATCTCGCCGAACTCGTAGCGCTCGCGGAACATGGCGAAGCCGAGCAGCACCATCGCCACCGGCAGCACCATCTTGGTGAGGCCGACCGACCAGCCGGCTGCGTCGTCGACAAGGCGGCCCACGACACCGGCCCTGTCGAAGTAGATGGAGAGACCGGCGAGGAGGCCACCCAGAACCAGGCAGAGGCCGAGCAACTCGCTACCGCGGTCGGCGAACGCCGCACGCAGCATGCGGCGGGAAAGGGGATCGCTATCGGGTCGGTTCGGTGGCGACCCGGACCCCGTGCCCTTACGGGTCTTGGCGCCCGCCTTGGGGCGCGCTGACTTGGTGTTCATGACACCGTCAACGTACCACCGGGGTGTGACCGAATCGGGGTGCCCCGACACGCGTCGCGGCAGGTCAGCAAGCCTTTCCGACGACGCCCGAGGACCCGTCGGACCTCAGCGCACCTCGACCACCGGCACCAGAGAGGGTCTGCGACCGGTTCGTGACGACACCAGCTTCCCGGTGGCCCGACGGGAACGACGGGCCAACTCGACGGGATCGCTCTCTCCGTCGGCGAGGGCCGCTTCGACGGCGTCCCGGACGACAACCTCCACCTCCGCATGCCACTTTCCCCGCTCGTCGGCATCCACCCAGCCGCGGCTCTCGACGAACGGAGGTTCGGCGAGGCGACCCCGCCTGCCGTCGACCACGACCCGGATGAGGACGAACCCCTCGCCGGACAGGGCGCGTCGCTCCTCGACCAGGGCCTCGCCCAGGACCTGGCCGCGTTCGTCGACCATCACGTACTCGTCGGACACCCTCCCGACCGGCTCCAGGCCGTGGTCGGTCAGCCTGATCTGGTCTCCGTCGGTGCAGCGCACGACCCGGTCGGGCACCATCCCCCGTTCAAGGGCCAACTCGTGGTGGGCGACCAGATGGGCGTACTCACCGTGGACGGGAATGAACAGCTCGGGGTCGGCCGACTCGTGCAACTCGCGCAGTTCCTCGCGCTTGCCGTGCCCGGTCGTGTGGATGCCGAGTTGGCCGCTGTGGACCAGCCGTGCACCCCGACGGGCCAGGGCATTGTGGAGACGCGAGATCGCCGCCTCGTTGCCGGGGATCGGATGCGAAGAGAACACGATGGTGTCACCCTCGCCGATCGTCAGGTGCCGGTGTCGCCCCTGTGCCATCTGCGCCAGGGCCGCCCTCGGCTCACCCTGGGAACCGGTACAGACCACGCAGGTCCGTTCGGGGTCCAGTTCGTCGATGTCGTCGGCGGTGGCGATCATCTTGTCGGACACCCGCAGCAGGCCGAGCTCGCGGGCCAGGGTGACGTTGCGGACCATGGAAGGGCCGAGCACCACCAGGGTCCGGTGCGTTGCGGCCGCAGCATCGGCGATCTGCTGGATGCGGTGCACGTGGCTGGAGAAGGCACCGATGATCAGCCGCCGCCCCCCGTTGTCGTCGAACACGCTCTGCAACACCGGCCCGATCGACGACTCGCTGGACGACGAACCCGCGGAGTCCGCATTGGTCGAGTCGGCCAGCAGGAGGCGGATACCCGGATCGGCGGCAAGCTCCCTCAGGCGGGGCAGGTCGGTGACCCGGCCGTCGATGGGCGTCGGATCCAGCTTGAAGTCGCTGGAATGCAGGATGAGACCCTGCGGGGTACTGAAGAGCGTCATGAGGCCGCTCGGCGTCGAATGCGTGACCGGCAGGAACTCGCAGTCGAACGGGCCCACCTGCCGTCGGTCATGGTCGCCCAACGGCACCAACTCGGGTAGGCGGATGCCGGCAGCCTTGAGCTTGCCCGACACCATGCCGAGCGTGAACGGCGAACCGTAGATCGGCACCTCGACGTGGCGCAGCAGGTAGGGCAGGCCGCCGATGTGGTCCTCGTGCGCGTGGGTCACGAGGCAGGCCTCGAGCCGGTCGGCCCTCTCGAGCAGCCAGGTGAAGTCGGGCAGCACAGCATCGACACCCGGCAGGTCGTCGGGGAACAACTGCCCGCAGTCGAGCAGGACGATGCGGCCCTCGCACTCGAGCGCCGCACAGTTGCGGCCGATCTCCCCCAGGCCGCCCAGGAACGTGAGGGTTACGGGAACGGCCACGAACGTCGGGATCCGGTCCGGCTCAGCCGCGGCCGAGGTCGGCCAGCAGCCTGCGGGCCTCGTCCTGGAGGTAGTCGGGCTCCGGACCCATCGGCAGACGACAGTCACCGCCCGGCAGGCCCAGGACCTTCATCATGGCCTTGCTCGGCACCGGATTGGGCCGCAGGTCGCCCGACTCGAAGTCGTAGGAGGGGATCAGCCGCCGGTTCGACGCCTGGGCAGCGGCATGGTCGCCCGAGAAGAACTCCTCGAACATTCGCACCAACTCGGGCGTGACCCAGTGGGAGGCCACGCTGATGGTGCCGACGGCACCCACGGCCAGCAGCGACAGGGTCAACGCATCCTCACCGCTGTAGACCTCGAAGCCCTCGGGGGCGGCGGCGATGAACCGGGCGGTCTCGGCCACGTCGCCGGCGGCGTCCTTGACGGCCACGATCGTCTCGACCTCGTCGGCCAGGCGCAGCAACGTGGTCGTCTCGATCTTGCGGCCCGTTCGGGACGGGATGTCGTAGAGGATCACAGGGATGTCCGAGGCCTCGGCCACGGCGGTGAAGTGGTCGATCAGCCCCGCCTGGGAGGGCCGGTTGTAGTACGGCGTGACGGACAGGATGGCGGCGGCGCCCACCTCGGCGCAGCGCTCGGTGTTCCTCACAGCCGAACGGGTGTCGTTGCTGCCGGCACCGGCGACCACGGGTACGTCGACCGCCTCGACGACCGCTGCCACCACCTCGACCTGCTCGTCGTGCGTGAGGGTCGGCGCCTCGCCGGTGGTTCCGACGACCACCAGGGCGTCGTTGCCCTGCTCGACCAGCCAGCGCGCCAACGTGGCAGCACCTTCGAGGTCCAGCGAACCGTCCTCGGCGAACGGCGTGACCATGGCGGTCAGGACCCGTCCGAACCTTGCTTCTTTCGTCACGCCTGCTCCCCCTCCCTGGCCCGCTCGATGCCGAGTGTGGCCAGCAGGTCCTCGTGCAGTTCGAACCACACCGTGTGGTAAGAATCGATCATCGGCCTGGTGAACCACTCGACCTCGCCGGCCTGGACCCGACCGAGTGCATCGCTGAAGCGCCGACCGTAGCCGTCAAAGCGAGCGAGGCGCTCCGCCAATTCCCTACAGATCGACTGGACGACCCTGTCTGCGCCAGCGAGGCGTGCGATGACGGCAGCGTCGTAGGCGGCATCACCGTGGTCGTTGAGCACCTGCTCTTCGACATCACTCAACTGCCAGTCGGTGCACAGTGCAAGGAAGTCCCGGTTGACCCCGAGGAAGCGCCGATACAGGTCGGCAACGGCCTCCCGCTCCCCTGCAGCGTCCAACTCGGCCGCAACCAGTTCCTCGCCGTGGCAGCGCCCTTCCCGGGTGAGCATCCACCCCGGCATGCGGCCGTTCCGGTGCTGAGCATGGCCCGCCTCGGCGAGGACGACGAGCCGGTCACCGACGTCAGCCTCGTCCAGGCCGACCACGGCGGCGAGCCCCGGCGTGTCGGTGAGGCCCTGCACCCGGAGCCCGTGGACGACGCGCAGGTCGGGATCGCTGTTGACGGACACGCCCCGCACGGTACCAGTGGGGGTTCGCCGCTCAGCCGTTCGCACCATCGGCTTCCGGATCCTCGCGCGCCAGGCGGACCAGCACCAACGGGTAGCCGATCAGGCCGATCACGAAGAACACGAACCACTGCACCGCGTAGCCCAGGTGCGAACCCTCGTCCAGCGGTGGCGCCGGGATGCCGAACGGGATCGCTCCTGCCCCGACACCGGCCCCGGACTCCACGTAGACGGATGGAAGCTCCACCCCCCACCGGGCTGAGAGGTCGGTCGCGTCGACACGCCCGACCTCGGCGCCGTTGCCCCCGCGGTTGGTGCCCGCACTGCGGACCCGCCCCACCACGACGACCTCGGTATCCGGCGGCGCCCAGACAGAGGGGTCACCCGCCACGTACACGGGACGCGGCACGAAACCCCTATCGACGGCAACGACGCCGGACTCGCCGACCAGCAGGGTGACGACATGGACACCCGGCAGGCCGGCCTGCGTGCGGTTCACCACGAACACCTCGCGCTCGGCGTCGAACACCCCCGAAACCTCGACGGCCCGGTAGGCGAGCTTGCCCGAATCAGCCCCCACCTGCAGATCCCCGAGGGAAGCCGGATGTGCCCCGGCACGCTCCTCCACGAGGGCGTTGTAGGCCCGACGCTCATCGAGGCGCCGAAGTTGCCAGAAGCCCAGATTGATGGTGGCCACCAACAGGGCGCCGACGGCCAGATGCGACAACAACCACGCAGGGCGCAGCAGTCGCCGGGCCCCCGGCCACCCGCCCATCGACGGCTCAGGTGCCGAGCAGGGCATCGAGGCCGACGGTGCACCCGGTGCCGTCGACACCGAGTGCCGCCACCACGACGCCGGGCATGAAGCCGTCCCGGTCGATCAGGTCGTGACGGATCGTGAGGGTCTGGCCGGTGGTGCCGAGCAGCACCTCCTGATGGGCGACCATTCCCCGCATGCGCACAGCGTGGAGTCGGATTCCGGCCGGGCCGGCGCCACCCCTGGCACCCTCGACGGTCTCGTCCTGCGTCGGATCTTCTGCCCAGTCGGATGACGCCGCCGCCATCCGGTCGGCAGTGGCCAGCGCCGTACCGGACGGAGCATCGACCTTGCCGTCATGGTGCAGTTCGATGACCTCGGCGGTGTCGAACCAGGGCGCCGCCAGTTCGGCGAAGCGCTGCATGAGCACTGCACCGATGGCGAAGTTGGGAACGATCAGGCAGGCGCTCGAAGAAAAGGCTGCATCGAGCGAAGCCCGGTCGTCGTCATCGAGGCCGCTGGTACCGACCACGGCATGGACACCGGCAGTCGCCAGCACCGGAAGGCTTGCCCTGGAGGCGTCAGCGACCGTGAAGTCGACGACTACGTCGACACCGACCTCGACCAGGTCGGCTACACCACCGAGCACTGCGCACCCGGCGATCTCCTCGCCCACCGCCGACGGATCGGCCACGGCGACGAGCATCAGGTCGGGAGAAGCGGCAACCGCCTCGCAGACGGTCCGACCCATGCGCCCGGCCGCCCCGAGGACGCCTACGCGCCGGGTGCCGGAACCACGGGACCCGTACCTGCTCATGACGGCGAGGCTAGCGCCCGGTGCGTGATCGACCGGGGGTGGTTACGGAGGGTCAGACAGCAGGACCCACCACGGCCACGGTGGCCGCCGGCGCCAGCACCTCGGCCAGCACGGCGTTGACCTCGTCCAGTCGGATCGCCCGCAACGACGCCACGAACTCGTCCAGCGACTCGACCCGGCCGTAGAGGCTCTGGCCGTTGCCCAGGCGGATCATGCGGCTGCCGGAATCCTCGAGGCCCATGAGGCGGGCACCCTCGAACCCCCGGCGTGCTATCTCGAGTTCGTCGGTGGTGATGCCGTGTTCGGCCACGGCCGCCACCTCGGCCTCGACGACCTGCCGGAGTTCGTCGGCCCGACCCGGTTCGGTCGCCGCATGGATGTCCAGTGCCCCGACATCGCTGTAGAGGTGTGCTCCGGCGAACACGTTGTAGGCGAGCCCCCGGTCCTCCCGGACGGCCTGGAACAGCCGACTCGACAGACCACCGCCCAGGACGTACACGCCCAGGCCGAGCGCCCGACGTCGTGGATCGTGGCGATGGAACGACCGCCAGCCCCAGGCAATGTGCACGGACTCGGTGGGACGTTGCAACCCCCGGTCGCTGCACGGCAACTCCGCCGGTGCAGATCGTTCGGGAACCTCGCCGCCACCGCGACCGGCGAACGCTGCGGCGACCTGTTCCACCAGACGGTCGTGGTCGACGACGCCCGCCGCAGCCAGCACCAGGTTCGGCGACCGGTACCAGCGATCGTGGAATGCTGCTATCCCGTCCCGTTCGAGCGCCTCAACGGACTCGCGCGTGCCCAGCACCTCGCGGCCCAGCCCATGGTCTGGAAACAGTGCCTCGTCGAGGAGCGACGCCACCACGTCGGCAGGGTCGTCCTCCTGGAGATGGAGTTCCTCGAGGATCACGCGACGTTCGGTCTCGACATCGGCGGCACGCAGTGCAGGGCCGCAGAGCACGTCGCCCAACAGGTCGACGGCCATGTCCTGGGAATGGGCCGGAAGGCGGGTGTAGAACGCCGTGGACTCCTTGCCGGTTGCGGCGTTCATCTCGCCGCCCGTGCCGTCGACCAGTTCGGCGATGGAACGGGCGGAACGTCGCTCGGTCCCCTTGAACAGGAGGTGTTCGAGGAAGTGCGAAGCGCCGGCGTCCGCCACCGGCTCGTCGCGGCTCCCGACGCCGACCCAGACGCCGACCGAGATCGAGTGCGCGCCCTCCCAGTACTCGGAAACGACGGTCGGACCGTCGTCGAGATACGTCGTACGGACCGTGGGAGCGGGTTGCCCTGCCTCCATGGCCCCTACGATCGGGCCCGCTGTGCGGGCCCCCTCGGTCAAGGCGCTCAGCGTCCCCGGCGACGGCCACCACCGCCACCGCGATGGGCGGGTGCCGGGTTGCCCAGCTCACCGTGCACGGCCTCGAGCTCGGAGGCGAAGGCGTCTTCGAAGCTGGCCTCGACGACCTCGCCGTTGTCGGCGTCGTCCGACACATCGGAGCCTGCATCGTCGAAGGGTGCCTCTTCGGCCTCGTCATCGCTGTCCGCGGCCTCGCTGTCCGCGGCCTCGACGGGTGCGGCCTCGACGGGTGCGGCCTCGACGGGTGCGACCTCGGCGGGTGCGACCTCGGCGCGCTTCTCGCTGCGCCTCTCCTCGCGCTGGGGTGCGTCACCAGTGGGCTTGAGGGAGATCTTGCCGTTGGGGTCGACGTCCTCGACCACCACCTCGATCTCCTGGCCCAGTTCGAGCACATCCTCGACCTTGTCGATGCGCTTGCCGCCACCGAGCTTCGAGATGTGCACCAGGCCGTCACGGCCCGGGAGGATGTTGACGAACGCACCGAACTTGGTGATGTTGACCACCTTGCCCTGGTACACCGCCCCGACCTCGGCGGTGGGCGGATCCACGATCAGCATGATCTGGCGCGTGGCCTCCTCGACCTGGGCGATGTCAGACGAGGCGACCGACACGATGCCGACCATCCCGTCGTCGTCGACGCTGATGTCGGCGCCGGTCTCGGCCTGGATGGTGTTGATCATCTTTCCCTTGGGGCCGATGACCTCGCCGATCTTCTCGACCGGGATCTCGAAGCTCTTGATCTTGGGGGCGTGCTCGCCGACCTCTGGCCGCGGCTCGGGGATGGCTCCGGCCATGACCTCGAGGATCGCCAGACGGGCCTCCTTGGCCTGGTTCAGGGCAGCCGCCAACACGTCGGCGGGGATTCCGTCGATCTTGGTGTCGAGCTGAAGCGCCGTCACGAACTCGGACGTGCCGGCCACCTTGAAGTCCATGTCACCGAAGGCATCCTCGGCGCCGAGGATGTCGGTCAGCGTCACGTACTGGCCCTCGTGGTACACGAGGCCCATGGCGATGCCGGCCACCGGCGCCTTGATCGGCACACCGGCGTCCATCATCGACAGCGACGACGAGCAGACCGAACCCATCGAGGTCGAACCGTTCGACGACAGCACCTCGGAGACGAGGCGCAGCGTGTAGGGGAACTCCTCGAAGCTCGGCACGACCGGGAACAGGGCACGCTCGGCGAGCGCACCATGGCCGATCTCTCGGCGCTTCGGACCCCGCATGAAGCCGGTCTCGCCCGTCGAGAACGGCGGGAAGTTGTAGTGGTGCATGAAGCGCTTGCGGGTGGTCGGGTCGATGCCGTCGATCATCTGGTCCATGCGGCCGGTTCCCAGGGTGGTGAAGTTCAGCACCTGGGTCTCGCCACGCTGGAACAGGCCCGAACCGTGGGCGGTCGGGATGACCCCGACATCCGACGAAATGGTCCGGAGGTCTGCAGTCCCACGACCGTCGATGCGCATGCCGTCGGAAAGGATCCGCTCACGGACGGCGGCCTTGGTGATCGACCGGATGGCGCCCTTGATCTGCTGTTCGGCACCGTCGACGTCGGCAAACTGCGGCGCCAACTCCTCGATCAGGGCGGCCTTGACTGCGGCCTCGGCATCGCCACGCTCGGCCTTGTCGGCAATGGTCTGGCTCTCGGCGATGCGCTCACGGCCTGCGGCGTCGACAGCGGCGAGGACCTCGTCGCTGTAGTCGGTCGTCACCGTGTAGGACATCTGCTCCGGTGCGCCGACCAGGGCCACCAGCTCGTGCTGGAGCTCGATGATCTCGCGGATGTACTGCTTGGAGAACTCGAGGCCGTCGGCCAGCACGGCCTCGTCGACCTTGGGTGCTCCGGCCTCGTAGACGTCCCACGTGGCGGCGGTACCACCGGCCTCGACCATCATCACGGCGACGTCGCCGTCGTCGTTGATGCGCCCGGCCACGACCATCTCGAACGCCGAGTCGGCGCCCTCCTCGTAGGTCGGGTGGGCGATCCACTCGCCTGCGGCGGACCAGGCGATCCGCGCTGCGCCGACCGGACCGTCGAACGGAATGCCCGACAGCTTCAGTGCGACCGAGGCGGCGTTGAGCGCCAGCACGTCGTAGGGGTTCTCCATGTCGGCGCCCATGATGGTGCCGACGATGTGGACCTCGTTGCGGTACCCGTCCGGGAACATCGGCCGCAGCGGGCGGTCGATGAGGCGGCAGGTGAGGATCGCCGACTCGGGCGCACGGCCCTCACGACGGAAGAACGAACCGGGGATCTTGCCCGCGGCGTACATGCGCTCTTCGATGTCGACCGTGAGCGGGAAGAAGTCCGCTCCCGGACGTGGCGACTTGGCGCCGGTGGCCGTCACGAGGACGGTGGTGTCGCCGAGCTGTGCAAGCACGGCACCGCCGGCCAGACCGGCGAGGCGACCGGTCTCGAAGGAGACGGTCTTGTCGGTCCCGCTGAAGGTATGCGAGACACTCTGGGGGTTATTCATGGATGTTTTTCCTTGTTTTGTTTCGAACCACGGAGGTCACTCCCCCGTGGCGGTTCAATGACGACGGACGGTAAATGCCGTCCGGCATCGTCGATCAGGTTGTCGGTGGTCCCGTGATTCCGGTGGTTCGGTTGAACCGGGTGGTGACGTTCCCGACGCATCACGGACAGACCCTGGGTCGTCCGGTGCGGGTACTTCGCTAGCGCCTGAGCCCCAGCTTGGAGATGATCCCCCGATAGCGCTCCACGTCGTTGTTCTTGACGTAGTCGAGCAACCGTCGGCGCCTACCCACGATCTGCAACAGGCCCCGCCGGCTGTGATGGTCCTTCTTGTGGACCTTCAGGTGCTCGGTGAGGTGGGTGATTCGATCGCTGAGCAGTGCAATCTGCACTTCGGGAGAACCGGTATCGGTCTCGTGTAACTTGTGCTCGGTGATCGTGTCGCCCTTGGGCGGCAGGTTGGTCGGCATGGATTCCTCGGGTGTCGGACCCGGCCTCCTGGCACGCAATGCGTTGCCGGAAGCCATTCGGCGGGCCGGAGGGTTCCTGATCCGACCCGAACGACCCGGTCGGGTCGTCCTCAGGGTGCAAGGCTAGCGGTACTTCGGCAAACGACCACCCGGGGGTGCCGGCAATCGCCCGACGCCTACGCTCGGGCCATGGCCCCACACGCCGGCAGCCTGACGCACCTGGCCCTTCCCTGTCGGAACCTCGACACCTCGACGGCCTGGTACGAGGCCCACACGCCTCTGCGCGTCGTACACCACCGGGTCGACCCGGAGGGACAGGTGGCCTGGATCGCCGAACCCGACCGGCCGGGAACGCCGTTCGTGGTGGTGCTGATCGGCCCCCTGGACGACACCGGCGAACATGAACCGCAGCCCATCCTCACGCCGTTCGCCCACCTCGGCGTCGAACTCGACAGCAGGGAGGCCGTGGACGAGGCGGCGCAACGGGGCCGAACCGCCGGATGCCTCGCCTGGGAACCCGCTGAGCTGCCCCCGCCCGTCGGCTACATTTGTGCCCTCGCCGACCCCGACGGCAACCTCGTGGAGTTCTCGTTCGGCCAGGACGTGGCTGCCGTTGTTGAGAACCCTCCGAAGTGACCCGGCCCGATCAACCCAACCGTCGAAGCAACTGCACCAACTCGACGGCTGCGTCTGCACAGTCGGCGCCCTTGTCGCCCTGGTCGACCGCTGCCCGTTCCACCGCCTGTGCCAGGTCGTCGGTTGTGAGCACCCCGAAGACCGTTGGCACGCCGGTGTCGAGTCCGACGCGCTGGATGCCCGCTGCCGCCTCGCCGGCCACGTAGTCGAAGTGCGGGGTCTCGCCCCGGATCACGCACCCCAGGCACACGACTGCATCGACGTCGCCGGACGCCGCCATCGCCCGGGCGGCCAACGGAATCTCGAAGGCACCGGCGACCCAGGCCAGACTGATGTCCTCGTCGGCCACGCCCAGCGCCGACAGGCGGGTCCGGGTGCCGTCGAGCATCTGGACAACGATCGAGTCGTTGAACCGGGCCGCGACGATGCCGATCCGCAGGCCGGAGCCGTCGAGCGGCACAGAGAGGTCCCTCATGTGGCTGCCTCCTGCTGGCCGTCGTCGAGCAGGTGGCCCATCCGTGTGCGCTTGGTCTCGAGATAGCGGAGGTTCTCGGAATGGGGCGTGGTCCGCAACGGCTCCCGGCCGACGATCTTGAGCCCGTACCCCTCGAGGCCCCCATACTTGACCGGATTGTTGGTCATGAGCCGCATCTGCGTGAGCCCGAGGTCGGACAGGATCTGGGCGCCCACCCCGTATTCTCGGGAGTCGACCGGCAGGCCCTGGCTGAGGTTGGCGTCGACTGTGTCGAGGCCCTCGTCCTGGAGTTCGTAGGCGCGCAGCTTGTGGCCGATCCCGATACCGCGCCCCTCGTGGCCCCGGAGGTAGACGACCACGCCGACCCCCTCACCACCCACCTTCTCGAGGGCGGCATCGAGCTGTGACCCACAGTCACAGCGGATCGAGCCGAGGAGGTCACCTGTGAGGCACTCGGAGTGCACCCTCACGAGGGGAGCATCGACGGAGGCGAGGTCGCCGAGCACGTATGCGACGTGCTCGTCACCGTCGAGCGTGGATCGGTATGCGTGGGCGGTGAAGTCCCCGTACTTCGTGGGGATGCGGGCCGATGCGAAGTGCTCGACCAACTTCTCGTGCCTGCGTCGGTAGCGGATGAGGTCGGCAATCGAAATGAGGCAGAGGCCGTGCTCTTCGCCGAATTCGACCAACTCGGGCAGGCGCGCCATGGTGCCGTCGTCGTTCACGATCTCGCAGAGCACGCCCACCAGTTCCCGGTCGGCGAGGGCACACAGGTCGACGCCGGCCTCTGTGTGACCGGCCCGCTTCAACACACCACCGGACCTTGCACGCAGGGGGAAGATGTGGCCCGGACGGGCGAACTCGCCCCGGACGCGATCCGGGTCGGCGAGAGCGTTGACGGTGAGCGAGCGGTCATGTGCCGAGATGCCCGTTGTGGTCCCCTCCACCAGGTCCACCGAGACCGTGAACGCCGTGCGCATCGACTCGGTGTTGTCGACCACCATGAGGGGAAGGTCGAGGGCGTCGGCACGCTCGTCGGACATCGGGGAACAGATGACACCGCTCGTCTGGCGGATCATGAACGCCATCTTCTCGGGCGTCATCGCATCGGCAGCGATGATGAGGTCGCCCTCGTTCTCGCGGTCCTCGTCGTCGACGACCACGAGGAACTCACCGCGTGCAAACACCTCGACGGCAACGTCGATCGGGGTGAACGGCATCAGGTCCGACCTCCCGCGTCGGTCAACCGGTCGTTCGGCAACCGGTCCGCTGCCATGAGCCCTGCGACGTAGCGGGCGATGACGTCCACCTCCACATTCAACCGGTCGCCGACGACCCGACGACCGAGGGTGGTGACCTCGAGCGTGTGGGGGACGACGGCGATGTCGAACGTGGCGCCCTCGACCGCAGCGACGGTCAGGCTGATGCCGTCGAGTGCCACCGAGCCCTTCTCGACTATCTGTCCCGCCAGGGCACCGGGAAGCCGGAAGGTCAGCCGCCGGGAACCGTCGACGTGCTCGTGGACGGACTCGAGTTCGGTCACCGCATCGACATGTCCCTGGACGATGTGCCCACCGAAGCGGCCGTCGGCCCGCATCGGACGCTCGAGGTTCACGGAATCGCCTTCTGCCGATCCGCCCAGGGTCGTGCGGTCGAGGGTCTCGGGAACGGCGTCGGCGGCGAACCAGGCACCTTGGTCGTCTGCGCCGAACTCGGTGACGGTGAGGCAGCAGCCGTCGACGGCAATGGAGGAACCCGTGGAGACGTCGTCGAGCACGACGCCGGCGCCCACGACGAGGCGTCGGCCGCCACCGTTGTCATGCGCCGAGCGCACGAAGCCGGTCTCCTCGACGATGCCGGTGAACATGTGGCAGGTTCCTCGAATGGTCGTGCCCCGGGGTGACACGACGGGAGCAGCGGGAAGGGACGGTCGGACATACCGGCCCGTGGGGCCGAGGCGTCTTCGCTTCGCTTCCTGTGCCCTCTCCCATCCGGACTTTGACCGTCGGCCCAGGACTCGCACCTGATCGGCCCCCGACCTGCCCCGAAGGGAACGCCGGGGGTTCGCGGGCTGTGCCATTGCCCCGAATCCGGACTCCGGAAACGGGACGGAGGCTCACCGCCGGTCGGGACTTTCACCCAACCCCGAGGACTCTGTTGTCGGTGCCGGACGCATGGTCCGGCCCGACCACCCTACCGGTCGCCGACCTGGGACTGCCTGTCCGCCCTACCAGAGGCCGAGAAGGCGACCGGCCAACCCGAGTACAGCCACTACGAGCACGGGGCGCACCACCCTTTCGCCACCACCGACCGTCAAGTGGGCTCCGACGGCGCCACCGACGCCGAAGCCGAGTGCGAGTACGAGCGCCGGTCCCCAGTCGACGCGGCCGCCAACGATGAACACCGGCAGCGCCGTGAGGGTGATGGCGAGGATCACCAGCACCTTGACGCTGTTGGCAACCACCAGGTCGAGACCCGATCGGGACAATGCCAACACCAGCAGCAGCCCGATCCCCGCCTGGAAGGCACCCCCGTAGCAACCCACGCAGAAGAACACGATGGCCATAACCGACGTGGGCCAGGCCGCCGGACCTTCCGCCGCCTGCGGCACCTTCGGAGGCCGCAGGGCGAGCAGCAGCAACGGCACCATCAGGATCCCGAATGCCCGTTCGAAGGTCTCGTCCGCCAGGCGGGAGACGAGTATCGACCCGGTCAGCGATCCGGCGACGACCGGGAGGAGGACCGGCAGCATCCGCGACACCCCAGAAACGCCCAACCTGCGGAACGACACCGCCGCCATCGTGGCGGAAGCGAGGATCCCCACCCGGTTCGAACCGTTCGCCACGTTCCCCGGCACACCCGCCAGGACGAGCAGCGGCACGGTCAGCATCGAGCCGCCCCCGGCCATCGTGTTCACAGTGCCGGCCACCAGCCCGCCGACCATCAACAGGACGATGTCCGATGGGTCCATCGGTCAGGCCAGGACGGAACGTGCGGCGGCCACATCCAGTTGGAGCTGTTCCACGAGCCCGTCGAGACCGTCGAACACCTGCTGCGGTCGCAGCAGTTCCACGAAGCGCACCCGAACCGACTCACCGTAGAGGTCCCCGTCGAAGTCCAGGAGGTGTGCCTCGAGGAGCAGGTCGCCGTCGTCGTAGAAGTGCGGCCGCGTTCCGAGCGAGATCGCAGTGGCACGGACCGAGCCGTCCGCACGCTCGAACCACCCGGCATAGACACCGTCCTCTGGCAGCAGGATCGACCCGTCGACCCTGACGTTGGCCGTGGGAAAGCCCAACTCCCGGCCACGGCCGTCACCCCGATCGACCTCCCCCCGGACCTCGTAGGGACGGCCCAGCATGGCGTTCGCCCGCCTGAGGTCACCTCGCGAGAGGGCCCGCCGGATGAACGTGGACGAGACCTGCTGGTGGTCGCGGGCCGGCACACCGTCGAGTCCCACAAGCCCCAGGCCCAGCACCTCGAAGCCGTGCTCGGCCCCCATCGAGCGCAGCAGCGCCACGTTGCCGAGTCGCTGGTAGCCGAAGTGGAAGTCCTCGCCGACGACCACCACCCTCACCCCCAGACAGCCGATCAGGACCTCGGTGACGAAATCCTCGGCGGTCTCCAACGCCCGTGCCTCGTCGAACGGGACCACGACCGTGGTGTCGACGGAGGTGGTCGACAACAGTTCGAGCTTCTGGTCCAGGTCCGTCAACAGCAGGGGCGCCGACTCGGGACGTACGACCGATGCCGGGTGTCGATCGAATGTGACGACGACCGACCGCAGTCCACGCTCGTCGGCGATGCGGCAGACCTCGGAGATGACCTGGCGGTGGCCACGGTGCACGCCGTCGTAGGCACCGATGGTGACCACCGAACCCGGCAAGGTCGAATCGGCGGGCGTCAGCGCTAGGCGGGTCTCCACCGCGCCCACGCTACCGACCGGGGTGCTGCAGGTCGCCCACCCGGTGCCACCCGCTCAGCCGACGAGGACAACAGCCGGCTTGGTCCGGTCCCCGTACGGTTCGTAGACGGCCAGCAGGGTGCCGTCGGCGCCGTGCACAGCCCACGGTCCGTCACCCTCGACGCCCAGGCGTTCCCGACCGAGCACCTTCCCGTGTCCGATGTCGGTGGCCAGATCGTCGACGACGACGCCAACCAGGTGGCGAACCCCGGCCGCCGGAGGCAGCAGTTCCGGTGACTCCATCGACCCGGCCTCGTCGAGTGTGAACGACCCGACCGACAACCGTCTCAGGTCCGTCAGGTGGGCACCTCCGCCAAGGGACGTGCCGAGGTCGGCGGCCAACGTGCGCACATAGGTCCCCGACGAGCACTCGACGTCCACCTCCCAGACCATGGGATCCCCTGTCGGCGTCACGTCGAAGCGGTGGACGGTGACCTGGCGCGGCGCACGCTCGACCTCGCCGCCTTCCCGGGCGATCTCGTGGAGTCGACGCCCGTCCACCTTCACGGCCGAGAACATCGGGGGGACCTGTTCTATTCGGCCAGTCAGTCGTTGCGCTGCATCCCGCACGTCGCCCGGCACGACACCCGACATGTCGTGGACCGCCGTCACGTCACCCGCTGCGTCGAGGGTCGTCGTCTCGGTCCCGAGCACGATCGTTGCCGTGTAGCGCTTGGGGAGCAGCGTCAGGAAGCGGAGCAGTCGGGTCGCACGGCCGACACCCAGGACCAGTACGCCGGTCGCATCCGGGTCGAGGGTGCCCGAGTGTCCGACCTTGCGGGTGCCGAGCACCTTGCGCGACCGGGCCACGACGTCGTGGCTGGTCCAGCCCGCAGGCTTGTCGACGACGGCGATCCCGTCGGGACCCCCGGGCCTGTCAACCATCCTCGGCCCGGAGTCCACGCAGGATGTCCTCGATCCGCTCAGCCGACCGGGCGGCCTCGTCGACCCTGAAGACGAGCGGTGGGATCCTGCGGAGACGGGCACGACCGCCGATGGCACGCTGGAGGCGGGACCGTTGTTCCTCGAGGGCCTCGATCACCTCGTCGTCGACCGCCCCCCCGGTCACGTAGACCTTCGCCTGGCTGAGGTCACGGTCGGTGTCGACCCCCATGACCGTCACGAGGTCGAGCCGCTCGTCGTCGATGCGTTCGAGTTCCTCGGCGAGAATCCGGGTGAGAAGCTCGTTGAGGCGGTCGGTGCGATCGAACCCGCGAGGGGCGCCACCGCTGCGTTGCCGGCTGCGTGCCATGGTCCGCTACGAGCGCGGGATCTCCCGCTCGTCATAGGTCTCCATGACGTCGCCGTCCTTGAGGTCCTGGAAGTCGGAGAGCCCGATGCCGCATTCGAAGCCGGACTGAACCTCGCGGACATCGTCCTTGAAGCGCCGGAGCGACTTGACCTCGCCCTTCCAGATGATCGCCCCATCGCGCATGAAGCGGACCTTGCTGCCACGGGTGATGGTGCCGTTCTGGACATAGCAGCCCGCAATCTTGCCTATCTTCGGTACCGAGAAGATCTCACGGACCTCGGCATCGCCGGTAACGACCTCCTCGAACTCGGGAGCCAGCATGCCGACCATGGCAGCCTCGATGTCGTCGAGCAGCTGGTAGATGACCTCGTAGGTGCGGATCTCGACCCGCTCGGCTTCGGCGAACTCGCGGGCCTTGCGATCGGGCCGCACGTTGAAGCCGATGATCGTGGCATTCGATGCTCCGGCCAACTGGATGTCGTTTTCGGTGATGCCACCAACCGCGCGGTGCACGAAAGCCAACTTGACATCGTCACGCTCAAGCCGCTGGAGGCTGTCGCAGACGGCCTCCAGGGATCCGTTGACGTCGGTCTTGACCACCAGGTTGAGCCGGGCGACCTCGCCCCTATGGATCTGCTCGAAGACGTCCTCGAGGCGGGCACCACCGGAGAGTGCATGGGCGTCACGGCCGATGTTGGCCTGGCGCTTGTAGTGCGACCGCTTCTCGGCGACGCGGCCGGCGACCTTCTCGCTTGGGGCAACCACGAACCGGTCGCCCGCCTCGGCGACATCGGAGAGGCCCAGCACTTCGACGGGGGTCGACGGACCGGCCTCCTTCACCTGTCGGCCCTGATCGTCAACGAGTGCCCGGACACGACCCCAGGAAGCACCTGCCACCATCGGGTCGCCGACCCGGAGCGTTCCGGACTGGACGAGGATGGTCGCCACCGAACCGCGGCCGATGTCGAGATGCGACTCGAGCACGACGCCCTGTGCACGACCCTCCGGGTCGGCTCGGAGGTCCTCGACCTCGGCGATCACGCTCAGGTTCTCGACCAGATCGTCGATGCCCAGACCCTCGATGGCGGATACCTCGACGGTGACCGTTTCGCCACCCCAGGCCTCGGGTACGAGTTCATGTTCGGCCAACTGGGTGAGCACCCGCTGTGGCTCGGCGTTGTCACGGTCGATCTTGTTGATGGCCACCACGATCGGCACGTCGGCTGCCCGGGCATGGTCGATCGCCTCGATGGTCTGTGGCATCACACCATCGTCCGCTGCGACGACCAGAACCACGATGTCGGTGGCGACTGCCCCGCGGGCACGCATGGCGGTGAAGGCGGCGTGGCCGGGGGTGTCGATGAACGTGACGGAACTGCCGTCCTTCTCGATCTGGTAGGCGCCGATGTGCTGGGTGATCCCGCCGGCCTCGCCGTCGACGACATTGGCGTCGCGGATCCTGTCGAGCAGGGTGGTCTTGCCGTGGTCGACATGGCCCATGACGGTCACGACCGGCGGCCGGATCGGTGCGTCCTCGTATTCCTCCTCAGCGACCTCGAGCAGGGCCAGGAGTTCGATCTCCTGTTCCTCGCCGGGATCGACGAGTCGGACCTGTGCGCCGATCTCGGCGACGAACAGCTCGATCATGTCGTCGGAGAGCGACTGGGTAGCCGTGACCATCTCACCCTGCTGCATGAGGAACCGGACGACGTCTGCGGAGGTCCGGTTCAGCTTCGGGCCGAGGTCCTGTGCGGTCGAGGAGCGTTCTACAACGACCTCGCCCTCCGGGACGGCCGCATCCTCGGGTGTGTAGGTCGGAACGTCCATCGGCTGGAGTTCTTCGCGGCGGCGACGGCGGCGTCCTCCTCGTCGAGGGGGACGACGGCCACCGGGGCCACCGGGACGGCCACCGGGGCCACCGGGACGGCCACCGGGGCCACCGGGGCCACCGGGACGGCCACCGGGGCCACCACCTGGACTGCTGGGAGGCGGCGCTGTCCGGCGACCCGTGGGCCCGTCAGACGGCGCTCCCGGGGAACGGCGGTGAACGCCGGGGGGAGGCGGGATCGGCTTGCCCCCGGGGGGAGGCGGGATCGGCTTGCCCCCGGTGGATAGTGGAGGCGTGACACCGGGCGGGGGCAGTTGGACCCCGGGGTCCTCGACCCTGGCGGCCGGATCCGGGATGTCCGGCTCGTCGACGGCCGGTTCCGGTGCGGGGGCAACCTCTGGCTCCGGCTCGGCGATCCGGCGCGGCGGAGCGGACGAACCGCTCGATGAGAACACCCGCTTCGGACGTTCGGGCTCCGGCTCCGGCTCGGGCACCGGCTCCGGCTC
>Ga0208895_1000393_pt1 | contig 20364 bp, 21 predicted proteins | sample ETNtaG_10_FD_185765 | JGI IMG/M metagenome (GOLD analysis project Ga0208895, IMG submission 185765) | Marine microbial and viral communities from oxygen minimum zone, Eastern Pacific Ocean - ETNP201302SV82 (SPAdes) (version 2) | ecosystem: Environmental > Aquatic > Marine > Oceanic ... | reverse complement strand
TATTCATGAGAAAAGTTAACGGTGTGGAGTTTAATGCCGAGCCTTTCAGCTACCTGCTGAGCATCAGCAAGGTCTTCTGCGGCACTGCAATATTCATCGTCATCGTCCTCATCCCAATTCTTCATAAACAAGGCTTCAACATTGAATCCTTGTTCGAGGAGTAGAAGGGCGGCGACAGATGAGTCAACACCGCCGGATAAGCCAACAATGATTTTAGGGTTAGCGGAATTCATTTATTGTTATCGTAAGCGTTGACAATAAGTTTGACGAGTTGGTTTCTAACAACATCCTGGGAATCAAAGTCACAAAAAGCAATCTCGTTCATATCTTTTAAGATATTTGTTGCGTCTAGAAGTCCCGATTGTGAGGGGTTGGCTAAATCTATCTGGGTGATGTCACCGGTAATGACCATTTTTGAGCCAAAACCCATTCTCGTTAAAAACATTTTCATCTGGGGTATGGTTGTATTCTGCGCCTCGTCAAGAATAATGAAGGAATCATTAAGTGTTCTGCCGCGCATAAATGCAAGGGGCGCTACCTCGATTATGTGCTTTTCAATTAACTTGTTGACCTTCTCAAAACCCAGAAATTCATATAACGCATCATAAATGGGACGCAAATAAGGGTCTACTTTTTCACTCAAGTCTCCTGGCAAAAAACCTAACTTTTCCCCAGCCTCAACGGCAGGCCTGACCAAGACAATTCTCCTGACATTTGAACTCTCTAGTGCCTCAACTGCCCTTGCAACAGCAAGATAGGTTTTTCCCGTGCCAGCAGGCCCGATTGCAAAGATGGCATCCTTTTCAGCAATAGCGTTAACGTAGTTTTGCTGGTTAATGCTGCGAATATGTATATGTTTACGGCTAGTTTTTATAGTAATCGCCTTAGTTGAGCCGTTGCCACTGTTCTGTGACTTGATAGACAATTCAACGTCACCAGCATCAATTATTTTCTTTTCGGATATAGAAAGTAAATCTTGCAAAACACAAACGGCAAGGTTTGCGTTATCTCCCTTAATATCAAAGTCAGAGCCTTTGTTTGAGAGCCTAACATCAAGGCTCTTGGATATATTTTCAAGATTGTTGTCAAGTGAGCCACATATATTTGCGAGTTGCTCAGAGCTCGTGATATTGAGAGTGAATTTCATTAACTATATTTTACTGCTTTGTAAAGAAAACAACAATAAGTTATGCTAATTATTGCCTTAATTGATTTAACATATCGTTCATGAGGAGAGTCTTAACTTTGATTAGGTTGTTGTGTTTTTGTCTGCCATTGGTTTGGTCAAGCCCTTCTCTGGCCGGGCTTAATCACTGTGTAGTGCTTTTGTATCATCAGTTTTCTGATACCGGACCTAAATCTACCAGTATTTCGCCATTACTATTTGAAGAACATTTGAAATACTTAGAGACAAATGATTTCCAAGTAATTCCTCTAAAAACCGTCATTGAAAGATTAAAAATGCAATTATCTTTGCCAGATAAATGTGTCAGTTTGACAGCAGATGACGGCTATTTGTCGTTCTATGAAAGAGCATATCCTTTGTTAGTTAAATACAAAACCCCAATGTCAGTTTTTGTTTCCACAGAAGCAATCGACAAGCAATACTCCTCGATCATGTCTTGGGGGCAGCTTCGAGAGATGACTGAACTTGTTGATGTATATAATCATAGCGTCAATCACCAACACTTGATTGATAAAACTGACGAAGAGCTGTTAAATGAAATCACTTCAGCACAACTTAGGTTGAAAAGCGAGTTATCTCAAGACAATAAATTTTTTGCTTATCCGTATGGTGAGTTTGATGAAAAAGCCTACCACCTAATTGAGGAGCTTGGCTATACCGGTTTTGGTCAGCACTCTGGGGCCATCGGAAGTAAGAGCGATTTTATTAACTTGCCAAGATTCCCTATGGCTTCAAGTTATGCAGAAATGGACAGCTTTGTTATGAAAATTAATACTTTGCCGATGCCTGTTAAGAATGAAGAGCCAAAATTTATGGCTATTTCAGGAAATAGTAACCCGGTCCTTAGAATAAACTTTTCTCGATCACTGACAAGTAACGAGAGATACCAATTTGCCTGCTATGTGTCGGGACAAGAAATGCCAGATTTAACTTGGCTCAACTCTGAGAGCGTTATTGTTCAAGCAAAAGAACCATTGCCACAAGGCAGGAGTCGCTACAATTGCACAATGCCTTCGAAAGAAAAAGGACAATATTATTGGTACTCCAAGGTTTGGCTCAGTCCAGCTAATTAGACTAGTTCACCTTTAAGAGAATTGGCGAACCCATCAGTAATTTTGACTGAAACTATCTGACCAATCAGACCTTCGTTGCCGTCAAAGTGAGTGGTACGCATATTTTCTGTTCGACCTGAGAGGGTCTTACCTTTTTTTGAAAAACCTTCAACGAGAACTTTTTGAACGCTACCAACCATTGATTCTGAAATCTCTTCAGTATTCTGATTGAGTTTGTTTTGAACAGTTGCAAGTCTGAGTTTCTTTTCCGTGTCGTCAACATTGTCGGGTAGACTTGCGGCAATAGTGCCAGGACGTTTAGAGTAGATAAAACTGAATGATTTGTCAAAACCCATCTCATCAATAATCTTCAGCGTGTCGTTAAAATCCTCATCTGTTTCACCAGGAAATCCAATAATAAAATCAGAAGATAGGCAAATATCGGGTCGGATTTCTTTTAATCTTCTTATTTTAGATTTATATTCTATAGTGGTGTGGCCACGCTTCATCGAATTAAGTATTTTGTCTGAACCACTCTGAATAGGTAGATGCAAATGCGATACAAGCTCTGGAACCTCAGCATAGGCTTGAATTAAGCGGTCATTAAACTCAACAGGATGAGAGGTTGTATAGCGGATACGTTCAATACCATCTACTTGGGCTACGATAGCAATAAGAAGTGCTAAGTCAGCTAACTCACCGTCATCCATCAGTCCCCGGTATGCGTTAACATTTTGACCTAAAAGATTTACTTCCTTGACACCCTGTTTAGCTAATTCCTCAACTTCATGAATTATATCAACAAATGGTCGAGAAATTTCTTCACCACGAGTATATGGCACTACACAAAAAGTGCAGTACTTACTGCAACCTTCCATCACAGAAACAAAGGCAGATGCACTATCACTGTGCGAGGCTGGCAAGTGATCAAATTTTTCAATTTCCGGAAAAGAAATATCAATGCTTACTTGTTTATTATCAAGAGTCTCATTCAGCATATTTGGCAACCTGTGCAAGGTCTGTGGACCAAAGATTAGGTCAACATATGGAGCCCTTTCTAGAATAAGTTCACCTTCTTGGGAAGCAACACAGCCACCAACCCCGATTACTAGGTTTGGTTTGTTGATTTTTAATTTTTTCCATCGACCTAGTTGATGAAATAACTTTTCTTCAGCTTTTTCGCGAATGGAGCAGGTGTTGATCAGGATAACATCAGCGTCATCAGCGTCATCGGTCAGCTCTAGGTTATGTGAATTTCTTAGTACGTCTGTCATTTTATTAGAGTCGTACTCGTTCATTTGACACCCGAAGGTGCGAATGTGTAATTTAGAGATGCCCATTATTCAGGTTTTTGAATATGCAATGTTTGCGTTGGATACGCTATTTCTGCACCATGCTCGGCAATAATGTTCGCTACATCAAGCAATAGTTTGCCTTTGATTTTTTTAAATTCTGCTCCCTCGGTGACCGTACTGAAAGCCCAAATCACAAAGTCAAGTGAAGAGGCATTGAACAAGTCAAAATACACACGACAAGGTTCTTCGTGATCGATGTGTTCATGGTCAGCCAACAATTTCTCAACCTTCTCAATAATGCTTTGCATTTGTGCAATATCGTCATAACGGATACCGATAACTGAGTGAATCTGACGGTTAGTCATTCTAGAAGGTGTCTCAATGGGAATGGTTGCAAAAATACCGTTGGGGACATAAACAGGGTTTTTGTTGAAGGTACGAATACGAGTCATTCTCCAGCCGATTTTTTCGACTACACCTTCTATACTTTTATCCGTTGTCCGAATCCAATCTCCGGTTGAAAAGGGCTTGTCCATCTGAATCATTAACCCGCCAAAAATATTGGCAAGCATGTCTTTGGCAGCAAAACCTACAACAATACCGCCGACACCACCAAGAGTTAATATGGAGGACACAGAATAACCAAAATATTGTGCGACACCAAGAACGATTGCAAAAACAAAAAGTATCTTGATTAGACGAGTGAACAATCTAATGGAATCTTTATCGACATTACCTTCTTTTTCTAACATAAAGCTTTCAATGCTTGATATTAGTCTGAGTATTCCCCAGGTTAAGATAAAGATAGGAGCAATGTCTATATATTCAACAACTTTGCCAAGGGCTAGAATTTCAGCCTTCAGTTCCTGCAATGAAAAGTATAACCAACCATACCAGATAAGTAATTTTAGGGGTGCCGAGATTGCATTAATGAGGTAGTCATCTATCTGTGTTTTAGTGCCACCAGTGTGTTTTTTTATTTGTTTGAGTATAACGCCTAGTGCAACATGGGCAATAACAGCCAACAACAACAATACGCCGGTCATCTGGATTGGGGTTATATTTTGGAGGAGTTCATTCATAAAGATATTTTAACGGATTAATAGCATCTGAATATTTTTTCATTTCGAAATAGAATGGCTTTTTACCAGTTTTAGCAATCAACTCTCCCTTTTCTACATGGCCGCCCTCACGAACGTAATATTCTTGGTTTTGGGTATAAGTGCTATAGAAACCGTAAGCATGTTTAATGATAATCATCTTGCCAAGACTCTTTAATTTGTCTCCACTATACACAACCGTTCCAGCTCTAACTGCGTAGACATCTTGACCAACTTGGGTATCAAAAGTAAGACCTAGGTGTTTATCTTTTACAGAGAAATCTTTCAGTATTTTGGCTTTAACAGGTTTAACCCAGCTACTAGTATTGTTGTCTGAAGCTATAACTTTTGTTTCGTTTTTATTTTGAGTTGATAACTCAGGATTAGATATGTTAAATGACTTATCAACCACAGTAACTTGTCCAGGGTCATTTGTAAGACAACCAGACAAAAGCAAACACAAGGCTACAATTAAGTTCTTAATATGCATACCATAACCCGAGAATTACAACAAATATCAGTAAGTATCCTAATCTGTCAATGTATTTATTTAACCATGCATCGCACTGCTTGCCAAACTTTCTTACTAGAAAGGCAATTAAAAAATATCTTGCACTGCGCGCTATAAAAGATAGAAAAACGAATGGAAGTAATGGCATAGATAACATGCCAGCACCAATGGTAAAGATTTTGTATGGTAGTGGGCTAAATCCAGCGATTAAGATAATCCAAACTCCATATTTGTTAAACCATTCCTCGGCAACTTGGAGAGATGAGAGTTGATTCATTTTTGCTAGAAATGGCATGATAAGTTCAAGGGCATAAATACCTATATAGAAGCCGACAACAGCCCCTATGACTGAACTGATTGTGCAAAAAATAGCAAAGAAATACGCTTTATTAATGTTTTTCAGTGACATGGATGCCAATAAGAAATCTTGAACTGGATATGGAAATATAAAGGACTCTAAGAAACTTATCACACCCAGCCAGACAATGGCATAGCGACTTGAAGACCATTCGAGTACTTTATTGTAAAGGGCATTGAAAGGTCTCATATTGAGATCGAGATCTATTTTGTATTTATTAGCATTGGAAAACCTAGCCGTTCCCTAGAGTCAAGATAGGCTTTTGCAACTTTTTGACTCATCGACCTTACTCTACGAATAAATCTAGCACGGTCAGTAACGCTGATTGCGTGCCTTGCGTCCAAAAGATTAAACAAATGAGACGCTTTCATTGTTTGCTCGTATGCCGGATATGGCAGCTCTTTTTCAATTAATTTGGAGTTCATAGCTTCGGCTTCATCGAATTGTCTGAACAGTACTTCGGTATCGGCAATTTCAAAATTGTACTTTGATTGCTCAACTTCGTTTTGATGAAAGACGTCGCCATATGTTAGCCCGTCTGTATTCCATTTGAGATCAAAAACACTATCAACACCTTGAAGATACATTGCGAGCCTCTCTAAACCATAGGTTAATTCTCCAGAGATTGGCTTGCATGGCAACCCTCCAATCTGTTGAAAGTAGGTGAATTGACTTATCTCCATACCATTAAGCCAGACCTCCCAGCCAAGTCCCCATGCTCCCAAAGTTGGCGACTCCCAGTTATCTTCTACAAAACGTACGTCATGCACCTTAAGATCGATGCCAATCGCAGATAATGACTCCAGATAGACATCCTGAAATTCGCTAGGTGAGGGTTTTAACAAAACTTGAAATTGATAATAGTGCTGTAACCGATTTGGGTTTTCACCATAACGACCGTCACTAGGGCGACGAGAGGGTTGTACATAAGCTGCTTTCCAAGGTTCTGGGCCGATTGCACGTAGAAATGTAGCGGTATGAAAAGTACCAGCACCCACCTCCATATCAAAAGGCTGAAGAATGGCACAACCTTTTGTAGCCCAAAAATCCTGTAATTTAAGAATCAAGTTTTGGAAAGATTTACTTGTGTCTAATTCTGACAAGGGCATGAAAATAGGCGAAAAAATAATAAAAATTTTACCGCATCGATTGTCATAGTTGAGCCTTTTACTTGCATTAATAAGTCCAAGAAATTAAATAGGCATTGAATCGAGAGGCCAAAAATATAGAAGAGCAGGAATACTAACCAATATTATAACAATTTCAAGTGGCAACCCTAGCTTCCAATAGTCACCAAAACGATAACCCCCCGGACCCATCACGAGAGTATTATTTTGATGCCCAATAGGCGTTAAGAATGCGCAAGATGCGCCAATAGCCACAGCCATTAAGAATGTGTCAGGATTAACGTTCAATGTTTTCGCAATTTCAACACCAATTGGAGCTGCTACAAGAACCGTTGCAACGTTATTTAGAACCGCGCTTAGCAGCATTGTGATAATTAACATAAGGAACAGAATTGTTACAGGTGAGGCGCCATACGATAAATAAATAAGAGTACTCGATAATGTCTCTGCGCCACCACTACTTTGCAATGCCTCGCCAATTGGAATCATAGCGCCAAGGAGTACAATTACGGACCAATTTATTGAACGATAAATATCAATCTTAGGAATAACGTTAGCAGCAATATAGAAAATAACAACCAACGAAAGTGCAACTGGAAGGTCAGCATAACCAAGACTAGAGGCAATGATTGCGATTAAGAATGATGTTATAGCTAGTGATGCCTTTTTGCGTTGCGGAATTTGCAAGTCACGTTTTTCAAGGCCAAGGCATTCCATCCATTTCAATGCGCTTTCTAGGTGTGCGCTATCACCATGTAAAAGCAAAACATCACCAGGTTGAATTTTGGTATTTCTAACTTGGTGAATAATCGATTTTCCGGCCCGTGAAATACCCAAAAGAGAGACCTGTCTAAGTTTCAGAAGGCTTAATTGAGTGGCATTTCTCCCAATGGTTCTAGAAAAAGGCGGGACAACAACTTCCATAAGAGAGGTGTGTTTAAATTCAAAATCTGACTCGGCATCACTAATGTAGTGAGTTTTTGTTTGCTTCATAAATTCATCAATACCTTGAACTGAGCCTTCGAGAATAAGTAAGTCACCCTTATGGATAATAAAATTGCGAATAAAACCTTCACCCTCAAGTCTCTCGTTATCTCTAATTAGCCCCAGAATTGCGACATCTACGCCTTCGCAAATTTCGTCCAAATTTGATAAGTAATTGCCAAGAATCGGAGAATCTTCCGTAACAAGGACATTAGAAACATATTCTCTTATTTCGTCATCAGTTACATCAGAACTTAGATTATCGCTTTTAGGCATCAAACGCCATCCAAAAAGTGCTATAAATATTACCCCAGCAGTAGCGACAACCAAGCCAACTGCAGTAAAGTCAAACATAGAATATGGGGCACCAAGAGCATCTGCTCTATAGGTAGCAATAACAACATTTGAGGCAGTACCGATCATAGTGACCATCCCGCCTAATATTGATGTAAACGCAAGTGCCATAAGGGTTGCAGAGGGTTTTCTTTTGGCTTTTTTGTTTAGCTGTGTGTCCGCTGGCATCAATATCGCTAAGGCAGCTACATTGTTTACAATACTTGAAAGGGCGGCAGAAATACCACCCATCAATGCAATATGAGTTTTAACGCCACTAGTAAGATTTGAAAGGCTTGAAGTGATAAGTTCCACTGCTCCAGAACGGACCAAGCCCCTACTAATAATAAGTACAAGTGCAATAATGACAACGGCAGGGTGACCGAAACCTGAGAAAACGTTTTGGGTAGGAATAACTCCAACTATGGCTCCAGAGATGAGCGCTATAAATGCAACAAGGTCGTATCTAATCCTGCCCCAAATAAATAAAATTAAGGCAGTAGATATTAGTAAAAAAACGATGGATTGATCACTCATATTTGTAAATTAACCTCACCTTTATTTACTAGCTCATTATATAGAATTGATACTAATTATTAGGCAAACTTAATTGTACAAATAACAATAGACCGATATCTAATATAATGAATGGTCAAGTAGTGTGATTGTTACTTATGTTTTAAGGAAGATATGTCATCTGGAAGCAAAAAAATTGTTGTTGTGGGGATAATTAGTAATGCATTGGTAACAATTATTAAGTTTATTTCTGCATTTGTAGTTTCATCAGCATCAATGATGAATGAAGCAATTCACTCAATGATGGATACACTTAACCAGGTCTTTTTACTGTTTGGTCTAATAGCAGGTGAAAAACAGCCCGATCAAGATTATGCGTTTGGTCACCATCAGAAAAAATTCATTTGGAATTTATGGTCTGCTATTGGCCTTTTCTCAATTGGCTCTGGGCTAGGTCTTTATCATGCCTATCACTCATACATTACTATGGGAGACGGGGCAGCCAAAGTCTCTTCTATTAATATATTTAGTATTGATATTAGCGGAATAACGTTGGCTTTTGTTGTTTTGGTTGTTTCTTTCTTTATTGAAGGCAATGCCTGGAGAGTTGCATTTAAAGAATATAGGCAAAGAACTGAGAATGTTGAAACTTCCTTGTTGCAATATGTTTCAGAGGCCAAAGATCCGACACTTGTCGCTATGATTCTTGAAGACAGTATCGCTATGTTTGGTATTTTTCTCGCCATAATTGGTATAACGCTTTCCTATCTGAGTAGCAATCCTTTTTGGGATATATTGTTCTCTTCATTGATAGCTATATTGCTTGGGGTTGCGGCAGTATTTTTAGGTCGGGTGAATATGATTTATTTGTCTGATGTCCGTCACCAAGAGATTGAAAATAATTTCATCAAGATTTGTTCCGAACACGCTGAAGTTGAGTTGTGTCATGATGTTAAGTCGATTGTGATGGATGAAAACAATATTATTCTTGTGGCTGAATTAGAAGTTAGAGAAGAGGCTTTGTTAGATAACATTAAGGTAGATATAGAGCAAGAAAAATTAAATATTGCAGAAGATGATATGATGCGTGATGAAAAGTCAGCAGTTTTTGCTACAGTTCGTCGGATTGACCATATTATTGAAAATATAACAAAACAACTACAAGAAAAATATCCACAGGTTCAATCTGTGACAATAGAAGTTGGTATTTATCAGAATTGATTAAAATGCGGGAAAATCCCGCATTTATGTTTCAAAGGAATGACTAATATTTATAAGCGTCTGGTTTAAATGGCCCATCTACTGGGGTGTTAATATATTTTGCCTGAGCGCCTGTCATTCTTGTTAATACACCTCCAAAGCCACCAACCATACCTGCAGCGACCTCCTCATCAAGCTTCTTAGGTAGTAATTCTACAGTAATGTTAGCCAACTTTTGATCTTCAGGAAGGTCTGCAAACTTTTGTTCAAAAAGATACATTTGGGCCAAAACTTGGTTTGCGAAAGAGCCATCCATAACGCGAGAAGGGTGACCCGTAGCATTACCTAAATTTACTAGACGACCTTCAGATAAAAGAATCAAATAATCACTTTTATCAGAAGATCTAAAGACTCTATGAACCTGTGGCTTAACTTCGTCCCACTGCCAGTTATCTCGCATATATTTTGTGTCAATCTCATTATCGAAATGACCAATATTACAGACCACAGACCCAGCCTTAAGAGTTTCCAACATGGCTGAGTCGCACACATTTATATTGCCGGTGGCCGTAACTACCAAGTCAGTAGTAGATAATAATTCTTTGTTAATGCCATCTTTTGATTCAGTATTAATGCCGTCGTTATATGGTGAAACTACTTCAAAACCGTCCATGCATGCTTGCATGGCACAGATAGGGTCGATTTCACTTACCTTGACTATCATGCCTTCTTGACGCAGAGATTGTGATGACCCTTTGCCAACATCACCGTAGCCGATTACTAGTGCTTTTTTACCCGCCATTAGAATATCGGTTCCACGTTTAATAGCATCATTTAATGAGTGTCTGCAGCCATACTTGTTATCATTTTTTGATTTAGTTACAGCGTCATTGACATTGATTGCTGGGGCTTTTAGTTCACCAGTATCAATCATCTCTAGTAAACGGTGAACGCCGGTTGTCGTTTCTTCACTAATGCCATGAATTTTGTCAAGCATTGCGGGGTACTTTTCATGTAGCATTTGCGTCAAATCTCCGCCATCATCAAGCACCATGTTGGCATCCCAAGGTTTGTTGTTTTGAAGGATAGTCTGCTCTATACACCATAAAAACTCTTCCTCAGTTTCGCCTTTCCAGGCAAATACCGGTATCTCTTTCGCTGCCATTGCGGCGGCGGCATGGTCTTGGGTTGAAAAAATATTACAAGATGACCAACGAATCTGTGCACCAAGGGCAACTAGGGTTTCCATAAGAACGGCAGTCTGGATGGTCATATGAATACAGCCTAGTATTTTTGCGCCCTTTAATGGTTTTTGACCGCTGTACTTTGAGCGAAGTGCCATCAAGGTAGGCATTTCCGACTCTGCTAGCTCAATCTCTTTACGACCATAGTCAGCTAAACCAATATCAGCAACCTTGTAGTCGTTACTATTAATAGTTGAATTGCTCATTATCTTTCCTCTAAATTGAAAAAAATGAGCGTCGTTTTGATTGCCAAGCCTGCTGGGTAGATTCCAATGCAACGCTCCTTGGCAAGATGACAATTATACCAAAATCAACCTAAAAAATCTACTTTAGAAGATTAGTGCGGTCGGTCTTTTCCCAGCTAATTGAGTCCTCAGTCCTGCCAAAATGACCATAACTGGCAGTTTGTTGATAAATTGGTCGTTTTAGATCCAACATAGCAATCAGTCCTTTAGGGCGTAAATCGAAATGCTCTCTAATTAACTTAACTATTTCTTGGTTTGAAATCTTTCCAGTACCAAAGGTATCAACACTAATGCTTGTTGGTTCTGCAACACCGATCGCATAAGAAACTTGTATCTCACAACGATCTGCAAGGCCAGCTGCAACAATATTTTTTGCAACATAACGTGTTGCATAGGCGGCGCTTCGATCAACCTTCGAAGGGTCTTTTCCAGAGAATGCTCCACCGCCATGACGAGCCATGCCACCATAAGTATCTACAATAATCTTTCTACCTGTAAGACCGGCATCACCAACAGGTCCGCCAATTTCGAAGTTACCAGTTGGGTTAATATGATATTGCGTATTGTTTGTTAGCCATTTTTCTGGCAGTATCGGCTTAATAATCTCTTCTAGGACTGCCTCTCTAAGGTCTGAGAGTGCGATACCTCCATCATGCTGAGTGGAAAGCACTACAGCATCAATACCAACAATATTATTACCTTCATAAACACAAGAGACTTGGGACTTAGCATCAGGCCTTAGCCATTTAGACCCGTTTAATTGTAATTCAGCTTGACGTCTGACAAGTTGATGGGCTAGCATAATTGGTGCTGGCATGAGTTCATCAGTTGAATTTTCTGCGTAACCAAACATTAATCCTTGGTCACCAGCACCTTGCTCGCGACTTCCGCTCTCGTCTACACCTTGGGCAATATCTTGTGATTGTTTACCAAGTAAATTATTGATTGAACATGTGTTTCCATTAAAACCGTAATCCTCGTTGTCATACCCAATATCGATAATTGTTTTACGAATAACACTTTCGTAATCAATATCGGCACTTGTAGTAATCTCGCCAGCCAAAACTACCTGGTTATCTTTAACCAAAGTTTCGACTGCAACTCGTGAGTTTTTGTCTTGTGAAAGGGCGGCATCAAGTATGGCATCAGAGATTTGATCACAAACCTTGTCTGGGTGACCGGCGGAAACGGATTCGGAAGTAAATATCATGGTATAGTCCTCAAAATTAAAAAAACCTGTCTAAAGCAGGTTTTTTTCGGATAACACCAGCTTTAGCTTGTTTTAGTCGCCTTTATGCGACAACGCTAGCAATCGAAACAAATCAGCGTTAGATTATTATAACTTTTATTCTTACAAAGTCAAAGCTTATTCTAAACTAATTTTTAACGCTATAGCGCTTACAAATGGTGATGTCATTAAGCTAATTAAAAGAATGGTTGCTAAAAAGTAGAGCTGACCGCTAATGGAAAGGTCAAATTGTGCTTGTGATACTGCGCTTGTGGCAAAAATCAAAATAGGTATGTATAGCGGGAGTGTTAATAAAGATAACAACATTCCAGAATTCTTAACACCAACAATAAGTGAAGCTCCAATAGCTCCTATTAGACTTAAACTTGGTGTGGCCAATAAAAGAGTCAACATTAATATATATATACTATCAATATCTAAGAAAAGGGCCATTCCCATTAGTGGTGATAGCAGGATTATTGGTAGGCCAGTTAGAAGCCAGTGTGCAGTTATCTTTGCCAACAACATAAGAGATAGAGAGTAGGGTGAAATAACCATCTGTTCAAGTACGCCATTGTCGTAGTCATAATGAAAGAGGGCGTTAAGAGAGAGCAAAACCGATAGCATGCATGTTACCCAGATTACTCCTGGTCCGATATTTGATAGTGTATGTGTCTCAGGACTAATTGCCAAGGGAAACAAGGAAATTGCAATAACAAAAAACAGTAAAGGGTTGAGGAAGCTTGAAGGGTTTCTCAGAGCCATTTTTAAATCTCTTACCAAAGTTTTTTTATAAATTTTCACAGTGCGAGCGTCCTAAGGTTTGGTAATTTAGAATCTTGGTGGGTTGTTAGAATGCAAAGTCCACCATTTTCACAGTGCGTGGTGATTTGATTTTCAAGAGATTTAATACCATCAGCATCGAGCGCAGTAAAAGGTTCATCAAGTAACCAAATCTTAGCTTGAGTGACAAATAGAGCTGCTAGAACCACTCTTCTTTTCTGCCCGGCAGAAAGGTTTGCGGCATATTCATATTTGTAGTTTTTTAACCCAATATTTGCAAGTGCATCATCAACAAGTCGGCCTGTATTGTTGCCATTTAGTTGTGTGAGGTAGTCAAGATTTTCCTTGCAATGCAACTCTGGGCTGAGGGCTGGCAGATGACCCAGATAAAAAATATCAGATTGGTATGCTATAGAACCAGTAGGATTATTATTAAAAGTTACATTACCAGATTCCCCGGGACTAATTCCGGCGAGTATTTTTAATAGAGATGTTTTGCCAGAACCGTTCGCGCCAGAAATTCTGAGAATCTCACCCGGACTTAGTTCGAAAGACAGATTATCGAAGAGCTCATTGTAACCTCTTTGACAACTCAAATCATTAACGATTAATCTCGACATAACATTATTTTAGTAGATTAACTTCTTTTAGGCGATAAAAGATAATTGAGGCAAGGTAGGAGGAAATTGGTTTTTAATCTTTAATTATTCGCTATTGGCTAGTTCATCTAAACCGCTACTATCAATTTCAGCTAAATAGTTTCCTGAAAAGATTAATGTTAATCGATAATGAGCTAACTTTTCACCATCTATTGATGAGTGATGGATGTAGTCCCATTGGTCTTGATGGAATGGATCATTTATACTTGGAGTGCCTATTAAATTTATAACGGTATCCTTTGACATACCAATTGTTAGTTTTTTGACAGCATCAATTTCGAGAACTGAGCCTTGAGAAATAGTTGGTTTATATAAATCAATTTCTGGCATTGAAAAATCTAACCAGCTCGGCATTTTAATTTCAGGTAGTTCAGGCATTTTTGTTACACTATCAGAACAGCCACTCAATAGAACAAAAACGAGTGCAATAAAAGTTAGTTGTTTCATGTATTCTCAAACGATTAAAATAATCTTAGGATTTTACCTTAAGGATTTTTCATGGACGCTGAAGATTTAAAAACCGCCGGCTTAAAAGTTACCTTACCAAGACTTAAAATTCTAGAAGTGCTAGAGATGTCTCCTAACCATCATCTCAGTGCAGAAGATATATACAGAGCTCTCATTGAGCAAAATGAGGAGATTGGCGTTGCAACAATTTATCGGGTTTTATCTCAGTTCGAAGAATCTGGAATTGTGCATAAACTAAATTTTGAAGATAATCAAGCTGTTTATGAGCTTTGTGGTGTAGATCACCACGATCATCTTGTTTGTGTTAAATGTGACACAATAATTGAATTTCAAGATGACGTAATAGAGGAGCATCAGCTCCAAATTGCAAAAAAATATGGCTTCCAACTTACGGACCATTCACTCTACCTTTATGGTCTTTGTGTCAATTGTAGAAGTGATTTTTAAAATATCTCCTCTTAATAATTATTGAATGTGGAAGATTTTATTACCAGGGCGCTAATTGCATCTCTGGCAGTTTCTGTAATTGCTGGGTCATTAGGATGTTTTGTAATTTGGAAACGGTTATCTTACTTTTCTGATTCAATCTCTCATAGTGCACTTTTAGGTGTGGGATTGGGAATTATTAGCGGTCTTGGGATAAATTTTGGATTGATTATTGTGGGCGCTATTTTTGCAGCTTTAGTCGTTGCTTTGCAGCAAAAAGATTTACTATCGAATGATGCTATTCTGGGTATTTTCTCCCATATAGCTCTCTCTATTGGTATTGTTGTGCTGGGTTTTGTTGGTGATTCGAACACAGATTATTTTGCTTACTTGTTTGGTGATATTCTCTCCATTACAAGCAATGATATATATTGGATCTTTACAGTTATGGTAATTGTTTTAGCGTTACTTATTATGAATTGGAAGAAATTACTGCTTTTGACACTAAATGAGGAATTGGCAACTGCAGAAGGTTTGAACAAAATCTTCTACGAGCTTTTATTTATGTTTCTAATCGCTTTAGCAGTTTCTGTGTCTGTTCGTATTGTTGGCGTGTTATTGATTACATCATTACTCATCATGCCTCCAGCTATTGCAAGAGCTTTTTCAAGATCACCATTAACTATGATTTTTGGTTCAGTTGCTGTTTCTATTATAACTGTGTTGCTTGGTCTTTATGCATCCATTGAGTTTGATGTTGCCACAGGTCCTGCGATAGTGATTACTCTGGGAATTTTCTTTTTTGGCTCTCAGTTGATGCCAAAAATTGAATAGTTAGAGTGTTTCACTTAGTTCGGTTAGTTGGTTTGTCTGATGTTCGACAATTAATGGCTCAATGATTGAATCGAGTTCACCCTCCATAATCTCATTTAATTTATAGAGTGTTAAGTTGATACGATGGTCAGTAATCCTACTTTGCGGATAATTGTAGGTGCGAATTCTTTGCGAGCGGTCACCACTGCCAACAAGCTCTTTGCGATGGGAGGCTTGTTGTTCTTGTTGTTCTCTTTGCTGCGAATCAAGAATTCTTGAAGCTAACACTGAAAGGGCTTGTGCCTTGTTCTTGTGTTGTGAGCGACCATCTTGGCATTCAACAACTGTCCCTGTGGGAATGTGGGTAACCCTAACTGCAGAGTCAGTCTTATTGACGTGCTGGCCTCCAGCGCCAGAAGCTCTAAAAGTGTCAATTCTGACATCGTTCATATTTATGTCAACTTCTTCGATATTTAAAGCTTCTGGCATCACAGCAACAGTGCATGCTGAGGTATGAACACGACCCTGTGATTCTGTTTCTGGTACCCTCTGGACACGGTGAGCGCCAGACTCAAATTTAAGTTTTGAATAAACATTTGTGCCGCTTATACGGGCAATAATTTCTTTAAATCCGCCATGCTCCCCAGGATTTGAACTCATAACTTCTATTTGCCATTTGTATTTTTCTATAAAGCGAGTATACATCCTGTAAAGGTCACCTGAAAATATACTAGCTTCGTCTCCACCAGTGCCTGCACGTATTTCAATAATAATATCACGCGAATCGTTCGGGTCTTTTGGTAAGAGAGATTTTTTTATTTCTAATTCTAGTTTTTCTAGATTTTTCCGAGCCAGAGCAATTTCTTCTTCAGCCATCTCCCTTAGGTCCAGATCGCTTTCCTTCAGCATTTTTTCTGCGGAAAAAATGTCATTCTGCGTTGATAAGTATTGAGTGTATAGCTCTTCAATTGGACTCAGCTGTGCATGCTCAATTGAAAGTTCTCTAAATTTATTTTGATCAGATGCAACTGCTTGGTCAGATAATAGCGCATTTATTTCTTCAAGGCGCATTGATAGCTGTTCAAGTTTAGCAAGAATTGAGTCGTTCATGAATTGCTTATATTAATAGTTTTTTTAGATTCACTGGGTACACAAGCTTTGCATTGAACTAAGTTTATATTTGCTGTTTTTTTGATATTTTGAAAAGGCGCATGTAGTAATTTGTTCGTTAGTTGGTCAGCCAGTTCTTTGACAACCGCATCCGCATTAACACCAGAGTCCAACTTCTTCATAGCGCTATTTACAGCGTCATCTTTTGCTTGATTTGCTTGTTTGCTGTATTCTTTAATTATAGTTTCATTAGGAATGCTATCTAGCCAGGTTCTAAATTCTATATTTTCTTCCTTAATAATTTTTTCAGCGAGAATTTTTTCTTGCTTTCTGTTTTCTATATTGCTTTCGATGACTTGTTGTAGGTCGTCAACAGTGTAGAGAAAGATATCTTCTAGTTGATCAGATTCTGGCTCGATGTCCCTTGGAATAGCTAAATCAATTAATAGCATTGGTTGATGTTTTCTCTGAACAAGGACGGTTTCGATGAGGCCTTTGCCGATAATTGGGACCGGCGCAGCAGTAGAAGATATGACAATATCCGCCAGGTGAAGATATTCAGATAACTGCTTTAGATTGATTGTTTCAGCATCATATCTAATTGCAATATCGTGTGTGTTTTCTATTGTTCTATTGGCAATAATCATGCGCTTAACGCCTTTTTGATGAAGGTGTTGAGCGCTTAATTCTATCATTTCGCCTGCTCCAATTAGGAGCACGGTTTGATTGGACAAATTTGTAAAAATCTTTTCACTCAACTTAACCGCACAATATGCCACTGAAACCGGCGAGGCTCCTATTTTAGTTTCAGTCCTAACTTTTTTTGCGGTTGCAAAAGCGTGTTGGAATAATTTTTCTAAGGTTTTGTCAAGAGCATTATGTTCTTTAGAAAACTGATAAGCTTCTTTAAGTTGACCAAAAATTTGAGGTTCTCCTAGCACAAGGGAATCTAGGCCAGCAGCAACACTGCATATATGCTCAATAGCTTTATCGCCTTCAAAATAGCTTATATATTGCAATAATGAAGCATACTCAATACCGTGAGTTGATGCCAAGAATTGCGATAAAATTTCACGACTATCTTCAATGTCACTATTTACGTAGATTTCTGAGCGATTGCAAGTTGAGAATACCACACAAGCCTTAATCCCAGTAGTTGACTTGAGTGTCTCAATAGCAGGTGCGAGTTGGTTTTGAGCAAAAGCTACTTTTTCTCTTATTGCTACGGTTGCAAGCTGGTGATTGACGCTTAGTGCTGCAATATATGACATGCAATATATAGGCTGTTAATTCAAGCACTTGATTATACAGTGCCAAGGTTATTTTGACCTAATGATAAGTCCTTGTTTAATTTGTTATAGGTTGTATTCAATGTTTTGGTTCGACACTAAGTTGTAAGTTACAATAGTTTGTAAAGCAGATAATTTGAAACAATGGAAATAAAACAGTTTGAAATCAAACTAAAAGCTAAAGAAAGGGGCTTTCATTTAGTCACTGAGGAAGTGTTTAGACAAATCCCTGAGTTGACGAGCGCTAGGGTAGGTTTGCTTCATTTATTTATTCAGCACTCTAGTGCATCACTGTTTATTAACGAGTATGCCGATCCAAGCGTAAGAAGTGATTTGGAAGAATTCTACTCAGAACTTTGCAACAATAAAGTTTACTATACCCATACCGCTGAAGGCCCTGATGATATGCCTTCACATGTTAAAGCTTCAATTCTTGGAGCTGGTATTTCAATTCCAATTACTTCTTGCCGTCCAAACTTTGGGACTTGGCAAGGAATTATTTTAGGAGAACATCGTATACATGCTGGCTCCAGAAAAATAGTTGCAACACTTATTTATGATTAAACTGCTAAAAACTTAAGATTGACTGGTTTATTTCAACAAAGAAAAAAAATATTCAATTTGGACCATGTTATATTTTAATCTTGTTGGCATTCAAATAAAAACATACAATCTACATTAAAAACTCTTGCTATTGGTCTAAAATAAAGTGCATCACATAAACAACAGTTCCTTTTATGATTGAAGAAGATCGCCTAATTGGTGGTGAAAGTCAAAGTAATGAGGATTTGAAAATTTCTTCAGTCAGGCCAACCTCTTTTAATGAATATATAGGTCAAGACGATGTCAAACTACAGATGTCGTTATTCATTGACGCTGCAAAGTCACGTAAAGATGTGTTGGACCATTGCTTGATTTATGGGCCCCCCGGACTAGGTAAAACTACACTCGCCAATGTTATTGCAAAACAAATGCATGCAGGTTTAAAACAAACAGCTGGTCCTGTGCTGGAGCGTTCTGGTGATCTTGCTGCTATTCTTACAAAACTTGAACCCTATGATATTCTCTTTATTGATGAAATTCATAGACTTAATCCTGTTGTAGAGGAAATACTTTATCCTGCTTTGGAGGATTTTAAGTTAGATATACTTATTGGCGAGGGAGTTGCGGCACACTCTGTACAGCTAGATTTGCCACCTTTTACCTTGATTGGCGCAACGACACGTGCTGGCATGTTAACTTCTCCTCTGAGGGACAGGTTTGGTATAGTTCAGAGGCTGGCTTTTTATCAGTGCAAAGATTTGCAAAAAATTATTGAACGTTCAGCTTCTATTCTTGATATACAAATAGAAAAAAAGGGTGCAAAGGAAATTGCTAAACGCTCTAGAGGGACACCAAGGATTGCTAACAGACTTCTCCGTCGGGTTAGAGACTTTGCTGAAGTTAAAGGCAATAGCATTATTAACGAAAATATTGCTCAAGAAGCGCTAAACACTTTAAAGGTTGACAGTGCAGGTCTTGAACAACTTGATAGGGACTATTTAAGTCTAATCATCAATAAGTTTTCTGCTGGCCCAGTTGGACTTGATACGCTCTCAACTGCTCTTAGTGAGGAGCGTTTAACTTTAGAAGATATGGTTGAGCCTTTTCTCCTCCAACAGGGATTTATTATGCGTACACCTCGTGGACGTATCGCAACGGATCTAGCCTTTTCTCACTTAGGAGTTGTACGGCATAACAAGACGCAAGATTTATATAGGAAATGAATAAGATAGATGTCAGAGTTTATTACGAAGATACAGACGCTGGAGGAGTAGTTTACTACGCCAATTATTTAAAATATATTGAACGTGGTCGCACTGAATTTTTGCGTGAATTGGGTTTCGATCAAAATGAACTAATTGCTCAAGATAGCGTTTTATTTATAGTACGTTCAATTGAAGCAAATTATTTATCGCCAGCATTTTTTAATGACTTAATTGAAGTGCAAACTAAAATTCATTCCATAAGTCACGCGAGTTTAGTTTTTTCTCAGAAAATAATGAGTATAGAAAAAAATACGGTATTATTTAATGCCAAAGTTAAGGTAGTTTCTGTCCTTAATGATAATTTTAAGCCTTGTGGTCTTCCACCGGCTATCTTGGAGAAACTAAATGGAAGAAAATAGTTTATCAATCATCAGTTTAATATTTAGTGCAGGTATCGTTGTCCAAATAGTAATGATTGTTTTGGTGATGATGTCTATCTATTCTTGGACGGTTATTATGTCTAAGAAAAAAGTATTGATTGACGCAACAAGCGATATTAATAATTTTCATCAACGCTTTGAGGGTGAAGTTGTACTCTCTAGAATATATAAAGATCTCCCGCCTCTTGTATCAGACAGAACTGCGATGGAGGATATTTTTGGCTCAGGTTACCAAGAATTTACTCATAC
>Ga0208895_1000388_pt1 | contig 20608 bp, 19 predicted proteins | sample ETNtaG_10_FD_185765 | JGI IMG/M metagenome (GOLD analysis project Ga0208895, IMG submission 185765) | Marine microbial and viral communities from oxygen minimum zone, Eastern Pacific Ocean - ETNP201302SV82 (SPAdes) (version 2) | ecosystem: Environmental > Aquatic > Marine > Oceanic ... | reverse complement strand
GAATTGGTTTGGAAGATGGACAGCAAATTCCAATAACCGGTGGTGCGCGACTCAGTGGAAAGGTTGGGAATTTTGATGTAGGATATCTCAACATGACGGCAGAGGGTACGGAAAATGTGCCTCGCACCCAATACAATGTGTCCCGGATCCGAGGTAATTTTCTGAAGAAATCTAATATTGGTGCCATTCTAGTTAATCGAAATTCCAATGGAGAAGATAGAGATCATCGATCCATGGGTGTGGATTTGAATTTCAATATTAATAAGCTTCTCATTTATTCTTATATCGCTCAAACCGAGAACCCGGATGCAGATGGTGATAATTTAGCCGGCCGTGTGGTGATGGCATGGCGGGATAACAAATGGGATCTTGCAGCCTATTATAAAAAAGTGGGGGCGAACTTTACACCATCTGTTGGATTTATTCAGAGGACAAATGTGGGAGAAACCTTTGTAACTGCCGGGATGCATAAACGGTATTCCTCCGGTCCGTTTCTGAGTGTGAACCCTTATGTATTTATCAATCAATTTGATAATTTGGATGGATATTTGGAAAGCCGTGCAGTAAAGGCAGGATTGGATGTTCAGTTTATGAGTGGTGCCATGCTTTTTTCCAGCGTAACTCGGACGGAAGAAATAATCAAAACACCTTTTACTTTATATGGGGCAGAAGTGCCGGCGGATCATTATTCTTTTAATAATGTGAGTCTATATTATCGTGGTGATCGAACGAAATTTATCACCATCAACGGAAATGCAAATTTCGGGAGTTATTTTCATGGGACGCGGAATTCAGTGGGGATTTCTGCTACGATTAAACGGGGATATCGATTTAGTGTCGATTTTGGTTTAAATAAAAATGTCGTAAAGTTTCCCGATGCCACCGTGAATGCGGATATTTATACATTGAAAATAAAATATAATCATTCGGTAAAGTTGTTGAATAAACTTTATTTCCAATACAATGCTGCCGATGAAAAATTGGTGAGTAATTTCCGGATGAATATAATCCATGCCCCATTGAGCGATCTCTTTTTAGTCTTTTCCAATATTTCAGATTTAAAAGGGGATGAAAAGGATAATGGCATGATTGCCCTGAAATTCACCAAGCTGTTTGCGCTCTAACTTTTAACTTAATCCACCATTTTAATTATTAAGAACTTATCTTTCTATTTTTCAAATCCTCAGAACAGGACGTGACGTCCTATTCGAGATGAGGTGATTAATTTTGAAAATATCGGGTCACCCCAAATATTCCATCTGGCTTTTGCCATCAAAAAATGATCATAAGCTAATATATAATAAGATAGAAGAATTATCTAAAGTATATAATTCGCAATTCTTTCAGCCCCATTGTACGCTTTTCAGTCCTGTATTTGATCTGGAATTAGCCAAAGATATTATTCAAGAAATTGATATAAATCCTTTCAAGGTAAAAACTATCAAACTCAATCAATCCAGCAACATTTGGAAAACGGTATTCATTGAATTAGAAAAGAATGAACTATTAAATCAGCTATACCAATTATTACAAAATAAACAACCACCCAATGAAGATTTTGTCCCCCATATCAGTTTAATCTATAAAACAATGGAAGAAAAGGAGCGGATGGGAATTGTTGATAGTTTACGTATTCAACAGTTTTATAAATTTAGCGGGATTGCTATTATTGATACATCGAAAGCAGTTGAACACTGGAAAACCGTTTATGAAGTATTTTGGAACGAATAGCCTTTTAATCGGTAAATTTAAATATGCTTAAGCGTACTATTTCAGTCTTTTTGTTGTTATTGATGACAATGGCCATCGCAGCGCCATTGTTGCCGCACATTGATTGCGACATGCCATGTTGTGAATTAGAAAAGGTAACCTGTTGTGATTCTAAGATGGAAGTGGAAACTCCAAAAACCTGTTATATGGATATGAAAAGCTGCGACATGAGTGGTTTATTTATACCCATAATGGCAGTACCATCTCATCAGTTCAATTTGAAAATAGACTTGGATGTTTTGACTGTAGTTCAATCCATTGAATTTTATGCAAAATATCACATTAATTTTAATCCGGTGGAATTTGATTATCCACCGGACCCACCCACCGCATTTAATCGACCTCTCCTAGCGTAAACATTTTTCTTTTCTAAACCGCCACAGAAGGCGGTATTGTTTTTTAATTCAAGAAAGGAATTTGTTTTATGCGAAATATTATTAAATATCTCATATTTACCATTGGTTTGGCTGGATTATCCTATGGGCAATCAGTTGAAATTAATGGTCAAAAAGTCGAAGTCGGTCAAGAAGACTTGGTCTTTCAAGTAAAAGGTCTCGTGTGTTCTTTTTGTGCACACGGTTTGCAAAAAGGCCTATCCAAAATGAAGTTTGTGGATAAGAAAAAATACACCAAAGGTGTTTATACGGATATCACCCATCAATTTGTCAAAGTTGGTTTAAAAAAGAATAAGAAGCCGAATATTGATAAAGCACTGAATGTAATTACGGATGCGGGCTATGAAGTCCTTAAATCCTATGTGAATCCTACTGGATCCGAACTCAAGGTAAAAGAATACGAAAAGGCCTCCAAATGAAGGAAAAGGCCATAAGTGTCCTAACTCTTTTTACTTCTTCAGGCACCTTATTATGCTGTGTGCTCCCCGCGGTGGTTGCCACCATAGCAGGCGGCGCAGCCGTTAGTTCCATGCTTTCCGTATTTCCATTTTTAATTCCCCTTTCCATGAATAAAGGATGGATATTTATTATTGCTGCCATTCTGATTGCCATTAATGGATATTTGGTTTTTAAACCGAACCAGAAAGTGGCTTGTGATGTGGATGAGGACGGATGTGACGTGACTGGCCGATTCAACAAACGGATGTTTTATATTTCCGCAAGTGTTTTGGCCGTGGGCGCATTCTTTGCTTATGCATTGGTTCCTATCCTCGTTTACTTCGATTTATAGGGGGAAATATGAATAAAAGTATGGTGATTCTCAGTCTCCTGGGAATCGTTTCGGCCCATCAACCCGTTATGGATATGGCACCGCGCTGGGCAGGGGGTTGGGGATTCCAGTTCAGGTATGAAACACTGGGCTCGGATAAAATGTTAGACGGTGAATTCGGTAATATGGATAAAAGTTATTACCGTCAAACCACATGGCTCGAAGGCGTATATACCTGGAAGCGATCCATCCGTGCCACCTTTAAACTGCCTTATCATCAAGTTAAGAGTGAAAAACAATTAATTGATTGGGGAAACCCTATTGTTCGCCATAAAGGACTGGGTGACTTGATTGTTGCCCTTCCATTGAAAAAATACTTTAATTTAAATCGATCAACTGGCAACTATAGTGTTACACCTCAGATCCGGTTTAAAACAGGCGATAACACTGATATCCTTCCCAGTAAAGGGGGCTATGGATTAAGCCTCTCCTACAATGCAGAAAATTTCAAATATTACCAGTTATATGACATCTATGGCTGGTCATTGGATGATGGATCAACTTTATTTGGATTTGATGTGAATCTCGGGTGGCACCCTCTTCATATAAACGCAACCAATACTGGGTTTTTTCTTATGTGGGATGGTACATATCAGGCGAAGATAGATAAAGATGGGAACGAAGATTTTCGCCTATTCACTGGCCCCGTTGCCGTGCTGTATAAGGGAGGCATTATGGCACGGATTGATATAAAGATTCCCGTGAGCGAATATGCTGATAAGGCCAGCCTTTCCAAAGGCGTCATGGTTCAAACCGGGATCGGCTTTGTGTTTTAAATAATAGGGTGTAAAACAAAATCTAACAAGGGAAAAACTCATGAAAAATTTAATATTCGTTTTAACATTAACCCTGATTGGTTGTGGAAATAACAAGGCCGATCACAATGAAGCATTAATTAAAAATACTATTGATGATATCCGCCTCGGTTGGGAAAATGGCGACGGCGCTGCTTTCCGTAAACATTTTTTGGATTGGGACGGGGCCCGGTATTTTGAAGGGGGCGGACAGAATGAGGGTTTAGAAGATCTTATCGTCAACCACGTGGAGCCGGAAGCGGAACTTGGATTAGGGTTAGTCTTCGACAATATCCAAACGCACTTTGAAGGCAATTTTGCCTGAGCGGTTGTGGATACGGAAATAAAGTTGACCCTAAAAAGTGGACGAAAAATTCACAATAAAGGCCATGGGACATATTTATTCCGATGGGTAACCAATGCCTGGAAAGTTGTCCATACCCAATCAGCCAGTAAACCGGTAAAATAATGAATGAATTAATAAATGAATCGAAAGTAAAAAAGCATGCAAAAGTTTAAATTAATTCACCTGAGTAAATTCATATTTAGAATTCTCAATGTTAGAGGAATTCCGGTTTTGGGAATTTTGCTTCTGTTTCAGGCACCGCTTTGGGGCCAATGACCCCTCTGAACGAATCCAAGCCTCCCGGTCGGGACGGCCAATTCAGGTGTCGGTTTAGATAAGGGAAAACTTATTGTTGGCGCGAATATGATGGTTCAGAATATTGAATGGTGGCATAGCGAACTGGAAGCGTCCGGTGATGACCACGAAGGAAATTTGAATTCGAGTTTGGCAGAGGTGAATGCAACCTACGGTATTTCTGATAACTGGAACCTGAGCGTGGATGTAATGACAGGCATCAGATCCATGGACTTTTATCGTGATGCGAATATTCATCACCGGGACGAGAACAAAAAGGGTATGGGTGATACAAGAATTACGCTTCGATATTTGGTTGAAAATACAACATTCGGTCCTGGTCAGCGGATCTTCATTGGGGGAGGACTGGTTTTTCCTTCAAGCAATTCTCTAACAGAAAATCCATTTGCACTTGGGAGTGAAGGAAAGGAACATTCGCATTTCAATTTGAGTGAAGGCGTGGTTAAAGGACACGCTGAATTCCAATATTTCAGACGATCCGAAGGATCCATCTTCCCCGGTGGCGTATTGAAAGTGGATGTACCATTGGAAACGAATCAATATGGATTCAAGCCGGGAGTACAATTCTCTGGAGCGGCTCTGTTATATTTCCAGACCAAATCATTTTGGGGCGGGATTCCATTTTTTCAAATGCTGGGACAATATCGAAACCCAGCTATTTGGGATGGAGAAGAGGCACCCAATTCTGGCGGAAGTGTGTTGCAGCTTGGGGGCGGACTAACCTTCGCAACAAACGGATATTTGTTGACTGTTTCGGCGCGGACTCCGGTATATTTCAAGGCAAGTGTAACGAGCCAGGAAGAAATAGAAGTAACGAGTAAAACCGATGTGTGGGGACTCTCTTTAAGTATTCGCAAATCATTTTCTCTTTTTAAATTAAAATTGGATGAAAAGAGCGAGGAGATAGAACATGACGAATCTAAACATTAAATCACCCATTAAATCATTTATGCCAGTTTTTACATGATTTTGACTAAGGATTAATTGTGTTTTTACCTTCCCATTTGGCATCCGGATATTTGCTAAGCAAAGCAATTAAACCATCGATATGGACGGTATTCCCGTTCATGCCTGTTTTGATAATTGCTGCCATCTTTCCCGATGCGGATGGGATATTTTCAGAAACGGTGGCAGGGCATCATTCCATGCTTCATACTCCAATTTTATGGATCACATTATTTGGTGTCATGATCTTTGTGGATAGAATGACAAGTAGTGACAAAATAAAACCTATAGCATTGGGTGTTTTGTTTGGCTCTCTCTCGCATTTATTCACCGATTGGCTTACGGCGCGTACCGTGGGAATAAAATGGCTTTACCCCTTCAGCGATAAAGATTATTTCCTCTATCAAATTCAACCAGAACAAGGACAAGTACCTATCTGGAAAATGGTTCAAAACCCTTATTTTTCATTCTATATGGATAATGGATTTTTATTCTGGATAGAAATAGGGATAGTTATTTTTTCGGTCTTTTTATTATCTAAAAATCGACTCTCAAAATTTTATAAATGAGTAATAAGTTTAACAAAACTGGAATTAATATCCGTAATAATTATTGTGCGAAATTAATCCCTATAAACAGAAAAAGAGAATACAATGAAATCAATCATTAGTATAATAGCGATAAGCTTTTTAATCAGTTGCAACAGCGATACCAAAACGGCTGAATTGAAATTAGACTCCATGCAATGCATGATGTGTTCAATGGGCGTGGAAGAAGCTGTTGCTGACCTTGAAGGCGTAAAGAAAGTTGAAATCGACTTGAAAGCCAAAACAGGAAAAGTGACCTATAAGGCATCGCTTATTGATTTCCCAGCCATAGAAAAAGCCATTACATCTATAGGGTATAGTGTCAATGATAAAAAGGCAGATCCCGATGCATATGCCAATTTGGAACTCTGCTGTAAAATGCCGGAAGGTCAATAATTAAACATAGGGGATGCCTGAAGGTCCCCAATGATAAAATAAATATGTAGAGACGTATAGCGATGCGTCTCTACGAAAACATTGATAAAAAATGAAAAAATACATTCTTCTATCCCTATTTCTTCTTGGGTGTTCAACCCCTGAATTCTCTCTTCCGTCTACAATGAATGGCAGTCGGTATCCCCGTGTTTCTGCTACAGAAAATGGTGGACTCCTCATGTCCTGGTTTGAGAAGGTTGATTCGGTACAATGGGCATTACAATGGTCTGAATTTTCGAAAGGAACATGGACAGAAGGCCAAACCATTACATCCGGGGATCCTTACTTTGTGAACTGGGCCGACTTTCCGTCTATTTATGAAGTGGGCGGGGATCAATTGGTGTCTCATTGGCTTCAAAAAAGCGGAAATGGTCCTTACGATTATAATGTTCAAATATCCCATTCCAAAGATCGGGGTAAATCATGGTCTGAATCGGTGATTCCTCATGGCGATATTGATCCAAAAGGGGAGCATGGATTTTTATCATTTTTCCAACAGCAGGATGCATCCCTGGGGTTTGTATGGCTGGATGGCCGCCACATGGGCGCCTATGATCCTGTGACCCATTCTATGGGAGATATGGCCTTATATCATTCCACCATGGTGGATGGTCAATTGGGTACAGAAGCAATGCTGGACAACCGGGTGTGTGAATGTTGTCCCACCAGTTCTATTCAAACGGGAAATAGTTTAATCATTGCCTATCGTGACCGATCTGAAAAAGAAATCCGCGATATTAATATTATTCGTTATGCGGATGGTAAATGGTTTGAACCCTATCCCGTTCATGAGGACAATTGGTTAATTGGCGGCTGCCCCGTAAATGGCCCCATGCTGGCTGCTAATGGGAATGATTTGGCCATTGCCTGGTATACTTCACCCAATGAAACGCCCACAGTTAATGTGGCATTTTCACATAATGACGGCGCCTCATTTTCTGCACCTATTCGCGTCGATTTATCTAAACCAATTGGCCGGGTAGATTTAACATGGATTAGCCAAACAGAAGTCATGGTCAGTTGGATTGAAATGGCAGAAGAAACAACCGATATCGTTACTTCAATAGTATCTAAATCTGGAAATGTTCAAACACCGCGAATCGTTTCTGAAATTCAACCGGGGCGTGTTTCCGGTTATCCCCAGATGGAAATAGTGGATGATCAACTCTTCTTTGCCTGGACTGAGGGGGGCGAAAACGGTCGCGTTATGACCCAATGGGTTTCTCTTTCAGCTTTCCGCTAAAATAGACCTTTCATAACCATTCGGCTGTTGTAAATTCGTTTCCGTATCATGCGATCGATTTATATCTGGACCACCCGATTTATCCTGGCCATAGCTTTGGTCGGGATTCTGCCTGTCCCCAATAATTCCTCTATTGTACTGGCACAATCAAAAAAAGCCAAAGCATCCCAAGCGTCCAAATATGCGAAACGAGGTAATTCAAAAGCGAAGAAAAAGGACTATCGCGGCGCCCTTTCTGATTATAAAAAAGCATACAAGCTCAGTCCGTCAAAAAATTATAATAAGAAAGTCCAACAACTCACTTCTTTAGCGAAAAAACAGGGTGGGAAAAAATCCAGTAAGAAAAAACCTTCGAGTAAAAAGGCTGCCCAGGCAACCGCTTATGCAAAAAGAGGGAATTCCAAGGCGAAGAATAAAGATTATGCCGCTGCGTTAAAGGATTATCAAAAAGCCTATAAACTGAACCCTTCTTCTTCCAATAAGAAAAAAGTACAACAGCTTCAGTCGATCCTGAAAAAACGGGGAAACCAAGTTGCCAGCCGAAATGCCACGAAAGCTAAAGTGCCCCGGCTTTCGGATATTCCAACCATTAGTCCTGTAAAATATGCTAATGACATTTATAATATTGCTGAAGCATTTGAGCTAAGTTCCCGTAATCTCGCCCGGGCCACTAATTATCTCGATGAAACGGATAAGAAGAAAGTAAGACGCATTGAAACCAGAAGAGCTCCTTCAACCAACGATCTTGAAAATGCTGCCCGCACCGAACCGAATGATATCCGTAAACAAGTGGATTTGGCACGGAATTATGAAGGAAACGGCCGATTTGAAGATGCGAAAGAAATATATTTAAAGTTAGCAGCCCAGAATCCATTTAATGCGGATGTCCATTTTCACTTAGGTTCGTTTTTCTCTCGTTTTGGGCAAATGACAAAAGCACGGCATTCTTTTGATGAAGCTATGGATGTACAACCCAACCATCGGTCAACAATCGAAGCCATGGCTACTTTGTTTGGTACGAAAGAAAATAGAAATTTATCCGATGATATTTTAGCCAAGTCATCCGAACGGGATCCCAGCGGACCGGCCCAGCGAATACAAACCATTCGAAAAAACTTAGACGATCGCAATTTTGAATATGCGGCCAAACTGGCGCAGGGTGGCCAGGAATTATTTCCTAGACAAAGTGGATTTATTTATTTAAAGGGAAGAGCATTTGAAGGGTTGGGAGATGCGGATAAAGCCAAAGCCAGTTATCAAGAAGCCATTAAAAAAGATCCAACACACCATGAATCTTATGTGGCTTTGGGAGATTTATATTCTGGACAGGGAAAACATATATATGCAGCCCTGACTTATGGCGATGCGATAAGACTGGATCCTGCAGATACGGCATCACGGTTTAAACAGGGACACAGTTATTTTATAGGGAGTGAATGGGGAAGAGCCGCCTCTTCTTGGGAAGATTTACTCCATTATGATCCCCATAATCAAGAGGTCCGATCTCTTTTGCCTCAAGCCTATTATATATTAGCAGTAGAATATAATCGTATCGGTGAATCAAGTCTGGGTCAAACTGCCTTTCGCAAAGCCTTAAGTGTCAATAAAAATTCAGGGCAATGGCTTCCCGGTTCCATGCGAACGTTAGGTGGTTTTTATCGTGATAAAGGAATGTTCAGGGAATCTTTAGCGGCTTACCAGGAAGCCATTGAACTTAAACCCTCCGATTCCGAAACCTATTTGGGGCTCGGCATAACTTATTGGAAAATGAAAGAATCTGCAATGGCCAAAGCCGCATGGGGGCGATCCATGGACTTAGACCCCACCAGCAATGATGCACGAGGATGGTTGCTCTTAGCTGGGAAGATTTCGGGGTAGCAAATCCTTTCTTAATCCTTCCATGATTGGTTTCTCTATTTTTATTTACAACCATATAATCAGCTGACATACTATTGTCAGCAATCCTCTTTAAGCTTTAGAGATGATGTATACCGAGCTATTGTTAGTTAATTATTTTTTATTGAGCATATGAAATATCTTTGGCCATTAGCAGTATTATTCTTGAGCAATTTCCTTACTGGACAAGAATCAGAAATTCCGCTGTTTTCCTCATTTGAAGATTATAAAGAAGCGAAAGAGAACACGCCTTTTCAAGTAAAATGGATTTCAGCGGGACCGGTCATTAATTCCGCGCGCGTAGAAGCCTTGCAGGGCGATCCGAATCAACCGGGAACCATGTATGTTGCTTTTGGTTCAGGCAATTTGTGGAAGACTACGAATAATGGGTTGGATTGGAAACCTATTTTTGAAAATCAGCCGACATTGGGGATAGGTGATATTGCAATAGCCCCTTCCAATTCTGATATCCTGTATTTGGGTACTGGCGAGAGCCTGCGAAAAAACAGAAATTTTACTATGCCGGGTACCGGTGTTTACCGCTCAGATGACGGCGGGGAGACCTGGGTACATTTAGGCTTAGAAGAAACATGGCATATTAGTGAAATAGCAGTGCATCCACTCAATCCGGATATTGTATTTGTGGCTGCCATGGGAAAATTTTGGTCTGAAAGCACTTCCAAAGGAATTTATCGCACCACCAATGGCGGTAAAGATTGGGAGCGCGTTTTGTATGTCAATGAAGATACGCGGGCCAACGATATAGTAATCGCCCACTCTAATCCCAATATAATTTATGCTTCCATGTGGGAGAACAATGATAATACAAATATTGCGGAAAGTGTGTATGGCCCTAATAGCGGTATTTATTACAGTTCTGATGGTGGATCAAGTTGGAAAAGATCAAAAAATGGTTTACCGGATAAACCAAAAATTGGGCGAATTGGTCTAGCTGTATCGTACCAGAATGCACAAAAAGTTTATGCGTTAATAGATAATAGAAATGAGACTCAAGGAAATTCAGCTGAGGTTTATCAATCAATGAACGGGGGCGTTACATGGGAAAGATCTCATAATGATACGCTGCGTATTTTTCCCGGGAATAACATCGGGTGGTATTTTGCAGATATTTATGTGAACCCTAAAAATGATGATGAGATTTACTCGCTTGGCGTACGCATGGCGCATAGCAAAGATGGGGGAAAAACATTTAGTACTGTTGGAGGCAATATTCAACATCTGCAGCCCAACCCGGCTCAAACTCTTCATTTGGACCATTGTGAATTATGGATCAATCCTTTCAATCCAAATCATTTAGCATTGGGTAATGACGGTGGTTTATATGTCAGCTATGATAAGGGAGAAAACTGGCTGCACCTTAATAATATCCCCACAGGCGAATTCTATGATATCACTTTGGATGATCAACAGCCTTACAATATTTATGGCGGTGTTCAGGATAACGCTACAGTCTATGGGCCAGCGAAGGAATGGAATCCGCATAAACATGATCCATGGAAATATCTATGGATCGATCCTTGGAGTGGTGGGGATGGTTGCGTGACCCAAGTCGATCCAGAGGATCCCAATACAGTTTATTTCAGTCGCCAGCATGGTGACGGACTGCGAAAAGATATGGCGACAGATACATCCATTACAATTGGTCCCAGCCGTAAAAAAACATCCAAAGAAAATAATCTAAGGTACAATTTTGTATCTCCTTATTTCATTTCGCCCCACGATTCAAAAACATTATACCACGGTGCAAACCATGTGATCAAATCCAGTGATCGCGGGGACAGTTGGCAAATAATCAGCGGCAATATTGCAGAATCGTCAAAACCTGAAAAAAATTCATGGGCAGCAGGAGCTATAGCTGAATCAACGCTGCAGCCGGGATTATTGTATGTTGGTACAGATCATGGTGCTTTTTGGACCAGCAAAAATGATGGAAAGTCCTGGGAAGAGTTTTCTGGCGGATTACCCAATGCATATATTCGCAGTATCCAGCCATCCAACTTCAAGAAGTCCCGGGTTTATCTGGCAATGACAGGTATCAATTATGACGATTTAAATAATTATATGTTTGTATCAGAGAATTATGGCAAGACATGGAATTCGATTACAGCAGATTTGCCGAACGATCCAGCGAATGTAATCCAAGAAGATCCTGTTTATGAAAATATTTTATACGCTGGATGTTATAGAGGCGTGTACATATCGGTCAATCGCGGCAAGTCTTGGAATCTTTTGGGCAATAACATGCCTGCTGTCAGCGTTGCCGATTTAGCCATACAAAAAAGGGAAAATGAATTGGTGGCAGGTACGCATGGCAGGGGCATCTATTATTTAAGTCTCAACCCAATCCATCAGGCCTTTCAATTAAACACCAATGAAAAAAATAGATATCATTTGTTTGATATTCCTCATGCCCAATATCCCAAACAGATGGACACCAGTGGAGATATGGATCAAACAACAATTACCAAATTACCTATTAGTTTCTGGATACCACAAAAAGGAAAAGTCAATATTTCAATTATAGATCAAAATAAAAAAAATACCATTTGGAAAATGGATTTTATGGCCAGTAAGGGCTTGAACCAGCTACGATGGGATCTGGTAATAGAAACGCAACACAGTGATCTCCCTTATTTTAGACATTATGAAAAGTACATTAAGCCAGGCATGTATAGATTGCAGCTAGAAACAAAGATAAAAACAATGCAGAAAAATTTCACGGTAAAAAAATATTATTAATGAAAAACTTTCAAATAATAGAGGTATAAAAAATGAATAAATCAAAAAATGATAAAATCGAAAAAGCATTTTTTCATATGAGAAAATATGCAATGATTTTGCTGTCGATTATTATATCAGCATCTGGTCAACAACTGAGCAACCAGAAGAAAAAAGAGATTTTAGAAGTAGCAAGGCTGAGTTCACAAGGACCGAATGCAGCGCCGGATAGAAAAAAAAATGAAGGTAAGGGACCTTATAAAAGGTTAGTCATTCGAGGTGGGACTGTAATCGATGGTACCGGTGGTCCACCGCGGGGTCCGATGGATATTGTTATTGAAAATAATAAGATTGTCAAGGTGCAAAATGTAGGTTATCCGGGTATTCCCATTAACGAATCAAAACGGCCCAAAAAAGGCGATTATGAAATTGATGCTACGGGGATGTATATATTGCCTGGTTTTGTAGATCTTCATATTCATAGCGGAAACCAGTTTAAAGCCCCTGATGCAGAGTATACATATAAATTATGGATGGCTCATGGTATTACCACTGTAAGAGGGGTTGCACTTGGACCAACGGAATGGGCGCTTAATGAAAAGGAAAGAAGTGCAAAGAATGAAATTGTTGCGCCACGGATTTATGTTTATGACCGCCCTGGGAATGGAGCAGACTGGAAAGGCGGGCCTATTCATGATCCTGAAACAGCCAAGAAATGGGTAAGGTACGCAAAGAAAAAAGGAATTGATGGGTTAAAGCTAACATCTCCGAGACCTCAGATTATGAAAGCGCTTTTGGAAGAGGCTAATGCCAATAAAATGGGTTCCGTGGCCCACCTAGCGCAGACAGGGGTTGCTGATATGAATTTAATTGATGCAGCCCGCTTAGGCTTGAAAAATCAGACCCATTTTTATGGTCTTTTTGAAGCGCTGTATAAAAAAAATGATGTACAACCCTGGCCTTACGATATGAATTATAATAATGAACAGCATCGTTTTGGGCAAGTGGCCAGACAGTGGAATTTGATTCACGAAAGAGGATCTCCGGAATGGAAAGCCCTTATTGATGAATTACTGGAATATAATTTTATTATTGATCCAACCATGACGGCATATGTCGCTACACGGGATGTGATGCGTGCCCAAACTGCCGTATGGCATGAAAAATATACGCTGCCGTCACTTTGGAATTATTATATACCGAGCAGGTATAACCATGGGGCTTATTATTTCGATTGGACTACGGCAGATGAAGTAGCCTGGAAAAACTTTTACCGGGTATGGATGTCTTTTTTGAATGATTATAAAAATGCAGGTGGAAGAGTGACAGTGAGTTCAGATGCGGGATACACGTATAACCTATTTGGGTTTTCTACTGTGGAAGAAATGGAACTTTTGCAAGAAGCAGGATTCCACCCGCTTGAGGTTTTTCGGGGCGCCACAAAGCATGGTGCGGAAGCAATTTTTGAACCGAAAGGAGAAGATATTCAATTTGGCATTATACGACCCGGATTACTAGCAGATTTGGTTATTATAGATGAGAATCCTATTGAAAATATCAAGGTTCTTTATGGGACGGGTGTCGTTCGATTAAACAATAAAACAGCAGAAGCTGAACTGGTTGGAGGTATACTCTATACCATTAAAGATGGCATTATTTATGATGCAAAACAGTTATTAAAAGATGTTGAAATGATGGTAAAAAAGCAAAAGAAAGAAAGAGGTGGATTGAAGAAACTCGATTGGAGAGATTGATACAATGTCCATGCCATATTCATTTTCAGGTTCACAATTGCAACTAACCATGTATTAAATGAATGGAAACCATCGGTGGTTTGGAATAAATCATCCTAATTTATAGACCTATGAAACGCATTCCAATTTTCATTTTTACTCTATCCATTTTATTGAGTCAGCATCCCGGCGACAAGGCCGTCCGCGCCGGCGTAGATGCGTTTTATAATTATGAATTCGATAAGAGTATCCAAATACTTACTCAAGCACGAAAAGATTTCCCCAATCACCCAGGCGTTCACGTCACCTGGGCGGCGGCTCACTGGCGCCGGAATGAAGCGCACCTGCCGCAAAATGAGATTTACGCTAACCTGAATGCAAACTTGAGTGAAATTGAATCGATTTATGATTCCTTATTGGTCGCCCACCCAGACCATCCGGAATATCTATTGTATAGCGGCACGGCCCGGGGATTGAAAGCACGGATTCTTTTGGGACAAAAAAAGTGGATTCCCACACTCATTTCTGCTTACAGTGGATTTCGTGTTATCCAGAAAGCACTTGAAAAAGATCCATATCTCACGGATGCCTACTTACCTATTGGGATTGTAGAATATTATGCAGGCTTGAGCAATATCCTTGTGAAAGCGGGGGCAGAAATGTTTGGTTTGGATGCATCGATAGAAGAAGGCATTACCAAGATAGAAGTGGCAGCAACGCAAAGTCAGTGGGCAGATACGGAAGCCATGAGTGTTTTATCATTTATTTACCAATTTTCCGATATTAATAATGCGCGCGGGTTGGAAGTGAGCCGAACGTTGGCAGAGAAATATCCCGGCAATTTTGATTTTCAGGTTCATTATACCGAAAGTCTCTTGCGGAATGGTCAATTGAAATTGGCTAAAAAAGAATTGAACCGTCTCAATCAGCAATTACCCAAACTCACCCGACGGCATCAACAGTGGTTTACATCCTATTTGAACTATGTTTGGGGCCATTATTATTTTCTAAATGGTGATGATGATAAAGCATTGGGCTTTATCAATAAATGCATTGATTTATATGATGCTGAATTGGATGCCATCCTGGCAAATGCCTATTTATTAAAAGGACAAATTCATGATAAAAAACATGAGCGGATGGAAGCAGTCATGGCTTATCAAAAATGCATTAAAAGGGATAATCATGCCCATGCCATTATTTTGGCAAAACAATATTTGGATGAACCATATCAAGGATAGTCCGTTGTAATTTTTGGCCCTTCAAATCATGATGAAACGCAGAAAAACACGAGAAGTTAAGATTGGTGACCTCATCGTTGGTGGTGAACATTCCATATCGGTTCAGTCCATGACCACCACCAAAACCCATGATATTACAGCAACACTAAAAGAAGTAGAACGGCTGGAAGAAGCAGGATGCCAAATTATCCGTATTACAGTACCGGATCAACCTGCCGCAAATGCACTTTATGAAATTAAAAAACGGATGAATGTGCCCTTGGTGGCGGATATCCATTTTAACTATCGCATGGCTTTAGAAGCGGTGGATGCAGGGGCGGATAAAATTCGTATCAATCCTGGGAATATCGGTGGGAAAAAACGGGTGAAAAAAGTGTTGGAAAAAGTGAAGGGAGCCAACCTTCCCATTCGGATCGGCGTGAATGCAGGCAGCCTCGAAAAAGATTTGATAGAAAAATATGGCTATCCCACCGCCGAAGCCATGGTCGAAAGTGCCAAACGCCATATTGATATTTGTAAGGAACATGATTTTGATAATATTATCGTCTCACTAAAAGCGTCGGATGTGAATCTCATGATGGCGTCTTACGAGCTTTTTTCCGAACAATATGATTATCCACTACACTTAGGTGTGACGGAAGCGGGACCGACGAAATCCGGATCTATCAAATCATCCGTGGGTATTGGCACATTATTGGCAAAAGGAATCGGCGATACAATTCGCGTCAGTTTAACGGACGATCCCGTTGAAGAAGTCCGCGTTGGGTTTGAAATATTGAAATCGTTGGGATTGGCCAGCAAAGGTGTGACGATTGTGGCCTGCCCTACCTGCGGCCGGTTAGAGGTGGACTTATTTAAAATCGCTGGAGAAATGGAAGAAAAACTCCAAAATGTGAAAACACCCATGACCGTCGCCCTCATGGGATGCGCCGTAAATGGACCGGGAGAAGCGACGCACACAGATCTCGGAATCGCCTTTGGTAAAGGGGCTGGACATTTGTATTATCAAGGTGAAAATCGCGGTAAAGTTTCGGAAAAAGAAGCCATTGGCAAGTTAGAAGAACTCATTACCGAATTTGAAACAGACCATCAGGAAGATTAATATGAAATTCATATTCACACTACTTTGCACCATGATGCTCATTGGCGCTCAGGAAAAGAAAACAGATCCTGCACCTAACGCCATTGCAGTCTATTGGAAGACCTTAGAGTCCCAGGAAAAAGAATTATTTTTATTCTCATATCTCACCCAAGTATATGATACCCACCAGAAAATGATAAAAGATTTAGGGTATGGTGAAGTCACCACCTGGTATTATGATAACAGGGCTGAAATGATTTATGGTATTTTTGACCAGGTGAATCAAACAGGAATGAAAGAATTTATCGGCTGGATTGATGAATATTACAGTCATGAAGAATTCACAGGGAATTCATTTGATGATGCCCTGTCTTTTGCTTTTCGGTTTCAGCAGGCGGCCGGTGAGACGATTTGGGAGAAATACGAAAACTTAAAATTTGGAAAAATAAAACCGGAAAATTAATGTCATTTTACCGTCCAAACTTTATCAATGAGTGGCGGGATATCAGAAGAGAAGGGGGCTATAAACTCTTGATGAAAAAGAAGGGCTGGCAAGTGGTTTTTGCATTTTTCTTTTTTTACCTCATCCGCGATTCAATCCTCTATTTAATTATCCCTTATTTTGGATATACGTCCCTGAAAGGGTGTTTCTAAAACCAAATCTTTTTTTGCAGGGATTTTCCTGCAATTCCCATCCATTTTAATTCCTTGCCCTGTGATGCCTTGGCGTATCAAATTCTGATAGCTATGAACTAATAGTTGATATGTATGATATTGAATTCAGAATAAAATAAAATGCTGATTATTAACAATTTAGCCAGTGTGTATTAATGCCTGCTAAAGTACTCAGTAGTGCCATCCTCGGGATTGATGCCTATGTGGTGGATGTGGAGGCAAGCCTCTCCGGCGCAAAACTTCCCCGATTTATAACAGTAGGTCTCCCGGAAGGGGCGGTGAAAGAAAGTAAAGAACGTGTTACCGCCGCCATTAAAAACTCCGGATTCAAATTTCCCCGAAAACATGTAACTGTGAATCTCGCCCCGGCGGATATTCGCAAAGAAGGATCTGCATTCGATCTGCCTATTGCCATTGGAATCCTCGCCGCTATGGGTTACATCCAAAAAGAATATTTAGATAAACTCATGATGCTTGGTGAATTGGCATTAGACGGAACACTTCGCCCGGTGAAAGGAACCTTACCGATTGCGATTTGCGCCCGGGATAAAGGAATTAAGGGCATCATCCTCCCAGAAGAAAATGCTCGGGAAGCGGGTATTGTGGATGAAGTGAAAGTGGTCGGTGCAAAATCCCTCATGGAAGTGGTGCAAATCCTGAATGATGAATTGGACAAAGAGCCAGTCGTTGTTGATCGGCATGAATTGTTTCACTCCAATCTCCATTATCATCTCGATTTCACCGATGTAAAAGGGCAGGAGCATGTGAAGCGGGCCTTAGAAGTGGCCGCCGCCGGTGGACACAACCTCATTATGATCGGTCCACCTGGGAGTGGTAAAACCATGCTCTCGAAACGAATTCCCACTATTCTCCCGGACCTCACATTAGAAGAGGCGCTTCAGACCACCAAAATTCATTCTGTAGCGGGCGTCATGCCCCAAGGTGAGGGCATTATTGCCACGCGACCGTTTCGATCGCCTCACCATACTATTTCAGATGCTGGGTTAATTGGGGGCGGCGCCATTCCCCGGCCGGGAGAAGTAAGTCTATCTCATAATGGTGTATTATTTTTGGACGAATTACCAGAATTCAAAAAGAATGTACTGGAGGTCATGCGACAGCCATTGGAGGATGGTGTTGTCACCATTGCCCGCGCCGCTGTGAGTTTGAGCTATCCATCTCGATTTATGCTGGTGGCAGCCATGAATCCATGTCCTTGCGGCTATGCCACAGATGCCCATAACGAATGCAGTTGTACATCGCAGATGATCCAGAAATATATGAGCCGCATTTCAGGACCTTTGTTAGATCGGATTGACATTCATGTAGAGGTGCCGGCGGTTCCTTTTACGGAGTTGGCCGATCGCGATCCGGGAGAGCCATCCAAAGCTGTGAAATCCCGAGTGCAGGATGCGAAACAAGTCCAGTTGAATCGATATGAGAATGCTCCCATTTTCTCCAATTCACAGATGGAATCGAATGATCTGAAGAAGTATTGCCAATTATCCAAAGAGGCAGGTGCATTATTGAAAACGGCCATGGATAAACTGGGCCTTTCGGCCCGCGCATATGACCGCATATTGAAAGTATCCAGAACCATTGCCGATTTAAGTCATGCCAAAGATATAGATGCAACCCATCTCAGCGAAGCCATCCAATATAGAAGTTTAGATCGGCAACTCTGGTTGGGGTGATTCATAATTCATAATTAACTTCCCGATTGGAAACACCTTATACCAAATGACTAGGACCGACTATAAATCACTTCCCCAGGCTCAATCTCTATTGGAACATTTAAAATCCATGAACCAGGGTTTTGATATTGAAATCATCCAGCCTAAAAAGCGTTGGCCGGATATAGAAACACGTAAATCGTCTAAAGTGATGGATATCATTCGCCAACACCATACGGTGTCCAAAAATGGTTTTGGGAATGATATTGGTTTGGATGCCTTTGTCCACCGCAATCGGGATGCGGATCTTTGGATTCACATCCTGGATGAAAATAAAAATATCATTGGTTTCTCTATCAATGAGGGGTATGAGATTGAGCATAAAATAGTTAATTATTTCCGCGTAACCATATTAAACAAAAATATTCAAAAACAGGGGATTTATCCCTTACTCAATGAACTAAAGGTCGCCATCCTTCCCGCGGATATATTTTTAGTCCGAACCCAAAACCCCGTTGTATATAAATACTTTACTCTGATGTGTGAACAGCGGGGGCTAATGGTTTCACCTAGGGCAGATTTTATTAATCCTGCGGCGGTCGATATTGTGCGTTGGCTTATTCCTGAAGTAGATGCCTATTCCGTTCAACATTCCGGGATTGAAGGAGAAGCCTTAGTGAATACACCACAACCGCCTAAGGAACATGCACCAATTTGGGAACGAATGGATATTTATAATGGTGATGTGGTTGTAATTTTAGGATACCCGGAATTACTCAAATGAAATTAATCTGCAAATTAATAATAATATTTTCTGTCCTTGGATTCATCTGGAGTTGTGAATCACCGGATAGCTTGGAACCGGTAGCCGGTGTAGAGGGGAAATTATTTATTGAGGGGGAATGGCCCGATTCAATTCAAGCTGTAGCCTTGATTGTTTTGAAAAGTTTAGATCCAGGCAACCTCGCGGCGGGACTTGTTTCTTATAGCACGCCTATGCTTTCTCCATCCAAAAAATCTGAATATTTCTTTCAACTTGAGCCGGGATTTTATTTTATTGCTGGTGCAGGATTAACCATAGATCCCGGCGTATTTTTTGCAAAAATAGATTCATTTATGGCTTCCGGAAATTTACCTATTGTAGTCCTGGATAAAACACCTCACCTACAAAGAGCTATCCAATTGGAAGATCAGGAAGTAATAGAAATCGACCAAACCATTCTATTTTCCGAATGAAAAAAGTAATACTTATCTCTTTCTTATTGTCTATTCTTTCTGCCCAAGGATCCATTACCGGGAGTGTACATCGAGCGGATAATGATGAACCGCTTTTGGGTGTGAATGTTCTGGTTCAAAATACATTTATGGGTACAACCACAGACATAGATGGTCAATTCACAATTGATCAATTGAATCCCGGTGAATACACTCTTGTGATCAGTATGATCGGATTTAAAAAATATGTGGAACGGGGCATCATAGTTTCTGATGAAATAAGCGATATAGACATTCAATTAGCTCAGGATGTCCTTTCAGCACCACACGTGGTGGTTACGGCGAGCCGTCAAGCCCAGGATGTGATGGAATTGCCCGTATCCATGTCTGTGATAGGTCCTCGAAAAATTCATGACCGCGCCGCCGTAAACTTGGTAGAAGTGATGAAGTTTGAACCGGGAATCAGTTCGGTTCGGGGACAATTAAATATCCGTGGTACATCTGGTTATACGCTTGGGGTAGGTGACAGGTCATTATTGTTGATTGATGGTGTTCCTGTTTTGGGGAGCGGCGCCGGAAATATTACATGGACCATGGTTCCTATGAGTGAAATAGATCATGTAGAAATTATTCGCTCCGGCGGGTCAGCGTTGTACGGTTCAAGCGCTTTGGGTGGCGTAGTTAATATCCTGACAA
>Ga0208895_1000375_pt1 | contig 21085 bp, 24 predicted proteins | sample ETNtaG_10_FD_185765 | JGI IMG/M metagenome (GOLD analysis project Ga0208895, IMG submission 185765) | Marine microbial and viral communities from oxygen minimum zone, Eastern Pacific Ocean - ETNP201302SV82 (SPAdes) (version 2) | ecosystem: Environmental > Aquatic > Marine > Oceanic ... | reverse complement strand
TAAATACTCCTTCAAGCCCATATCGGACAGCTTGCCATTTATTTGATTCTAAAATCTGAATATGAGTATCAGGATAATCATCTTCATTTTGTAATGTTATAACCAGTGCTTGAATTAACGCCACTAAGGCTAGTGTTTTTTCAAGATTAATAGGAATATCACAAGCTCTAATTTCAACCGTGCCAAAACCTGGATGAGGTCTGACTTCCCACCAAAGATCTTTTACCGATCTTATAATGTCAGCTTTTATTAAATTGTTTGTTAGTTTTGTAAAATGATTCCAATCATTTAAATAATCAGGCAGTCCTGCTAGTGGTAAAGATTCAAAAATTTTTGTTCTATAGGAATAAAGGCCTGTATCTTCTCCTTCATAGTAGGGCGAGGAAGTAGTAAGAGCAAGAAGTAGAGGTAAATATATTCTTAACGCATTGTTGACTTTTATTGCTTTTTCACAATCATCAATTCCTATATGAACGTGGAGTCCTTGCGTGATAAAACGAGTTCCTATTATCTGAAGATCTTTCATAATACGCTTGTAACGAGAATTATTTGTAACAATTTGATTTTTTCCTTTAGCAAACGGGTGAAGACTACTGCAATTTATTGAGGCTTTATAATTTTTTAAAATCTCTTCTAGATGATGTAATGTTTGTCTAATGTCTTGATTAACTTCTTCAATAGTACTGCAAACATCTGTGTTAATTTCTATCATTGATTCAAAAAGTTCGTATTTAATTCTATTAGAAAAATTTTTATCCACGTCAGCAAGAACTCTAGGAGAAATATTTATTAGGTCTAGAGTATTGTCATCAACTAACTGAAGTTCAATTTCAACTCCAATTGTTGGATTTAGGCTGGAGTGAAATTCCATTATCTAAACTTATTTGACATGAAGTATCCTACCATCAACCGCGAGGAATGTTGACTAATAATTTGTCAGTCTAGTTTCTCTAGTTCTCTTTTTAAAAAATCGGCAATAGCTTTCATGCCACTTAAATCACACCATTCGTCATTTTCATATATGATGAATATTTTTTTCATGTCATATTCAAGTTGTTTTTAATGCACTCTCAATATCCTCAATCAAATCATCGACATCTTCAAGACCAATAGAAAGCCTAATCATATTGTCTGGTATATTTAATTTTTTTCTACCTTCTTCCCCAATAACACGATGGGTTGTTGTTGCAGGATGAGTAGCAAAACTTTTTGTATCACCTAAATTATTGGAAATATCAAAAAGATTTAATGCGTTCATAAATCTGAAGGCATTATTTCCTTTTATAATAAACGTAACAATGGAACCTCCTTGTAGCATCTGTTTTTTGGCTAAAGCAAATTGTGGATGATTTTTTAACCCAGGATAAATAGTTTTTTCCACCTTAGGGTGTTGCGATAAGTAATTAGCAACCTTAAAAGCATTATGGCAATGTTGATCCATTCTGTATTTTAGTGTTTCAAGCCCTTTGAGCAACACCCAGGCATTAAAGGGGCTTAAGGTAGGACCAGTGTGGCGTATAAAGGGTTTTAAGTATTCTTCATAATGCTGTTTGGATGATAAAATTGCCCCGCCAATACTGCGTCCTTGTCCATCAATGTGCTTTGTTCCTGAATAGACAACAATATCAGCTCCAAATTCCATAGGCTTCTGAAGAACAGGAGAGGCTAAAATATTATCTACGATTACCAGGGCGTTATGTTGATGAGCAATTTTAGCTACTGACTTAATGTCAATGATTTCCATTGTTGGATTAGAGGGCGATTCTAAAAAGATGCATTTTGTTTTATTTGTTATGTTTTTTTCCCATTGTAATAAATCTATTCCATCAATTAAATGCGTGGTAATGCCGTAACGAGGCAATATTTGATCAAGAATGTGATAACATGAACCAAATAAAGCGCGAGATGATACAACATGATCGCCACTTTTAAGGAAACTCATCAAAGAAGCAAAAACAGCCGCCATACCACTTGCAGTAGCAAAACAGGCTTCAGCTTCCTCATTAAGAGCCATTCTCTCTTCAAACATTGTTACTGTTGGATTGCCATAGCGAGAATAAAGATACCCATCCAATTCCCCTGCAAATCTTGCCTTAGCCTCTTCCGCACTATTAAAAACGTAACCTGAATTCATAAATATTGCTTCGCTAGTCTCTCCATGTTGTGAGCGTAGTAATCCTCCACGCACTAATTGGGTTTGTTTTTTATAGTTCTTATAATTTTTATTTTTTTTATCCGTCATTATTGTTTCCATGGAAGCTTGGAGTATTTCCATCCATTAATAGTTGAACGTTGATGACTAGGGCCAATCTCTCCCTCAAAACCATCTTTTACATTAAAACAATTAGTAAAGCCACGGGATGTTAGGAACTCTGCAGCATCAGAAGATCGATTGCCAGAACGACAAATTAAAAAAATAGCATCCTGCTTATTAATTCCAGATTCTAAAATTTCAGATTCAAAATTTACATTAATTTCCATATTAGGATATACATGCCAAGAAACACATATAGCTTTTTTTTGCAAAGACTGTAAATCTGGTACACCTACAAATAACCATTCAGGTTTAGTTCTTACATCAACCAAATATGAACCAGATTCTTTAGACAACTTTTCAAAACATTGCCGTGAATTAATATTTTGAATATTATTTTTTTTACTGTCATTTACATTCCACATGGTGAAGCTCCTTCCTCATGTTGGGTATGTTCTTGATTTTCAATCTGTATGGAATTATTTTTTGAATAGACATGATCCATAACTAGAAATAACAAAAATAATAATAGAAAAGCTACAGTAATATTTTTTTCTTTATTCAACATATCATATATACTTAACTTTAATTTAATCCAAAACTTGGTCGAAGCTTCACGCCAAAATAAGTACCAAGAAATGCAAAGCCAAACCACAACCAACCATGCAAACTTCCTGATGCAATGCCACTAAAAAAAGCTCCGATACTGCAGCCAAAAGCTAGCCGTGCTCCATATCCCATTAAGATTCCGCCTATAATAGCGGCTAACAGAGATCGTAATGATATATTAATTTTTGAACTAACTTTTCCAGCAAGACTTGATGCAATGAACGCACCAATGATTAAGCCGATATTTGTAAGAGAAACTGAATCATTTAAGATACTTTGTTGTAGTGCTTGGGATGGATAAGTCCATGTCCAAAACTCCCAAAGAGATACATTAAAACCTAGTTGTGTTGCGATCTTTGCTCCCCACAATCCAAATGCAAAGGTAACTGACCAGGGATGTCCTGCGACAAAAAGATTTGCCATGTTCAGTAAAGCTAAAGCTATGCCTCCCCATAATAAGGGCCAACTGCCTTGTAAAAAAACACTAATAAAAGACATGTCAGGTTTAGAATAAATTTTTGAAATTTCTTTGTTGTGTCGTTTTTCATAATATATCGTAATAAATGCAATAAAACCAAGCATAATCCATTGAACAATAATTGTTTGAATGGTGCTCATATAAGTAGAAAGTGAAATTATTCCGAGAGACGGCAAAGACAACCACCAAGGTAAATGCAATGTACCCAACAACGAACCTAAGATAAAAAAAATAAGTGTAATCAACATTCGGGAATTACCACCCCCAATTGTATATAAGGTACCTGATCCACATCCACCTCCAAGTTGCATCCCTATGCCAAACAAAAAAGATCCAACAACAACGGAAATGCCAATCGGTCCAAAAGTTCCTACGATTTTACTTCCAAATAAACTTTCGCTATCAAGAAAAGGTAAAATTAATAAAATAGCTAATGCTATGGCGAAAAGTTGTGATCGAATTCCATTGCCTTTTTTTTCAATAATATAATTTCTCCAAGAGCCTGTGAAACCAAAAGCCGCGTGATAAAGACTAACCCCTAATCCAAAGCCGATAATTAGTAAAAGAGAATGTTTTAAAGAATAACTAATTAAGAGAAATATTAGACCACAAATTAATAACGTCATTCCTAATATTAAACCTGATTTATCAATTCTGGATTGACTTGGAATTTTTTGATTCATTTAACCAACAAAATATAAAGATTTAATCACGCTGCACTTAATTATTTTTTTTAGGAGGAAAATAAAATTTATGCAGCGTGAGATAAATGGAACGGCTATATGCTATTTTCAAGTGGTCTGGCAGGATCTGCCGTCCACTCTACCATTGAACCATCATAATTCTTGACATTGTCATAACCAAGTACTTCACTGAGAGCAAACCAAGCCACGGTTGCCCAGTGACCTGTATTGCAAAAAGCAATTTCACCTTCTGTAGATTCTATACCTACTTCTTTAACCAGTTGCGCTACAGTAATGGCATCCTTAAAGAAGCTTGTATTGTCCTCTACCAATGTTTGCTGTTGCAAATTGAATGAACCAGGAATGGTACCTGCTGCTAAAGCCTTACCACTTTTAGATTTTCCTAAAAACTGTTCTTCCGGCCTAGCATCTACTAGAACAGATGAGTTGTTTGCTAAAGCATTAACTACATCTTCTGTTGTAGCTAGATACTTGGACTGGAAGTCAGCTTTAAATATCGCTGTTGTAGGGTTAACCGTACCAGTTTCAATTTGGGTTGGTAGCTGCCCTATCCAAGCAGCATAACCGCCATCAAGAATTGAAACATTGTTATGACCAAGTACTTTGAATGTCCAATAGACTCTGGACGCACTGCCGAAATCAGTTGAACTTACTCCGCCAGGAACGACAATGACATGGCTGTCATTATTAATACCTAAACCTCCAATTAAAATCTCAAGATCCTTAAGAGGTGGAAGTTTGCCTACAATCCCATCAACAGTTGTACGCCAACCATCTTCCAGATAATTGCTGTAAACAGCTGTGGGGATATGGCTGACTTCAAAAGCATCCTTTGAGCCACCATCAATTTTATTCCGTATGTCCAGTATAATCAATTTCTCATTACTTAAGTTACTTTTTAACCAATCAACACTAATCAAAGGTTCTGCGGCATATGATTTTAGGGTAAAAAATAAGCTAAAAGCAATAGTAATTATAATTGCAGTTAATTTATCTTTATTTAACATTTTTTCCTTTCTGTGATATTTTTTGCTAGTAAATGAAGATAAGCAAAGTCGAATTTATCTTTTAAATTCATTGGATCCTCATTCCCAAAAATACCATACACTTTGAAGGGATGATTTATGATCATCTCTTTAGCTGTATTTGTAATTCGCCCGCAATCTGATTATCAAATCGGCGAATATTTTACATATAGAACAATTTTCTGAATATTCAATTATTTATTATGACATTTGTTATTATTTTCTCAATATATAGCAATATATAGAACAATTTTCTAATATTACTGAATATAATATAATTATATTTTAATATAGTCACAACTCAACCATCAGCTGAGAATAATATTGAGTAAGATTATATTTTAAAAAGTGATGCGGTTAAATCGGAAAGATTGACTCATACTGTTTAACCTTTCCACTTAGGTCGTTCCATCAAAAATCTTGAATCAACTTCACTATATTCCGTGTACCCCATACGACTGATCGCTCGCATGGAAAGACTATTAATTTTATTATTTTTAATAAATTTATTATCAATATAGATCCCCACCACTTCACCGATGATCATTTTGTTTTGATTTTTATTTTTTGATGTTGTTTTTAAATCTATTTTTTTTAGGAGTCGGCATTCCAAACTCACAGGACTCTCTGCAACCGAAGGAGGCTTGACCATTTTTGATTTTCTTTTTTTTAATTTCATTAATTTAAATTCATCAATATTATTAGGGGCATCAATAGAGCTTTGAACAACTTGCTGTCTTAGTTCTTTTGTTGCTAGATTTACTACAAACTCTTTGGTAGCTAAAATGTTAGCAATGCTATCTTTTAATCCCCCCCGGTTATGATAAGCAGTTGCTGAAAACATGACTTGAGGAGGCACATACGCTATGGCATTAAAAAAAGAATAGGGAGCTAAGTTTGCAATTCCTTTTTTTGATGACGATGAAATCCACCCAATTGGACGTGGAAAAACTAAGGCGTTGAAAGGATCTGCCTTGAAAGGATGTCCTTTTTTTGGTTCATAAAACATTATCCGCCGAGAAATAAACGGCCAACAGCAGCATCATTAAGTAGGTCGTTCCCTTGTCCTGCCAAAACAACCTTGCCTGATGTTAGCACATAGCCGATATTAGAAAATTCGAGTCCTTTTTTAGCATTTTGCTCTACTAAAATGATTGTCTTTTTTTCATTGTGTTGCAAATCATAAAGAATTTCAAATACCATATCGATGTACTTAGGTTCTAATCCTATAGATGGTTCATCTACTAATAATATTGTAGGTTTCATGACTAATGCCCTAGAAATTTCAAGTAATCTTCTCTCACCTCCCGATAGAACTTTTGCTGGTTGATTTCGTCGCTGTTTTAATCGGTCATATCTTTCAAAAATTTTTTCAGCTTCTTCATATGACTCTTCTGTTTTATCTTTAATGTATCCACCCATGAGTAAATTTTCTTCAACTGTCATATCAGGAAAAACAGAATTATCTTGTAAAATGTAAGCAATACCAACTTTTTTTAATTTTTCCGCAGGTGTTAGATTTGTAATATCTTTACCATCAAATTTTATTTGGCCGGAGAATATATTTGTAAAGCCATAAATAGAATGAAGAATAGTTGACTTACCTGCTCCATTGGGACCAATTAAACAAAGTGATTGCCCTTTGCCTACATACAAATTGAGATCATGTAAAATTTCCATTTTACCGTAACCTGCATTTAAATTTTCAATAGAAAGATGAAAATCATTAGAAGAGAGTTTTTGTAATTTTAAAGAATCAGGAGCTTCTCCTAAAACAGAATATTGTTCTGTAGGCATTTATTGAGCTCCTAAATACGCATCAATGACGCGCTTATCATTTTTTATTTTTTCAGGAGAACCTTCTGCTATTAATTCACCATGGGCTAAACAAAATATTTTCTGTGCTAAACTCATTATAACTCGCATATTATGTTCAATAACAAGTAAAGTAATCCCAAATTCTTTATTTACTTTAATTAAGCGATCGATAATTCCATTAATTAATGTAGGATTAATTCCAGCAGTTGGTTCATCTAGTAATAGCATTTTGGGCTCATTCATTAATGCCATAGCTAACTCTAAAAGTTTTTGTTGACCAAAAGATAGGTCGCCAGCTCTAAGATTTCTTTTTTGATACAAACCTACAAATCCTAATAAATTTTCTGCCTTCTCATTTACTTCTTTTGGTATTTTTGAGAAAACTGAAAAAAAATTATCTTGTTTTGGTTTGGCACTAATTAACATATTTTGTACACAGTTTAATTTTCCATAAATTCTTGTTTGTTGAAAAGTTCGAAGAAGTCCTAATTTGGCAATCACAGGTACCGGTAATGCTGATACTTCTTTTCCATCAAAGTTAATGGAACCTTTATCAATAGGATGAGTGCCAACTATAGAATTAAACAATGTTGTTTTTCCAGATCCATTGGGTCCAATTAGTCCAACAATGCTTTCTTTCTCTACCGCTAAAGAAATATTTTGATTAGCCTTAACGCCCCCAAAATATTTATAAACTTGATCAATTTTTAAAATTGATTTCATTACTTGAGCTCCACCTGAGCTTTTCTATCAGCTTCATCAATAACTTCGCCAAATCTCTCCGGATATTTTTCTCGAAGCCATCCCATAATTCCCTCAGGAAAGAAAACAACTACTACTACTATGAGCGCTCCAAGGGCGACATATTGCCATCCCAAAAAGAATGTCCAAAAACCTTCTTTAAATACATGGAAGGCTGTAGCTCCAATCACAGGCCCCCATAAAGTTCCTTTTCCCCCAAGAATAGCCATAATAACCATATAAACACCAAATGTTCTGCCTGCAAAAGCAGTTTCCACAGGTTCAATATATCCAATCATATTGCCCATGAGTCCACCTGCTATCCCGACAAAAAATGCTGAGACAACCCAGCCAGTAATTTTATATCTCATAGTATAAATACCCATGGCTTCCGCTTTATCTTCATTATCTCTAATAGCATTCAAGACTAAACCAAATCTCGTTTGATACGCCCATCTTAAAAATAAAAATGTACAAATCATCAAGGCAAAACAAATGTAATAAAAAAACTCAGATCGTAATTCTGTATCACCTATTCCTTTAGGCCATGGTGGTGAAGTCATACCCTGACCTGCTCCAATTAGTTCTATGCCTCCAGCAATCTCTCCTGCAGCAATAGCTAAACCCAAAGTACAAATAGCAAAATAATGTCCTCGTAATCCTAAAATTCCATATCCAATAAATGCTGCAACAAGTGCTGGAATGATACCTGCTAAAATAAGGCCGACAAAAAATCCTTGAAAATATTGTGTCGGTGTATGCACAAAAGTTTTCTCACCGCCACTCGCAGTCCATTCGGCTAAAGGAAAAAATAATCCAATTTGAATACTTGAGCATAAATACATGCCTAGACCAAAAAATAATATATTACCGAAAGTATTATATCCCATCTGTCCACCTTGAACATCCCATGTTAAAGATAAAATAATTAGTATCCACAAAATGGAAATTTGAAGTTTATAAGCAGGAAATAAATAAGGAACGGCAAGACCAAAAGCTAAAATTAAAAGATAAATAAATAATTTATTTTTTATCATTTTAAATATTCTCTTTTTCTCGATAATTTAAATCTTCTGTAAACAAGAATTAATACAAGCAATAAAAATACTGAACCTATTCTGAATTCCGTACCTAAAATATAATCAGCAAATTCTTCAAAAACTCCTAAACCCATTCCTGATAATGCAACGCCTGGTAAATTTCCTAGACCGGCTATAATAACAATCATAAAAGATCGAACTGTGTACGGTAGACCAACATAAGGATGAAGAGTGAAAGTGATTGCAATTAATGAACCTGCAACGCCACACAGTGCTGCATTTATTCCAAAAGTTGCTGCATAAACTCTTTCAGTATCAACTCCTAAAATCTTTGCCGCTCTCGCGTTTTGCGCTGTAGCTCTAATAGCTCGACCAAGTTTAGATTTTTTCATATAAATTACTAAAAAAATTGCAAAAATAATACTCACACCAGCTGCAAAAATTTTAGCGTTCGGCAATGTCACCATGTAATTAAATAAAAATGTAGTGCCAAAATTAGATTGAGCTACAACAACATCCGATCCAAAAATAAAATTCATTAATTGTTGCGTCAGAATGCTAATTCCAAAGGTGGCCAGAATAGAAATAAACAAATCTCTATCAACGACTCTAAAAATTATAGTTTTATAAAGTGACCATCCCACAAAATACATGATTATGGGTGAAACTATCACTCCAAATGCTGGGTGAATGCCTGCAACATACATAAAATAAGCTATGTATCCTCCTAAAATTACAAGCTCTCCCTGTGCAATATTTATAATATTCATAACCCCCCACTGGAGTGCCATGCCATAAGCAATTAAAGCAAATAATATGCCAAGAAGAATCCCATCCAATGAAGCTTGGACCATAAGAATAGGGACTTGAAAAATCAATAAATCCATATGACTTCAAAAAAAATGCCCCCTAATAAAAGAGGGCACATAAAAAAATAATTATTATCTTTCAGACCACGTAGGAATTGGATGTACTAATGTTGCAGAAGCCCATTTAGTTGGAGCTACCACTTTATTTGAACATACATCACCTTCACATCTTACTTGAAATAATACCATTGGTTTAGCAATATTCTGTCCTGTATCGCTAAACTTTATATTTCCATAAAATGTCTGCATATCTGTTTGAGCTAAAGCATCACGTACTTTATCTTTATCAAAAGAGTTAGCTCTCTCAAATGCAGCTTTGTAAACTAAGAGTGCTGCTGCGGATTCTGCAGCTTGATATGGTGGGGCATATCCGTACATATCATTAAACTCTTTATCAAATTGCATTCCATCGCCAAAAAAACCATCGCTATAGCTTAATGACTTGTGCCATTGAGCCGCACAAAGTGCGTATTCTGATTTTTTACCATGTTGTTTAGCTAACTTAGATGCATCACAGTGAGTCATTGCTAACATTGGCACATCAACTTGCATTTCTGATATTTGGCGAATTGCAGTTAAAGCGCCCTTTGAATGCCCAGATACAACAAGTACATCTGGATTAGTTGCTTTTACTTTAGCTAATGTTGCTGCCATATCATTTAACTCTTTAGGCAGTTTATCATCAATTGTAATTGTTGAACCAGTTCTTTCTGCAGCTTCAACAACTCCAATTCTTACATCTTGTGAAAATGCATCTTGTTCAAATGCCATTGCAATGTTCACTGGGTTACCACCATTTTTTTCAACAGCAAGATCGATTGCCACTTCAAGATATTGATTGGCAGCTGATAAAACAGCAAACAAATATTTATATCCTTTTGTAAATAATGATCTTGAGGCACCATTTGCTTCAACCATTGGTATTTGATTTTCCTCAGTTACTGGGGCCATTGCTTTTGTTAGACCTGAACTATATGGACCAAGCATATAATGAACACCATCTTGTTTGATTAATCGTTCTGCTAGTTGTGCAGCGCGACTAGAATCAGATTCGTCATCATAATAAATAATGTCAAATTTATAGGATTTGCCTCCTACTGTAACACCGCCCATATCATTAATTCTTTGAACGGCCATATTATAACCATTTCTTGTATGCTCTCCATTAGTTGAATACTTACCTGATAATGATACTGCTGCACCAAGAATAATGGTATCACCTTCAACTTTCGCACTAACTGGCAAAGCCAATGCTAGAGAAAAAACACATATTGATAAAATGGAAATAGTTTTTTTTACTAAATTCATATTTCCTCCCGAAAAATAATATAATTTAATTTATCTTAAATATTTATCTAATACTTTATATTAATTAACAATAAAAAAAAAACTTTACCTAAAATCAGTTTTTGACTGTATTCCTTATTAATCTTAAGTTAATTTAAACGATTATGTATCTTATCCAGATACTCTAAATTTTTTATAGGTCCTATGCTCGCAATTGTCATTGGAGTCTTCAGTATGTTTGTTGCTATGCTTTGAACGGTTTCCTTAGTTACATTATTAATTTTTTTAGTAATTTCTTCTGGTTCAATAACTCTGTTAAAACAAAGCAGTTGATTGGCAGCTGTTCTGCAACGACTATCAGCTCTTTCTCTTGACATCAAAAGACCAGCTTTCAGTTGCGCCTTGCCTTTGTTTATTTCTTTTTCCGAAATTGAATTAGGGCTGTTTTTCAATTCGTCACACAATACGGGAATGAGTTCTTCAATTTGTTTCTCACCCGTACCGGCATAAATACCAAATAAACCTGTATCAGTAAAAGGAAAAGCAAAGGAAGAAATAGAATATACGAGACCTCTTTTTTCTCTTATTTCTTGGAACAACTTGGATGACATACCTTCACCCAATAATGAACTGTATACTAATAATGAGTAATAATCTTCATGATGCAAATCAATTCCTTTAAAACATGTTATCAAGTGAATTTGTTCCAAATCTTTTTCTTCTCGATATTCGCCCCCCATGTAATTTGCAACAACCCTGTTATCTGTTATGCCTTTAGGAAGATTAAAACACGCTTTTGATATTCGATCAACAAACTCATCATGATCAATTTTTCCAGCAGCACTTACAACCATTTTTTTAGGATTGTAATTTGATGTCATAAAATCTTTTATTTCATTTCTGGAAATATTTTTTATGATATCTTTGGGGCCTAGAAGTGATCTTCCTATAGGTTGATCGGGAAATGCTGTTTCTTGAAATTGATCAAACAGCTTTGAATCTGGAGAGTCCAGAGTTCTGCCTATTTCCTGGAGTATGACTCCTCTTTCAACTTCTAATTCTTCTTTTGCAAAAGTAGAATTTTGTAGAATATCAGTCAAAATATCAATACCCACAGGCAAGTCTTCTGCAATCAGACGGACGTGATACGCTGTTGTTTCAGTGGAAGTATATGCATTGATATCCCCGCCAACATTTTCAATTGCTTCAGCAATTTGTTTAGATGTTCTAGTCGTCGTTCCTTTAAAGGCCATATGCTCCAAAAAATGTGCAGCGCCATTTACGCTTGCCAACTCATCCCTGCCTCCTACAGAATTCCAGATACCCATGGCTACTGTTTCTAAACCTGGCATGTTTTGAGTAACTATTCGAAGACCGCTATCTAAAGTTGTAACTTTTGTCATAATATTAAATTAATTCTAGTATGTGTGATTTGATTAAGTCTGTGTCATTATCTAATATAGTCATCTTTTCATCTTGATCAAAGATATTTTCTAATTCTGGTCGAAAATGTGGGAGGCCCCCAGTTGCCTCTTTTATTGCATTGCCAAATTTGCCTGGATCGGCGCACGCCAAGCTTATTGCTGGTTGATCATTACTCATTCGTTCAAGAACATATAATCCTGTTGCTGTATGGGGATCAGCTAAATAATCATAATTTTCATTATAATATTTAATAGTCTCCAACGTTTGAGAATTAGATACAGAGTGGGTAGTATAAATTAATTGCATATCTTGAATTATTTGATCAGGTAAAACTTGCTCACCAGTCTCAGCAAAAGATTGCATTATTTTTTGCACCATATCGCTATCTCTTTTTGTACTTTCAAATAATTGACGCTCAAAATTACTAGAAATTTGGATATCCATACTTGGACTATGTGTTTTTTTCACACTATTTATTTTCATCTTACCTTCACTAATTGTGCGATGTAAAATATCATTCTCATTCGTAACAACATGCAGGCGATCGATTGGCAAACCCATAAACTTTGCTATTCTGGCAGAAAAAACATTTCCAAAATTACCTGACGGGACAATGAAATTAACTTTTTCTTGATTTGACTGAATATAGGCCCAAAAATAATAAACTGCTTGTGCAATTAATCTGGCCCAATTGATTGAGTTAACAGCTGTTAGTGATGTTTTTAATTGCAATTCATTATCAAGAAAAAGTTTTTTGACAATTTTTTGACAATCATCAAAAGTTCCTTTGACAGCTATATTATGAATATTCTTTTCTTCAACTGTTGTCATTTGACGACGCTGAACTTCTGATACCATTTGATACGGATGTAAAATAAAAACCTGAATATCGTTTTTACCTTTAAAAGCATTTATTGCTGCTGAACCAGTGTCTCCGGATGTAGCTCCTAAAACAGTAATTTTTCTATTTGAATTTCGCAACACGTGTGTAAATAAATTTCCTAAAAATTGTAATGCATAATCTTTAAAGGCAAGTGTAGGTCCATAAAAAAGTTCTAAAATATATTTATTTTTTTCAATGTTAACTAATGGGGCTATGTTCTTATGATTAAAATTTTTATACGTTGTATTTACTATTAAATACAAATCTTCATTAGAGATATCTTCTTGAACAAACGGGCTAATGACAGCGTGGGCAATTTCTTGATAATTTTTTCCTCTTAAGTTTTCAATAGAAATTGATGGCCACGCAAAAGGTAAAAACAAGCCACCTTCTTTGGATAAACCTTGAAAAAGAATGTTTAAAAATGATTCTTCTAATTTGTTATTACGTGTACTTAGATAATGCACAATAGTCTCTAGTAAAAATTAATATAATTAAAGATTAACTTTTATATTCTGAAAATGCGTATGTGAATACTAGTTCTTTTAATTTATCTAAATTACTGTCAGAATCTAAGGAAGGATCAAGATAAAAAACCATAGTAAATATTTTACTTTCTCCTGGCTTTAATGTCTGCTCAGTAAAACAAAAACACTCTGTTTTCACTAGATAAGGTAAAATCGATTTAGGTGAAGCGATAAAATTTGCTGTTGATATAATAACCCTATTAGATAAATTTTTTCCTTCAAAACTAATAACTTTATTCTCTCCAACATTAATTTCAATAATTTCTTGCAATGCCTTAAAATCCCATTCTAATAAGCTATCTACTTCAGCCACGAATTTTATCTTCATTGTCCGATCGATAACTTTTGGCAATTCAGTTTTCGGATTGATAACTACTTGATCTGTTACAAATTCGTTATCATTCAAATTAATTTTATTTAAAAATTTAGAAACAGGTATTGCTAGAAGTAAAATAATGAATAATAAAATAATATTAAATACATAAAATATAATAAATTTATTTTTCTTATAGTTCATACACAAATAAATAAACCACTATCCTTCTAATTCAGCAATAAGCGCAGCAGCAATTTTTTTTGACTTGCCTAAATATTTAACTTTTTTTACAGAATCTAAATTAGATAAATCATTATTAACAATTACAAAACCGATCATACCCATAGTTTTATGTGGGGTGCACCAGTATGCATAAATGCCAGGAATGGTAAAATTAAATTCAGTATCTTTTCCAACTTTAGATTTAAATTTTTCCACTCCGTCAGGCACACCCTTCTTGGAAATAAATTCAACATTATGACCCTTGTCAGTAGCTTTCCAAAAAACAGTATCTCCTGAATTAATTCTCACTATTTCTAAACTAAAAACCATATTTCGTTTGTTTAGTTTGTTCAGCATTTCAATAGTTACGTCTTCAGCAACTGCAAAATTTGAAAAAAATAAACCAAATAAAAATACAACAAAATATCTCATTATAATCACTCCTTAGAAATTAATTAAATCGGACTCTTACTATGTAAATTAAAAAAAACGTCAAATCAAAAAATAAAAATTAAAAAATTAAAAAGGATAAAAAGTCGCACTTTATAAGTATTTGAAATAATTAACAAATGATTTGATTTATATCAATTTTCTTTAAAAAAATATTTGATTCAATTCAATAGATCCATTAATGAACACTGATTAATGATAATTCCTGCTGTCATTTTATTAGTAATTCTTGGATCAGTAGCTTTTCATCTTTGGACGCCTTGGTGGTGGACAGAAGTAGCCTCTAACTGGGGAAGTATTGATAGTACAATTCTTTTAACATTTTGGGTTACCGGAGTTGTGTTTGTTGCTGTTGGTCTATTTATCGCATTTTGTGTGTGGCGTTATAGATATGACAAAAATAGAAAAGCTGATTATGAACCAGAAAATTCTAAACTAGAATGGATTCTTACAATATTAACAGCTTTGGGCGTAATAGCCCTGCTCACTCCGGGCTTAATAGTATGGAATAAATACGTAACGGTTCCAGAAGAAGCATATGAAATTGAAGTATTAGGCTACCAGTGGGGTTGGGGATTTAGATTACCTGGAAAAGATGGTGTTTTGGGCACTACTGATATTAATAACATAAGTGATGAAAATATGTTTGGTTTAAATACAGATGATCCTCATAGTTTTGATGATATTTTAATTGATGGCGATGATCTTCACATCTTATTAAATCACCCTTTAAAAGTAAATCTCCGCTCGCTTGATGTGTTGCATGATTTCTATGTTCCTCAGTTTCGCGCTAAAATGGATATGGTTCCTGGCATGATAACTTATTATTGGTTTACTCCAATCAGAACAGGTAATTTTGAAATTTTATGCGCTGAATATTGTGGTACGGCACATTATGCCATGATAGGTAACGTCCTGGTTGATGAAAAAGATGATTATGATGGATGGTTAAATGAACAAATGACTTTTAAAGAAACATTAGCCCTCAATAAAAATAATGATTTGATAAAAATAGCTTCAAATAATGATTAATAAAGGAGTAATTTAATGGCAACTAATGGTTATGAAGATGTTGCAAAGGGTGATGCGATACCTGCATTAGAAGTTCAGCCTCAAGAACTATATCATGCAAAAAGTTTCTGGACTCGTTACATATTTTGTCAAGACGCTAAAGTAATAGCTATCCAATATGCATTAACTGCAACTACAATTGGTTTGGTTGGTTTGGTTTCTTCCTGGTTAATACGAATGCAAATTGCTTTTCCTGGAGTTATTCCTATGGATGCTTCTGCCTATTACCAGTTGGTTACCATGCATGGCATGATAATGGTTATATATCTTTTAACCGCTCTTTTTTTGGGAGGTTTTGGTAATTATCTCATTCCTCTCATGGTCGGCGCAAGAGATATGGTTTTTCCTTATCTCAATATGGTGAGCTATTGGGTCTTTCTCTTAGCTGTGCTGATATTGGTGGCAAGTTATTTTGTGCCAGGTGGGCCGACGGGTGCAGGTTGGACATTATATCCTCCGCAAGCCATAACGTCTGGTACGCCTGGTAGTGGTCTAGGTATAATCTTAATGATAGTTTCCCTAGCTGTTTTTGTTGTAGGATTCACAATGGGAGGATTGAATTATGTCATTACTACATTGCAGGCTCGTACACGTGGCATGACTTTAATGCGCTTACCTCTTACTGTCTGGGGTATTTTTACAGCAACAGTTTTAGCTTTATTTGCTTTTCCAGCCCTGCTTGTTGCAGGTATTATGATGTTATTAGATAACATACTTGGAACAAGTTTTTTTATGCCTGCCATCTTGGAAGCAGGTCTTGGCGAACAAATGGCATATAACGGAGGTAGTCCGATTTTATTTCAGCATCTTTTTTGGTTTTTTGGGCACCCTGAGGTTTATATTGTAGCCCTTCCTGCTTTTGGAATTGTATCCGATTTAATCTCTGTTCATGCAAGAAAAAATATTTTTGGCTATCGTATGATGGTGTGGGCAATTGTGATTATTGGCTTTTTAAGTTTTATAGTTTGGGCACATCATATGTATGTAGCTGGGATGAATCCTTGGTTTGGTTTTTTCTTTGCCACAACTACTTTAATCATCGCTATTCCCACAGCCCTCAAAGTATATAATTGGGTCCTCACTCTCTGGAGAGGAAATATTCAGTTAACAGTTCCTATGCTCTTTGCCATAGGCTTCCTTATCACTTTTGTAAATGGAGGAATTACTGGTTTGTTTTTAGGAAATGTGATTGTCGATGTTCCTTTATCGGACACTTATTTTGTTGTTGCTCATTTTCACATGGTGATGGGCATTGCCCCAGTTCTTGTGGTATTTGGCTCAATCTACCATTGGTATCCACTTATCACAGGACGTTTTTTAAATAATCGTTTAGGTAAAATACATTTTTGGATAACTTTTTTAGGCTCTTACTCTATTTATTTTCCTATGCATTATTTAGGTTTTATGGGGGTGCCACGTCGATATTTTGAAATATATGACAGTGAATTTTATACAGCTTCTACATCGGATTTAAATCAGTTCATCACCATCGCCGCTCTTGTTACAGGGTTCGCTCAACTTGTATTTCTTTATAATATCATAGTTAGTATCAAGCATGGGAAAAAAGCAGAGAAAAATCCATGGAAGGCATGCTCTCTAGAATGGCAGACCACCGAAATGCCTCCCGAACATGGTAATTTTGGAAAAGAATTACCTGTTGTCTACAGATGGGCATATGACTTCAGCGTTCCCGGTGCAGATGAAGATTACATCCCTCAAAATACTTCTCCAAATGAAGTTGCAAATGCGCAGGTTGAAAAAACATGATTAAAAAAGAAGAAAGCATCGTTCAACTACTTACGCAAAAACCTTGGGATCCCAATCAAGCCAAACTTGATAATATGCATGATGGGAAAACCATAAATTTAAGTATTGGAAAACTGGGGCAACGGTACATTATAATTGTAAGCACAATATTATTTTGTCTTTTCATCGTTACCTACTCAGATAGAATGATTTACTCGGATTGGCAAAATATGCCTGAACCGATGTTGCTATGGTTTAATTCACTTGTACTACTTGTAAGTAGTATAGTTTTTATAAGCGTTCAGATTGCTTCCAATAAAAAACAATTTAATAAAGTTAAAAAAGGTCTTTTGATAGTTGGCGGATTATCTTTTGTTTTTCTTTTCGGACAACTACTAGTATGGCAAAAAATGATTAATTTGGGTTATTTTATGTCAAGCAACCCTGCTAACGCATATTTCTATCTTTTTACAACTCTTCATGGTCTACATCTTATAGGAGGATTGATTTACTGGGTCATTACGATAAAAAAAGTTTGGATCTCTGAAGAAATTGTAATTAGAAATGCTCAACACACAGTTGAGTTGTGTGGCATTTATTGGCATTTTTTACTTTTTGTCTGGTTAGTCTTGTTGGGATTAATGTCATTTTCTTAAGGAGAATAGTTTATGGAAGAATCAACAACAGCAACAATAACAGTCCCGCCACACATTAAAGGTCAAAGAGGTGTTGTATCTGATTGGTCGTCAGATCAAAAGACTTTTAAGGGTGTTCCTTGGGGGAAGGCAATGATGTGGATCTTCCTTGTTGCCGATACTTTCATTTTTAGCATATTTTTAATTTCATATATGACGGTTCGTTTTTCTACCAAGCTTTCGTGGCCTAATTCTAGCAAAGTTTTTTCATTACATGTCGGACATGTCTCTGTTCCTCTACTATTAATAGCGATTATGACTTTCATACTCATTACAAGCAGCGGAACCATGGCTCTTGCAGTAAAATACGGCTATCAACGCAATCGTAAAATGTGTTCAATATTTTTAATATTAACAGCACTTTTTGGTGCTTCATTTGTTAGCATGCAAGCTTTTGAATGGACAAAGCTAATTATGGAAGGAGTGCGCCCTTGGGGCAATCCTTGGGGTGCTCCACAATTTGGCGCTAGTTTTTTTATGATAACCGGTTTTCATGGAACTCATGTTACAATTGGAGTGATTTTTCTACTAATAATGTCAAGAAAATCATTTAGAGGTGATTTTGATACAGGTAGAAGAGGTTTTTTCACATCGCAAAAATCACATTATGAAGCTATAGAAATAATGGGGCTCTACTGGCACTTTGTTGATCTAGTGTGGGTTTTCATTTTTGCTTTTTTCTATTTATGGTGAGGTAATATAATGGCACAGATTACGCAATCACAGCAACATCCTATAGCTATTTATCTTGTAATATGGATATTGCTTTTTGTTCTTAGCACTTTTTCCTATCTTGTGGATTGGTTCCAGTTTGAAGGTATGATGCGATGGAGTTTAATTATTCTATTCATGCTTTTAAAAGCTGGCTTGATATGTGCAATATTTATGCATTTATACTGGGAGCGTCTGGCATTGCTTTATGCTATTCTCTTTCCTTGCAGTGCCATCTTGTTATTGTTATTTATTATGTGGCATGAATCATATTGGACGTTATTAATAAGAAAAATATATTTCATGATAGCTGGTTCATAAATTATTGGAGGCATTGTTGCCACAAACAGCATTAATAAATACTGATTTTTTCACATACTCACATAGCTTGTATCAGCTTATGAAGCCACGCGTGATGTCTTTGGTTATTTTTACTTGTGTAGTTGGATTAATCATAGCTCCAACACAAGTAGGTTTTTTTGATGCCTCCCTATCTATAATGGCTGTTGCTCTAGGAGCGGGAGCTGCTGGAGCATTAAACATGTGGTATGAGGCAGACCTTGACGCGTTAATGAAAAGAACGTGCCTAAGACCCATACCAACAGGTAAGGTTACAAAAAATCAAGCACTAGTATTTGGTATGGTAACTTCTTTTGTTTCAGTTGTTGCTCTTTATTTTTTCTCAAATCTTTTATCTGCGATTATGTTATTTTTTACAATTTTCTTTTACACAATTATTTATACAATGTGGCTGAAACCAAAAACTTCACAAAACATTGTCATTGGGGGGGTTGCGGGTGCTTTGCCCCCTGTGATTGGTTGGACGATTGCAACTGGAAATATAACTTTAGAACCCATATTACTTTTCCTCATTATTTTTTTTTGGACACCATCTCACTTCTGGGCCTTAAGCTTGTATAAAACAGAAGACTATAATAATGCAAAAATTCCAATGTTGCCTGTTGTTGCGGGTATAAAGACTACTAAGATAAATATTTTTGTTTATGCAGTCATATTATTTATTATTTCTCTCTCTCCTGCTTTTTTTGGTTATTTTGGTTTAATATATTTTTTATCTAGTTTCTTCCTAGGAAGTTATTATGTTTATTTGTGCTATAAATTATTAACTGAAACTAATAATGAAAAAAAATTTGCAAAAAAAATATTTGTATATTCAATTCTTTATCTTTTCTTAATTTTTTCAATTATAATAATAGATAATATAATATAATGATAAAAAAATTTACTTTTTCATTTATTGGTTCGCTTATCATTTTAGCGCCAATACCAGCGTTTGCTCGTTGCGCTGTATGCTATACAGACGGGTTATCAGGAGCTAGTATCGCGGTAATTGTTATTATTTCCTCTTTTACTGTGCTTTTTTTTGCCAATAAATTTTTACGAAAATTTTTAGATAAAGATAAAAATTAATTTTACCCAATTTTAATAATAGTATCACTTATAAATTGATAAGGTGGTACAGCTAAGTTGTCTGGCGCAGGTCCTTTTCGAATCCTTCCTGAGGTATCATAATGCGATCCATGACATGGACAAAACCAGCCGTTATATTCCCCTTTTGTATCTGTCATTTTTTGTCCTAGAGGCACACATCCTAAGTGTGTGCAAATGCCTTCTAAAACTAACCATTCCTCTTTTTGAACTCTGTCTTTGTCACTCATAGGATCACGCAGAACAGCAACATCTACGCTATTGGCTTCAGATATTTCTTCTTGGGTTCTTCGTCTAATAAATATAGGTTTACCTCGCCATTTAACAGTTTTGCTTTGTCCAATCGAAATAGTAGATAGGTCTACCTCAGTTGAACCAAGCGCTAGTGTATCTTCAGCAGGATTCATACTTTTTAGAAAAGGCCACATAAATGCAGCTGTACCTACACTACCAATTGAAATTGATGACAAATATAGAAAATCCCTTCTACTAGGTTTGTTTTTTTCAGGAGATAGCTGTTTATTCTTTTCATCAGCTTTAATCCAAGATCTTGTTGCTACCAAATAACAAAATAAAAAAATGCCTAATAGAATAAAAAGTAAGTATAAATAAGTAGCAGTCATAAGATTATAGTTACTTATAAATCAATTCTTATGTTTATGAAACAAATATTAGTTAACCAATAATTCCTGAATGCAATATAGAGAAACAGTTATTGCTGTGTCAGAACGAAGCACTCTATCTCCAAACGATACTGCTACTACA
>Ga0208895_1000364_pt1 | contig 21338 bp, 16 predicted proteins | sample ETNtaG_10_FD_185765 | JGI IMG/M metagenome (GOLD analysis project Ga0208895, IMG submission 185765) | Marine microbial and viral communities from oxygen minimum zone, Eastern Pacific Ocean - ETNP201302SV82 (SPAdes) (version 2) | ecosystem: Environmental > Aquatic > Marine > Oceanic ... | reverse complement strand
GTTCGGTTGTGAGCATTCCCGTGTCGGTCGTCGACGTTCCCACCAGGTTGGAGGAATACGGCACAGCGGCGTTTCTGGTCACCGTGTCACCCGACGGCACCTCCAAGGTGGTCCACGTGGCGGTCGTCTGGGATGCCGGAACGGCCACCTTCCGGTGCACCCCGGGCAACGGCACGCTGCGGAACCTCGACGGTGCCACACGTGCCACAGATGGTCCGGATGCCAGGGTTGGCTCAGGGGCTGGTTTGGGCCCGGCGACGCTGATCTTCCCGGGGCCCGACGTCGACACCCACAGTTGGCTGGTCGACATCACCGGTCAGGTGGATCCCGATGACCCGGAGTCGGCCCTGCTGGTCTACGACTCAGGGGTGCTGCACCGACCCGCACCCGCCGCTCCTGGCGAGCAGGCGCACTGCTGAACGCGGTTACCGCGAACTATTCCTCAGCGGCTCATTTCCCAGCGAGTTATTCCTGAGCAACCAGATGCCCGGGCTCGACCTCGGTATGAGTGACGATCTCGGGACCCTCGCCCTGGGGCCAGACCGGGCTGGGGATCTCGCCGGTGAGCAACGGACGCGTCGTCCGCTGGCGGGGGTCGGCGATCGGTACGGCGCCTAACAGACGCTTGGTGTACGAGTGCCGCGGATCCCGGAACACCTGCTCACGTGAGCCCATCTCGACGATCTGGCCGAGGTACATGACGGCCACCCGGTGGGCAATGCGTTCCACGACGGCCAAGTCGTGGCTGATGAACAGGTAGGACAGCCCCATCTCCTGCTGGAGTTCCAGCATGAGGTTCATGACCTGGGCCTGGACCGACACGTCGAGGGCCGATACGGCCTCGTCGGCGATCACCAACTCCGGGTTGAGCGTCAGGGCGCGGGCGATGCACACCCTCTGCCGCTGCCCGCCGGAGAACTGGTGGGGGTAGTTCTTCATCATGATGCGCTGCAGGCCAACCAGCTCGAACAGGTGGCCCACCCGCTCCTCGGCCTCGGCGCCCTTACAGAACCCGTTCACCAGCAGGGGTTCGGCCACTGACCTCCCGACCCGGACCCTGGGGTCCAGGCTGGCGAACGGGTCCTGGAAGATGATCTGCATGGTCTGACGGTGTTCGCGCATGGCCCTGGGGCCCAGGTGCGTGATGTCGGCTCCCTTCAGGAACACCCGGCCGACGTCCGCTTCGTGTAGCCGGATGATGAGGTTGGCCAGGGTGGACTTTCCGCAGCCGCTCTCGCCGACCACGGCGACCGTCTCGCCGGCGTGGATGTCCAACGAGGCCTCGACCACGGCGTGTACCCGGGCACCGTGGTCGGCGTGGAACTGCTTGGACACGCCCTCGATCCGGACCAGCGGGGTGGGATCCTCCACGGTGGGGGCCGTCGTGGTCGGATCGGCGGTGGCCACGTCGCTCATCGCAGGCTCCCGGCCAGGTGGAAGGGCTCGGGCTCAGACTTGCCGGCCATGGATCCCAACTGGGGTACGGCACTGAGAAGGCCCCGGGTGTAGGGCTCCCGCGGGTCGTGGAAGATCTGGTCGACGTCACCGGTTTCGACCACCCGGGAGCGGTTCATGACGACCACGTGGTCGGCCACCTCGGCCACCACGCCCATGTCGTGGGTGATGAGCATCACCGCGGTACCCGTGTCGACCTGTAGCTGCTTGATGAGTCCCAGGATCTGGGCCTGGATGGTCACGTCCAGGGCGGTGGTCGGCTCGTCGGCGATCAGCAGGCGCGGGTCACAGGCCAGGGCGATGGCGATCATGATCCGCTGGCGCATGCCGCCGGACATCTCGTGGGGGTACTGGCCGATCCGCTTGTCGGCTTCGGGGATCCGGACCAGGTCGAACATTTCGCGGGCTCGGACGGCGGCCGCCTTCCTCCCGAGCCCCTGGTGGATTCGCACCGCCTCGGCGATCTGTTCGCCCACCGCGTAGACGGGGTTCAGGCTGGTCAACGGCTCTTGGAAGATCATAGAGATGTCGTTGCCGCGGATGCTCTGCATGGTGCGCTCGTCCTGGGCAAGGAGGTCTACGTGCTGTCCGTCGACCTTCTCGAATTCCACGGAACCGCTGGTGATCCTGGCCCGGGTGCCCTGTTCGACAAGCCTCATGATCGAGAGTGCCGTCACTGACTTTCCGGAGCCGGACTCGCCGACCACGCCCAGGGTCTCGCCCGGTTCGATGGCGAACGAGGCCGAGTCCACGGCGGTGAAGTCGTCGAACTTGACCGTTAGGTCGGTCACCGTCAGCAGCGCCATGCTCAGCGACCCCGCAGCTTCGGGTTGAAGGCGTCCTGAAGGCCGTCGCCTATGAGGATAACGCTCAGCACGGTCAGAAAAATGGCGATGCCGGGGAAGGTGACCGTCCACCAGGCATCGAGTAGGTAGAACTGGTTCTTGCCAATCATGGAGCCCCAGGACACAACGCGGTTGTTGCTGAGTCCGAGGAAGGAGATACCTGCTTCAAAGAGGATGGCAAGGCCCACGGTCAGGGCGGTGGCCACGATGAGGGGCGGCATGGCATTGGGGAGAATGGTCCGCAGCATGATGCGCAGGTCGCTGGCGCCGGCGGTTCGGGCCGCCTTCACGAACTCCAACTCTCGGATCTTGAGGAACTCGGCTCGGGTGAGGCGGGCGGCGGCCGGCCACGAAACTAGGCCGACGGCCAGGGCGACAGTCTTGGACGAGGGCCCAAACAGGGCGAGCAGTACTAAGGCGAAGAGAAGGGGCGGTTGTACCTGGAAGAGCTCGGTGAGGCGCATGAGGATGGCGTCGACCCAGCGGCCGTAGTAGCCGGCGAGGCCGCCGATGACGAGGCCAATGGTCATGGACATACCGGCGGCCGCCGCCCCGACGACCAGGGTGGTTCGGCCCCCAACGATTACACCGGCCAAGACATCGCGTCCCAGGTAGTCGACACCGAGGCGGGGACCGAACTCGTCGCCGGGCGGGGCGAAGGGACGGGCCACCATGTCGTCGGCGTCGACGCCGTACCAGCCGGGGCCGAAGATGGACATGACGACGATGCCCGTGAACAGGGCCAGGCCGAAGACAGCGGCCTTGTTACGGAAGAACATGGCCGCTGCACCGCGACCGCTGGCCTCCACGGCCTCCAGGGCGATGCCGGTGTCGGTCACCGTTTCCCTCCGATTCGGATCCGAGGGTCGATCACCCGATACACGAGGTCGGTCAGGAGGTTGGCCACGATGACTATGACGGTGGTGGTGATCAGCAGGCCCAGCAACAACGGGTAGTCACGGCGTAGGACGGACTCGAAGGCCAGGCGGCCCAGACCGGGCCAGTTGAAGACCGTTTCCACTAGCAACGCGCCGGAGAACAGTCCCCCGAGCTGGAGGCCGAGGATGGTCACCACCGGGATGAGGGCGTTGCGCAGGGCGTGACGGTAGACGACCGAACGCTCGCCCACGCCTTTGGCCCGGGCGGTACGGATGTAGTCGGACTCCAGCACCTCGAGCATTGAGGCTCGGGCCAGGCGCGAGTAGTAGGCGAGGTAGATGAGACCCAATGTGAAGGCCGGGAGGATCAGGTGTTCGACGGTGTCAAGCAGTTCCCCGAAGAATCCGCCTTCGTAGCGGGGGTCCTCGATTCCGCCGATGGGTAAGAGGTCGAGCTTGGCCACGAAGACGATCAGGAACATGATGGCCGTCCAGAAGACAGGAAGGGCGTAGGCCACGACGCTCATGATGGTCACGCCGCTGGAGGCCAGGCTCTCAGGCCGACGGGCGGTGAATACGCCCAGTACGACCCCAACCGTTAGGGCGAAGGTCAGGGCGGTCCCGGCCAACAGGACTGTGGCGAAGAGTTTCTCCTGGATCAGGTCCAGGACCGGCCGCATGAAGTAGAAGGATTGGCCCAGGTCCAACTGCAGTACGTTGCCGATGTAGCTGAGGAGCTGGATGAGCAACGGCCGGTCCAAGCCGTAGTCGGCTCGGATCCTGGCCAACTGCTCAGGCGTACCACTGCCCTGTTCGCCGGCCAGAACGAGCGCGGCATCGCCCGGGGCAATCTGGATCAGGATGAAGTTCAGGACGATGACCGCGATGAGCAGTCCGAATGCCTGAATCAGCCTGAGCCCGATGCCCCGGGCGAGTGCCAGCACCTCTCTCTCGGTTTAGTAGATCAACGGCCCCTTAGCGGTCGATCCAGACGTCCTGCAGGCCACTCAGGTTCCCCCAAGGTCCTACGGGCAAGCCCATGATGTCGGACTGGTGGCCGGCGAAGATCGGGAGGGCGTTGATGCCGTAGAACGGCAATTCCACCGCGGTGATCTCCTGGAACTCGTCGTAGAGCGCTTTGCGCTCATCCGGGTCCCCACTGGCCGCCGCTGCGTACAGCAACTCGTCCACCTTCTCGTTGCAGTAGGACGAGTTGTTGACGAACACGCCAGGCTTGATGTTGTCGCAGGTGTAGGCCCGCTGCACGCCGATGACCGGATCGCCCCAGTTGAAGTAGGCGTTCATGGTCATGTGCCATGCCTCGGGACCGCCGAAGAAGATGCCGGCCCACGCGCCAAGCGTGTCGGCATCGATGACGGTCATGTTGATACCGATGTCCTCCACGGCCCGGGCGATGTACTCGGCGACCGTGCGCTGCTGCTCGGCTGGGCCTGGGATGTAGTTGATCGTCAGGTCCAGGCCGTCGGCGTAGCCGGCTTCGGCCAGCAGGGCGCGGGCCTTGTCCAGGTCTACGTCGTAGCGCTCCACGTCCGCGTTGTAGAACGGGCTAGACGGGTGGATACCACCCAGCAACTCCACTGTCGATCCCTGGTGTAGCTGTTCGGTCACGAAGTCACGGTCGATCGCGTAGGCGATGGCCTGACGTACTCGGAGGTCCGAGATGACCGGGTGGGCCATGTTGAACTGGAGATGGTTGAGCGAACCCACGCCTGGGACATAGTTCCCGATGTAGACGATGTCGTCGTTGTCGGCCAATCGCTTGGCGTTGGAGACGCTGGCGAATGCCACGTGGTCGTAGTCGCCGCTCTCCAGGCCAAGGACCATGGCGTTCTCGTCCTTGACGACCATGTACACGATCCGGTCCAGGTACGGCCGCCCCGGCATCCAGAAGCCGTCGTAGGCGTCCAGGATGATCTTCTCGGAGAGGACGGTGTCCGGATTCAGGGTGAACGGACCAGAGCCAACCACGCCCGAGACGATGCCCGGGTGGTTCTTCATGTCGTTCATCTCGACGGTGCCATCGCCGAGCACGTGCTTCGGCATGATGGGCAGCATCACGTCGGACATGGCGATCCACAGGGCGGGGTGCGGGTTGGCCAGGTGCAGGACGACCGTGTGGTCGTCCGGCGTGTCGATGGACTCCAGCGGTCCCCACATCCCAGTGAACGGGTGGTTCTGCTTCACGACCTGGATGGAGAACTCCACGTCAGCCGACGTGATGGGTACCCCGTCGTGGAACGTGGCCTTGTCCGTGATGTGGATGGTGATCGTCTTCTGGTCGTCGGACACTTCCCACGACTCGGCCAGGTACGGCGTCGGTTGCCAGTTCTCGTCCAACGCCATCAGCGAGGCGTAGACCTTCGAACTGGGGTTGGCGACGCCGATACCCGACTGCACGCCGTGGTTGACGTGGGCGCCCGTCTGCGTGGAGGCGAACACGATGGTGCCACCGCGCACCGGGATAACCGGGGCGACGAGGTCGCCGGCCCCCTCGCTGGAGCCGCCCGGGGCGTACTCGTAGACGACGTTGGCGTTGGATGCCGATACGTCGGTGGAGTCGGCGTGGCCGATGACGGTGATCTTCTGGGATCCGCAGTCGCCGAAGGCGTCACAGGTGATCAGGCCGATGATGCCCGAGTAGTCCGCGACGTTGTTGAGGTGCTCGCGCACGCCGGCCCGGTCGATGACCAGGGTGCCGTCGTCGTCATAGGACGCAGCAGCAATGGCGTCGAGCAGCAGTGTCGTGGCGTCATAGGAATGCGCCCAGAACGGTGCAGCCGGATCCTCTCCCCACTCGTCGTTGTACGCAGCCAGGAACGAATCGGCCGTCTGGCCGGTCGACTGGTTCGTGTTGGCCCCGTAGCGGATGTCGGGACCCGAGAAGTACATGCCCTCGGTCTCGGGGATCGCCATGAAGTTGCTGTTGAGCAGGCCGTCGGCTGCCATCAGGGTGATGGCCTCTATACCCGGGACGTCACGCGCCTGCTGGACGATGAAGTCGCCCTCAGGCTGGAAGATCGGGAAGAACAGCATCTCGGGTGAACCAGCCGCGATCTCGGTCAGGACCGGAATCATGTCGGTGTCGCCCTTGTTCACAGCCGTGAACCCGGTGATCGTGCCACCGGCAGCCTCGAACGCGTCGGCGAAAGCCTGCGCCAGGCCGTTGGTGTACGGGTCACCATCATGGATGGCCGCAGCAGTCGTGACACCCAGCACGTCAATAGCGAAGTTCGCAGCAGCAGCACCCTGGTACAGGTCGTTGTGAGCCGTGCGGTAGTAGCCCGGGTTGTAGTTCGGACCAGCCGTACCAGCCAGGTCGCTGGTGAGAGCCGGAGACGTGTTCGAACCCGAGATCATCACCATCCCAGCCTCGGAGATCAGAGGCGAAGCAGCAGTCGCAGCACCAGAACAGGACGTACCGATCACACCAACGACATCCTCGTCGGCCACGATCATCTGCGCGGCAGCCTGACCACCATCAGCGCTGCACAGGTCGTCGAGACCCGTGCCGATCGTGACGTCATGGCCACCAATGGGCCCGTAGTCACGGATCGCCAACTCGACGCCACGCTGGTTCGGAATACCCAGGAACGCCACATCACCGGAGATCGCGTTCAACGAACGGATCTGGATCTCCTCACCGGAACCCACCTCGACGGTCCCCAACGAACCATCACCAAGATGGTCCTCGACCGTCGCCACCTCTTCAGGGGCAGGAGCCGCAGTAGTGGCCGGAGCAGCCGTCGTCGCAGCCGGAGCAGCAGTCGTCGCAGCCGGAGCAGCAGTGGTGGCCGCGGTGGTACCGCCGCCGTCATCGGAGCCACAGGCACTGGCGATCATGGTGATCGCCAGACCCAGGGCCAGCAGAACACGTCGGTTGCGACGCATGGTCCCCTCCAGGGTGTTGATGGATCGAATACGGCTGACACCCGCCGTGGCAGGCGTGACACCGGTCACTCAGTTGATGGTACGGTACGGTACTGTATTCTGTTGATTCCGACAAGCGTCGAACCGGCGTCAAGCGTGTACCTCGACGACCGGTCAGTCGATGTGTCGGGAAACGTAGAAAACGACTACCTATACCGGGAATGGACAATATGCCAGAGGGGCGAACGGACGCAAGGGTGGGTGGGGCCGGTACGGCGACGGGCGATGCTTCCGACGTCGTGGATTCCGCCGGAAACGCCATCATGGATGCGGCCATCCGGCTCCTGGCCGACGGCGGGCTGACCGCCTTCACCACCGACCGCCTGGCGGCCGAGGCCCGGGTGTCCAAGACGACCATCTACCGTCGCTGGGCGGACAAGAAGGCCATCTTCCGGGCCGTACTGGACAGGTGGGGAGCGCGGGCCGAGGTGGAAGACCTGGGCGACTTCCTGGTTGAACTGGACCAGTGGTACGCCGACCGGCAGGCCAAGTACAACCAGGCGGGATTCAGGCCGGTGGCCGCCAGCCTCATGGAGGTTGCCGCCCACGATCCGGAGATCGGTGAAGCCATGTCTGCCGACCGCCGTGCGTCGTGGACGACGATGCGCGAGGTCCTGGCCCGCGCAATCGAGCGAGGTGAGATAGATGACGACATCGACGTCGATCACCTGGAGCAGTTCTTCCTGGGCCCCATCTACTACCGGGCGCTCATAGACGGACAGGAGTTGGACGACGCCACGATCGCCGCCTTCCGGCGACTGGCCCTGTCCGCCGTCGGATACGACCCGACCCGAACCAGGTGATCGCCGTGCCGGCTACCAGCGGGCACCTCGGCCCTGAACGCATTCCGATGGTGGTGCTGGGTGGTTGGCTGGGGTCCGGCAAGACGACCCTCCTGAACCGCCTCCCGCGGGCTGCTGCGCCCGGCGGACGCATCGCCGTGGTGGTGAACGACGTGGGGCCGTGCACCTCGCAGGTGGCTCCGTGTCGACACAGGAGTTGACCGGTCCGGCCTCCGGTCTCCTCGTCGCCATCTCGACTCCCGGAGCGATCGACCCGGCGGTCCTGGAAGCGGTCTTCGTGGCTGTCGGGTTCCAGCCCACGGGCCCGAACGGGACCCCTGTTCGAGCATCCGTTGAGGAGGGCCCGATCCGATGTTGACCCCCAGGCTCGTTGTGACGATGGTCAGCCCTGAGACCGGGCGGCTGCGGCCGACCGAGCTGGACGTGCTCCCAGAGCCGTTGACTGCGGCAGAGCATGGCCTGATGGTGGGAAGCCCCCCACCGGACGACAAGCGCGTCCACCACGGCAACTGGATGGCATGGCCGCAGATCCGTTGGGCCCTCACCCACATGGACGAGTTGCGGGCCTGTGGACGGATCGGCCGGGGTGACCGCGCCACTACCGGGCTGGAGACGGCGTCACCGACCGAGACCGGCCTCGACCTGGACGGGCTGTCCATCGACGACGGCCTCGGTGGCAGCTGGACCCTCGACGAGATGCTGCGAAGCACCTACACGGATGCGTTCCTGGTCCTGCACCGGGGGCGGATCGTGCTCGAGCGGTATGCCAATGCAATGGGCCCGTCGACAAGGCACGCCATGTTCTCCATGACCAAGACGGTCACGGGCGTACTGGCCCTGACGGCCATCGATGACGGTGTGATGGGCCTCGACGACCTGCTCACCGACCACGTTCCGGAGTTGGCGGACACCGCCTTCGCCCCGGTGACCGTCGGCCAGGCCCTGGACATGACCGACGGGATCCGCTTCGTCGAGGACTACAGCGACAACAGGTCCGACATCATGCGGTACGGGACTGCGATGGCGTTCACGCCGGCACCCGCCGACTGGGACGGCCCCGACGGCATCCACGAGGCGATCCTCGGCTTCACCGAGCGCGCCACCCAGCCGGGCGAGGTCTTCCTCTACAAGTCGGTCACGACGGACGTGCTGGCCTGGGCAGTCGCCAGGGCCACCGGCCAGAGGTGGATCGATGGGGTGTCCGAGCGCATCTGGGGCCCGATGGGTGCCGGTGACGATGCCGCGGTGATCCTCGACAACCACGGAGTGGCGGTCTCATCGGGCGGGATGTCGTGCACCGCGCGCGACCTGGCCCGGTTCGGTCGGATGCTGTCCCGGTCGGGAAGGGTCGGCGAAGGAGCTGAGGAGCGACAGGCCGTGCCGCAGGCCGTGGCCGACGATCTGGCTGTCGGTGGCGAGCCCTATCCGGGCAGCGGAGGTGGTTACGCCACTCGGGAGGGCTGGACCTTCCACCGGCACTGCTGGAACATGCAGCGGGTAATGGGGGCGTTCATGCCGATGGGGGTGCACGGCCAGAGGTTGTTCTGCCATCCCGGGAAGGACCTGGTCATCGCCAAGTTCGGCTCGCACCCGGTGACCGGCAACGTCTACACCGACGTGTCCCACGAGTCCCTCTACAGGCAACTCATCGACCGCTGCTGACCGAGGGTCCTGTGGCCCGGGGCTACGCCTCGTACCCGGTCACGCCGCCCACGATGGTGGCCAGCACTCTGATGTCGCGGATGGCCATCGGTTCGACGGCGAACGGGTCGGCGTCCAGCACGACCAGGTCGGTCAGCTTGCCGACCTCCAGGGTGCCCTTGTCGTGTTCCTCCATGTTCAGGATCGCGGCGGCCGAGGTGTAGCCAGCCACGGCGTCGGCAACGCGGGCCCGCTGTTCGGGACCCAGCAGGTCACCATCGCGGGTGATCCGGTTGACCGCCGTCCAGATGGTGAACAGCGGATCCAGCGGCGTGACAGGCATGTCGCAGTGCAGGGCGTGGACGATGCCGTGTTCCGTGAAGCTGGCCAGGGGGTCGATGCGCGAGCCCCGCTCCGGCCCGAGGAACCGGTCACGGTGCCGGTCGCCCCAGTACCAGATGTGGTTGGCGAAGACCGAGGCCATCACGCCCAGCCGGGCCATGCGCTCCAGCTGGTCCTCGCGGACGGTCTGGCAGTGCTCGATGCGGTGCCGGTGGTCGTCACGCGGGTGTGCTTCGAGGGCGGCCTCGAAGGCGTCCAGCGTGTTGTCGATCGCCTGGTCGCCGTTGGCGTGCACGGCGACCTGCCAACCCTTCAGGTGTGCCTCGGTGACCAGCTCGACCAGCTCGGCGGCGGGGATCACCTCGGTGCCGTTGACGTCGGGACGGTCGTGGTATCCCTTGCAGAGGCACGCCGTGTACCCCTGGATCGAACCGTCGGACACGAACTTGAGTGCCCCGATCGAGAGCATGTCGCCGCCCAGGCCGGTGCGTAGCGGCAGGTCGCCGACGAACCTCCAGCCTGGGAACAGGCGGGTACGTACCCGGATGGATCGTTCGTCGATCCCGTTCTGGTAGGTGGCATACATCTCGGTGGCCATGACGGCCGCATCGGTCATTGACGTGACGCCCACGCCCAGGCAGTGGTCGGAGATGGCCCGGGCGCCGGCGGCCATGACCTGGGGTTCGGCGAACGGCAGGCTGCCTCCGACCGCGAAGTTGGCGGTCTCCTCCATGCAGCCGTTGGGGCGGCCCGACGTCTCGCGCTGGAACAGCCCGCCGACGGGATCCTCGACGTCGTCGGTGATGCCGGCCAGTTCCAGCATCCGGTCATTGGCATACGAGAGGTGCCCGGAGATGTGCCGGATGAAGATCGGGTGTTCGGTGCTGGCTGCGTTCAGGTCGTGGCGGGTGAGGTGGCGGTCGTCGGCCATGAGCGAGTCGTCGTAGCCCCAGGCCTGGATGGGCTGGCCAGCTGGCGTCGACGAAGCCGCCTCCCGCAGGACGGCGACCACGTCGGCGACAGAGCGACAATCCGGGTAGCCGATCTGGGGACTGAGCATCTGGACGCCGGCGGCGATGGGGTGCATGTGGGTCTCGATGAAGCCTGGCAGCACGGTGGCCCCGCCCAGGTCGACGACCTCGGTGTCGGGACCGGTGAGGGTCTCCAGGTCGGCCAGCGGCCCCACGCCGATGATGCGGCCCCGCCAGGACGCCAGCGCTTCGGCGCTGGGGTTGTCCGGATCCAGCGTGTGGAAGGAACCGTTCGTGAAGAGGCGATCGGAGATCGTCACGGGTCAGGGCCGGTCCTTCTTCCTGGACTGCATGCGTTCCAGGTAGGCGTCGCGAGAGGCGCGTCCCTCGGGGTCGCGCAACGCCGCGGTGAGGCCATCGGCGTCAGACCAGGATCGTCCGGTTCCGACCATCTGGTCGGTCACGGCGTTGACGTGGCGCTTGGTGGCCAGCACGGCGGCCCTCGGCCGTGACGCCACCGCCTCGGCCAGCTCGTCGGCAGCGGCGTCCAGGTCGTCGGCGGCGACTATCCGGTTCAGGAACCCGGCCGCCATCGCCTCCTCGGCGCCGAACGGGCGGCACGTCATAACCAACTCCTTGGTGAGCGCAGGGCCGATCTCACGTACCAGTCGCGGGATGCCACCCCAGGCCAGGGGGATGCCCAGGTCCACCTCCGGTATGGAGAAGGACACGTCGGCCGTGGCGACGCGAAGGTCACATGCCGCGGCGACGACCAGCCCGCCACCCACCACATGGCCGTGCAGGGCAGCGATGAGTACCGGCGAGGTGCGTTCCAGGGCGTCGGCCATGAGGCGTCCGGTGTCAGCCGGAACACGTCCGCCGGCCGGCGACGGGCCGTCGTCGCCGAAGACGGAAAGGTCGAAGCCTGCGCTGAACGCCCGACCTGCGCCGCTCACAATGACGACCCGCAGGTCGCTCTGGTGGTCGAACCAGGAGGCGGCCTCGGCCACCTCGGCCATCAGCTCGTTGGAGAGGGCGTTGAGACGGTCGGGGCGGTTCAGGGTGAGGGTGCCACGACGGCCGTCGCAGGTGACCTTGATGGTCTTGAAGTCCGGGGGTGTCGACATGCCGGCGAGTCTCGCCCGCTGGACCGTGCGGTGCACGACCGGGCGCCCGGGAAGGGTCAGTCGGCGGCCGGCTCCAGGGTGACGTCGGCCGACAGCGCCTCGCCCTCGACCAGGTCGATGCCCGTGGCGCGTGCAGCGGCCGCCACGTCGGCCAGGACCGGGCGCAGCCAGGCGAGGCGTTCGGCGGTATCGGTGATCGTGCAGGCCACGACCGGTGTGGCCAGGGAGCGCTTCGATGTCGTCTTGTGACGTCGGATCTCTGCCAGGGCAGCGGCGGCCACGCCGGCCATCGCGGGGTCGACCGTCTCACCGTCGACCGTTGCTGCGGCCCGGAGCTCGGCGGCCACGGGCCAGGCCTGCCTGTGGATCGAGCCGCCCCGCCACCACGACCAGACCTCCTCGGTCACGAATGGCAGGAAGGGAGCGAAGAGGCGCAGCAGGGTGGACAGGGCGAGGCGCAGGGCGTGGCGGGCCGATTCGGCGCCTGCCTCGTCACCTTCGTAGGCACGGGCCTTGACCAGCTCCACGTGGTCGTCGGTGAAGGTCCAGAACCACGTCTCGGTGCGTTCCAGGGCCCGTGCGTAGTCGAAGCCCTCGAAGGCCCGGGTGGCCTCGTCGACCAGGTCCGCGAGGCGTTCCAGCATGGCCCGGTCCAGCGGATTGGTGATGGCTACAGGGTCGATGGCCAGCGGGGTCGCCTCTCCGGCTCCGAAGCCGAGGGCGAACCGGCTGGCGTTCAGGATCTTGATGGCGAGGCGCCGCCCGATCTTCATCTGGCCGTCGTCGAAGGCCGTGTCGGTTCCGGGCCTGCCGTTCGCCGCCCAGTAGCGCACGGCGTCGGAGCCGTGCTGGTCCAGGAGGTCCAGCGGCGTGACCACGTTGCCCTTGGACTTGGACATCTTCTTGCGGTCCGGGTCCAGGATCCAGCCGCTCAGGGCGCAGTGGGCCCACGGCGCTGCTTCGGCCTCGAAGTGTGATCGCACGGCCGTCGAGAACAGCCATGTCCGGATGATGTCGTGGGCCTGGGGCCGCAGGTCCATGGGGTAGGTGCGGTCGTAGAGGTCGTCGTCCTCTTCCCAGCCGCAGGCGATCTGCGGGGTGAGCGACGAGGTGGCCCAGGTGTCCATGACGTCGCTGTCGCCGACGAAGCCGCCGGGCTGACCGCGCTGGGCACCGTCGTAGCCGGGGGCCGGGTCCGACGACGGGTCGACGGGCAGGTCGGCCTCATCTGGGACGATGGGCGAGTCGTGCACGGGTTCGCCGTCGGAGTCCAGCGGATACCAGAGGGGCAGTGGCACGCCGAAGAACCGCTGTCGGCTGATCAGCCAGTCGCCGTTCAGGCCGTCGATCCAGTTGGTGTACCTGGTCTGCATGTAGGCGGGGTGCCAGGTGATCTGGTCGCCACGGGCGATGAGGTCGGCCCGCAATGAGGCGTCCCTGCCGCCGTTCCTGATGTACCACTGGCGGCTGGTCACGATCTCGAGCGGCTTGTCGCCCTTCTCGAAGAACTTGACCGGATGCGTGATGGGTTCCGGCTCGCCGACCATCTCGCCGGTCTCCCGGAGGATCTCGACGATCTCGACCTGCGCCGAGAAGATCGTCTTGCCCGCCAGACGCGCGTAGGCGGCCAGGCCGGCGTCGGATTCGATGCCGGGGGGTGGCTCGGGGTTGATCCGGCCGGCCCGGTTGACGATTGCGCGGACGTCCAGGTCCAGCTCGCGCCACCAGGTCACGTCGGTGGTGTCGCCGAACGTGCAGATCATGGCGCTTCCGGTGCCCTTCTCGGGGTCGGCCAGCTCGTGGGCGACGACAGGGACCTCGACGCCGAATACCGGCGTGGTGACCGTCGAGCCGAACAGCGGCTGGTAGCGCTTGTCGTCCGGGTGGGCCACGAGCGCGACGCAGGCTGCGAGCAGCTCGGGCCGGGTGGTGGCGATGTGGATGTCGTCGGCACCGGCGGGTCGGTGGAAGGCCAGCGTGTGGTATGCGCCGGGTCGTTCCCGGTCCTCCAGCTCGGCCTGGGCTACGGCGGTGCGATGCGTGACGTCCCAGAGGGTCGGCGCTTCGATCTGGTAGGCCTCGCCGCGGGCCAGGTTCCGGAGGAAGCCCCGCTGGGAGACCCGCTGGCAGCGCTCGTCGATGGTGGCGTAGTGCTGGGCCCAGTCGACCGACAGGCCGAGGCGGCGGAACAGGGCTTCGAAGGCCTGCTCGTCCTCGGCGGTCAGCACGTGGCAGAGCTCGATGAAGTTGCGGCGGCTGATGGCCATGTCGCCACGCTTCTTGATGGCCTTCGGGTCGCCGGCATCGTCGGGGGCGGCGAAGTCCGGGTCGTAGGGCAGGGAGGGCTCGCAGCGCACCCCGAAGTAGTTCTGGACCCGGCGTTCGGTCGGGAGGCCGTTGTCGTCCCACCCCATCGGGTAGAAGACCTCCTTGCCGGCCATGCGCTGGTAGCGGGCGATGGTGTCGGTGTGTGTGTACGAGAAGACGTGGCCGACGTGCAGCGAACCGCTGACGGTGGGCGGCGGGGTGTCGATGGAGAACACGTCGGCCCGGTCCTTGGATCGGTCGAAGCGGTAGGTGCCCCGTTCCTCCCAGGTGGCGTCCCAACGCTTCTCGAGGCCCTCCAGGCCGGGGCGCTCGGGGATGGTCGGGGCGGGCGCGTGGGCCGCGGCGTCGGGATGGCTCATGAGGGTCCGAGGCTACCGGCGGGCCTCCGGGGCGCCGCTAGCCTTCGCCGCCGTGACCCGCTCTGATCGACGTTTCGGTACCGGTCGTCCAGCGCTTCCTGTCGGCTTCGGTGTGGTGTGGGCCACGGTCGCCATGGACATGGTCGGTTTCGGCATCATGCTGCCCGTCCTGCCGCTCTATGCCGAGGATTTCGGTGCGTCTCCGGCGATGGCGGCAGCGGTCATCGCCATGTTCTCCGCCGCCCAGATGGTGGCCGCTCCGCTCTGGGGTCGACTCTCGGATCGGATCGGCCGCAAGCCGGTCCTCATCGCCGCTCTCATCGGTTCGTCGATAGGGAGCCTGGTGACCGGGCTGGCCGGGGTGCTGTGGATCCTGTTCCTGGGCCGGGTGCTGGACGGGGCGTCCGGGTCGTCGTATGCGGTGGGTCAGGCGGCGGTGGCCGACATGGCCGAGCCGGAGGACCGGCCCCGCCTGCTGGGTCTGCTGGCCGCAGCCTTCGGGGTGGGGTTCGTGGCCGGGCCGCTGATCGGCTCCATTGCGGCGTTGGGTGGCCGGGAACTGCCGTTCTTCGTGGCCGCCGCCCTGGCAGCAGGCAACGCCGTCGTCGCCCTGGTGCGCCTGCCGTCGGGTCGGCGGTCGGCTCCGGCTTCAGCCCCGAAGCCGGGTCGCTTGGCCCTGTGGGGTGCGTCGGGTGTGGGGGTACGTCGCCTGGCCGTGCTATCGCTGGTGGCGATGGTCGGTTTCGCCGGGTTCGAGGCCACCTTCGCCATGCTGGTCGAGCGACGGTTCCCCGAGGTGGGGGACCCGACGGTGTACGGCCTGTTCGCCTCCATCGGACTCCTGATGGTGCTAGTCCAGACCCGGATCGTGGGGCCCGTCAACGCCCGACTGGGAACCGGTTCTGCGTTGCGGGCGGCGCTGTCGTTGGTGGCCGCGGGAATGGTCGTGCTGGCCATGGGCGGAGGCTGGGCCGGCCTCGCCGTCGCCCTGGTGCTGTTGGTGGTGGGACAGGGCGTGTTCGGACCGACGCTCTCGAACGCCACCGTCGAGACTGTGGGTGCCGACGGTCGTGGGTCGGCCCTCGGCCTGCAGCAGAGTGCCGGGGCGTTGGGCCGGATCGTCGGACCGCTGCTGGCGGGTGTGCTGTTCGGCCGGGTGGCCGTGGGTGCCCCGTACCTGGTGGCCGCCGCCCTGGCCCTCGCAGCCCTGGCCCTGGTCCGGGATTCGTCTGCATCGCGGTGATGGCAGCGGTCCTGTCACAGAGATCTGCGACAGAGCTGGTGGAGGTCGGCTTGACTGGAGAGGTGGATCCTGGATCGCTGGTGTACCGCCCGCCGCCGGTGTCGAGGCGGTTCGGCGGTGCGGTGCTGTTCGCCCGGTCGATGCACGACGGGCAGGCCCGCAAGGGCACACAGATCCCGTATCTCAGCCACCTCCTCGCCGTCACCGCGTTGGCCATCGAGGACGCGGCTGTCGATGACGTGCTGCGAGATGAGACCGAGACCATCGCCATCGCAGCGATGCTGCATGACGTCGTGGAGGACACCCGAGCGACGGTGGCCGATGTGGCCGGCCGATTCGGTGCCGAGGTTGCCCGCATCGTGGCGGCCTGCAGCGACACCGAGGTCTCCCCGAAGCCTCCGTGGCGGCCCCGCAAGCAGGCCTACATCGACCATCTGGCCGACGCCGACCAGGCGACGCTCTGCGTTTCGCTGGCCGACAAGCGACACAACGCCCGCTGCATCGTGGAGGATGCAGCCGCCGCCCTGACCACCGGCGGCGACTTCTGGAGTCGGTTCAACGCCGGACCCGCCGACCAGGCCTGGTACTACGACGAGCTGGCGAAGGTGTTCAGCCAACGACGCCCGGGTACGGCTTCGGCGGAACTCCGTCGGACGGTCGACCGACTCTGCGAGTTGGCGGCCCAGGCCGCCACCTGACCCGTCAGGTGGACCAGACCAGCGGGAACCTGTCGTCGTCGGCCGGATATTGGCCCGGAACAGCGGTCGTGTCGGCCTGGGTGACGCTCGGATCGCAACCGGGGTGCGGCGACCAGACGGCGTCGTTGCCCAACCAGCGGGTCGACAGGGCGGTCCGCCTGTGCGTGCCGGCGTTGCCCGGCGATCCGTGGACGATCCACGATGAGAACACCAGGGCGTCGCCCGGTTCCACGTCGAATCCCATGATGTCGTAGTCGTCCCGGGCCGACTCGATGTCAGGGCAGCGTTCGCCCACGAAGTCGGCCGTCCACGCCGACTCTCCGGTGAACGACTCGGGTGCGAAGTACCTCTCCCAGCGGTGCGATCCCCGCACGAACTCAAGCGAGCTCTCGGCCACGCTGGCTCCGGTGCACGCCACCCACACCGAGCAGATCTGCGAGCCCAGGAAGGGCCAGTACCCGATGTCCTGGTGCCACGGTGTCGGCGACTCCGTGCCCGGCTCCTTGACCAGCAGGTGGTCGAAGTAGAAGCGGGCCGAGTCCGAACCCATGAGGGCCGCGGCCAACTCGGCCATACCGGACTCGAACACGAAGCTGCGTATGGCTTCTTCGGTGCGCCACAGGTAGCGGGTGGTGAAGAGCCGTCCGGCCGCCGGCTCGGGGCCGGTGTCGGTCACCCACGGACCCGGATCGGCCAGCTGCCGGTCGACGAGTACCCCGATGCCGGCCAGCAGGTCGGCGTCCACGGCGCCCGGCACGTGGACCACGCCGTCTTCGGCATAGGTCCGACGTTGCCCGTCGGTGAGCGTGGAGCTCCAGGTGGTGGCCATCTCGCGCAGCGTAGGGGCGGTGCCGAGGGCACACCGGGGTCGTAGGATCGGATTCCGCGACCCCGTCGATCGACTGCGCCATCCAGAGGGATACCTGAACATGACCGACGCTGACCTCGACCCCGTCTCCGACCTGGAGTCCGCCACATGGTGGACCCGCGGCAAGGCGGCCATCATCGACGCCCTGTTGTTCTTCGGTGCGTTGCTCGTCCCGGTACTCCTCGTGGTCGTGGCGGTCGTTACGGCATGGGACGAGGCCGCCGACGAGTTCTCGTTCACTGGTGGGAGCGTGGGCCTGCTCGTCGTCGGCATCATCTCCGCTGTCGGTGTGTTCGTATGGGGTGGCTGGCTCTTCGGCTACCGGCAGGGGGTCACCGGCAATACACCCGGAAAGCGTCGCCTGAGGATCCGCCTGGTAGACGTCGACTCGGGAGAGGCGCCCGGCGGCGCCAAGGGCGTGGGGCGCTGGCTGGTCCCGGCCCTGGTCGGCGGCATCCAGGGCGTCGGCAACGTCCTCCAACTCATCGACATCCTGTGGCCGCTCTGGGATTCCAGGAACCAGCGCCTCGTCGACAAGGTGTTCAGGACACGGGTGGTGGTCGGGGCCGAGGCGACGGAGTCCACCGACGACTGGATGCCGTCCAGCCCCATCAGCTGACCATCGCCCGGCTGGGGTCGGGTTGATCCCCGGTCCTACAGTCCGGTCATGCCACGCCTCCGACGTGTACGTAGGGCCGACCTCCACGCCGGTGCCCAGCCCATCTTCCAGATGCTCTTCGGGGACCGGGACCCGATAGACGAGCCCGGCACCCTGACCGGCACCCCGGGCGACTGGTGGTCGACGTTCGCCCTCGTTCCCGATGTGTTCGACCACGCCGTCGCGGGCATCGTCCTCTACCGCAGCTCGAGGCGCCTACTGGACCCGAAGCTCCGAGAGCTGGGCCAGACCCGGGTCGGCTGGTGTGTGGGCAGCCGCTTCGTCTACTCCCAGCACCGCAAGGCCTGCCGAACCGTCGGCATTCCGGACGAGCAGATCGAGGCCATCGAGGCCTGGGAGACCGCCACCTGCTTCGACGAGGTCGAGCGGGCCGTGCTGGCCTACACCGATGCCCTCTCAATCCAGCACGGGCGCGTACCCGACGGCATTTTCTCCGCCCTCCAGGAGCACCTCTCCGACGAGGAGATCCTGGAGCTGACCTACATCGTCTGCACGTATTCCATGCACGGCGTCATGAGCCGCGCCCTGCGCCTCGAATACGACGACGACCCGCCGGTGCTCGTAGAGGTGCCCGGCGACGGGGCGAGCCTCGGTGACGAGTTCACCCGTGAGGAGTTCCGCCGGGCCCTTCGAATCGTGACCGACGACGACTGACCCGGGCCCGGTGAATCGTGGCTGACGAGGACTGGGCCGGGCCGGTTGGGTGGCCTGGATCAGCCGTTGACGGAGAACGAACTGTCCGGGTTGATCTCCCGGTTGCGCCTGTAGAAGCCCATGTCCATCTGGAGGCCGGTGTGCACGCCTGTGACCACCAGCGGATCGGCGTCGTGGTCGTGCCCGCCCTCCACCTTCTGGATCAGCTCCGCCATGCACCAGCCGGCCACCGGGGCGTTCTTGAACTGGTTGCCGCTTGATCCGATGGCCACGTAGAAGCCGTCCAGATCGGTCCGGTCGTAGATCGGGATCCAGTCGTCCGACACGTCGTACAGGTCGACGATGCCCTTCTTCTCGTTGGGGATCCCCAGTTCCGGCATGCGGCGGGCCAGGCGTAGGACCTGGGCGCTCCACTGTTCGTCGGAGACGACGTTGTCGTAGTCGTCCGGGTCGTCCACCCAGACCTGCGGGTCGCAGGCCGGGTCCTCGGAGCCGATCAGGATGTTGTTGCCGGACTCGGGCCGGACATAGATGGCCAGGTCGGAGTCCGAGGTGTGCAGGCCGTTGTTCTCGAAGTCGATCCCGGCGGGTGACGGCACGTGGTGCACCTCGTGGCGCAGGGCCCTGGTCTTGATGTTCATCGAGTCGTAGACGCCGGCCATCTTGTTGATGACGAACGAGTGGGGGCCGGCCACGTTGACTACCACCGCGGAGTCCACCTCGGTCCCGTCGGCCAGGGTGATGCCGGTGATGCGTCCGTCGGCCCGACGGATGTCGGTCACCTCGGTGTTGAACCGGAACTCGCCACCCTTGGCCTCGGCCGCCCTCTGCAGGTTGTGGCTGGCCAACTGCGGGTCGCTCACGTAGCCGGAGTCCGGCGTGTAGAGCGCCCCCATGATCTCGCCTTCGGGCTCTTCCCAGAAGCGGTCGTCGGCGGGTCGGCACGGCTCACCGTGGGTGCCGTGCTCGAAGAACGGAAAGCGTTCGGCCAGTTCCTCGTTGCTGAGGATCTCGTAGGGCACCCCCACCTGTTCGAACAGCGGCAGGACCTTCTCGTGGTGGCCGCCATCGAGCATGAACAGCACGGTGCCGGACTGCATGTAGAGGGCGTGGCCGCGCTCGTCCTCGGAGTCCAGGTAGTTGGACCAGTCCTTCCAGTAGGAGAAGCCCTCGTAGGCCATCGCCACACCGTCGAAGGTGGAGTAGTGGGCGCGCACGATCGCGCACGAGTTGCTGGTCGAGCCGTAGCCGGCCGCCGGCAACTTGTCGACGTTCAGGGTGCGCCAACCCTTCTTGGCCAGCTCGAAGGCGATGGCGGAGCCGATCACCCCGGCACCGATGATTACTGCGTCGTAACGCTCGTTGTCGGTCATTCCTGGTCCTCGGGTCTCTCGTGTCGGGTGGCCGTGACCACGCCGGATCAATGTCGGTTCAGGAGCACTTCCAGGTTCGGGGGGAACCGGCGATCGGCGGGCTCAGCCACGCATCCGCTCGCCGTCAGGATCGTACAGTGGCTCCAGTTGCAGGCGTGCTGGGCGCATCCTGCCGAGTATCTCCACCTCGAAACCGTCAACGTCGGCCGATCCGTCGGCCAGGTGTGTCGGGATGTAGCCGAGGGCCACGCTCTGGCCGCAATGGTGTGCGTAGCCCCCCGAGGTCACGAATCCCACGCATTCGCCACCGTGGAATATGGGTTCGTCGTGGATCGCGTCGGCGTCGTCGTCGACGTCGACGACCAGCGTCACGAGACGCCTGGCCGGCCCGTCGACAAGCTCGGCCCGGGCGGCATCCCTGCCGATGAAGTCGGCGGCCTTGTCGACCTTGACGAACCGGCCCATGCCGGCCTCGGCGGCGGTGAAGTCCGGCCGGAATTCCAGGTTCCAGACGCCGAAGCCCTTCTCCAGGCGTAGCGACATGAAGGCCCGACCGCCGAACGGGGTCACGTCCAGGCCCTCGTCCCGTCCGGCCTGCATCACTGCCAGCCGTAGTGCCTCGTGGTGCTCGCCGGTGCAGTACAGCTCGTAGCCCAGCTCACCGGTGAACGACAGGCGGGCGACGATCACCGGCATGCCGCCGACGGTCATCTCCCGCAGGTCCCGGAAGCGCAGCGCGTGGTTGGAGACGTCCTCGTCGGTGAGGCGGGACAGCAGCTGCCGGGCATCCGGACCCGAGATCGACCAGCCCAGCAGGCCCTCGCTGCGGTCGGTGACCGTCACGCCGTCGGCGGGAAGGCGCTGGCCGAACAGCCGCATCGTGATGGCGGGCATGGAACCCGAGCCGAACAGCACGAACCGGTCGTCGGCCAGGCGTCCAACGGTCAGGTCGGCGGCCAGCTTCCCGGCCGGCGTCAGGATCGGCGTGAGGGCGAGCCGACCCAACTCCGGTAGGTGGTTGGCCACGATCCCGTCCAGGAAATCGGCTGCTCCGGGACCGGATACCTCGTACTTGGCGAAGTTGGCGATCTCCAGCAGGCCGACGCCGGTTCGGACCGCCCTGCAC
>Ga0208895_1000351_pt1 | contig 21630 bp, 19 predicted proteins | sample ETNtaG_10_FD_185765 | JGI IMG/M metagenome (GOLD analysis project Ga0208895, IMG submission 185765) | Marine microbial and viral communities from oxygen minimum zone, Eastern Pacific Ocean - ETNP201302SV82 (SPAdes) (version 2) | ecosystem: Environmental > Aquatic > Marine > Oceanic ... | reverse complement strand
TCCCTAATTCTTTGACACCTTTAATCATTGGTATGACTTTATCTAAACTCTTGTCTGTTGGGTTGCGCCAAGCTGCACCCATACAAAATCTTGATGCTCCCTTACCTTTGGCTTGTTTAGCTTGAAGCAACACTTGCTCAACTTCCATTAACTTTTCTCTCTCAAGGCCTGTGTCATATTTGGAACTTTGAGAGCAGTAGGAACAGTCTTCTGGACAGGCTCCAGTTTTAATATTTAATAGCGAACTTACCTGAACCTGATTAGGGTCAAAAATCTCACGATGAATACTGTGCGCCATAAAAAGAAGGTCATTAAAAGGCATATTAAATAAAGCGCCAATCTCTTCTATGCTCCAGTCGTTTCTGATTTCAACCATTGTTATCTTTTATGTGATGATTTGAATGAATTTTACCGTATACAGATAGCGTAATTTTGACAATAAAAAGCCGCGCATTGCGCGGCTTATATTTCTATAGCAATAGAGATTTAGCAGCTATAGTAAAGATCGAACTCAAGTGGCTGAGGTGAAGCTCTCATAGCGGTTACCTCTTGCATTTTCAGTTCAATAAATGAATCAATCACTTCATCAGTGAATACACCACCTTGCTTAAGGAATTCGCGATCATTATCTAGCTCCTCAAGTGCTATATGAAGCATGCCACTAACCTTTGGTATTCCTGAAGTGTCAGAGTCATATAGATCTTGGTCAACAGGCTCACCCGGATGGATCTTGTTTTTAATGCCATCAAGCCCTGCCATTAGCATTGCTGCAAATGCAAGATATGGGTTAGCCGTTGAGTCAGGGAAGCGAACCTCAATACGTCTTCCTTTCGGATTTGAATCAAACGGAATACGAATTGCAGCAGAACGGTTTTTAGCCGAATAACATAGCATTTCAGGAGCCTCAAAGCCTGGCACCAAGCGTTTGTAAGAGTTTGTTGATGGGTTTGCAAATGCATTCAATGCTCTAGCATGCTTGATAATTCCGCCAATATAAAATAGCGCTGTTTCACTTAAGTCACCATAACAATCGCCATCGAATATATTGACACCATCTTTAGCAAGTGACATATGAACGTGCATACCATTACCATTGTCAACCGCTATCGGTTTAGGCATAAAGGTTGCAGTTTTGCCATAAAGGTTTGCAACATTATGGATACAATATTTTAGAATCTGTGTTTCATCAGCCTTTTTTACCATTGTATTAAATAGCGCACCGATTTCACATTGTCCAGCGGTACCAACTTCATGGTGGTGGACCTCAGTTGTTACTCCCATCTCTTCAATGGCTAGACACATTTGTGAGCGTAGATCGTGCAGCGAGTCAACCGGAGGTACCGGAAAATAGCCTCCCTTAATTCCAGGGCGGTGACCTTTGTTACCACCCTCCATATCTACACCAGAATTCCAGGCGGCCTCTTCAGAATTTATTTCGTAAAAAGCTTTACCTAGACCGAATCCTGTATCCCATTTAACGCTATCAAAGACAAAGAACTCTGGCTCATTGCCAAAGTAAGCAGTGTCAGCAATACCGCTATCTACAAGATATGTTTCGGCACGCATTGCCAGTGAACGCGGATCTTTCACATATCCCTTCATATCTGTAGGCTCAACAATATTACAGCGTATATTTAGGGTAGTTTCTTCGGTAAATGGATCCAAAATAGCAGTGTCTGTATCTGGCATCAAAATCATGTCAGATTCGTTAATATCTTTCCAGCCAGCTATTGAGGAACCGTCAAACATTTGACCCCCTTCAAGTTTTTTGGTGTCGATAGTATGCGCAGGAACGCTTACGTGTTGTTCTTTTCCTTTGGTGTCGGTAAAACGAAAATCGATGAATTTAACTTCCTGATCCTCAATCATTTTCATTACATTTTTTGCAGACATAGGTACTCCCATTAATTAAATAATTAGATAATAACATTGACAGGCATTGTCAGGGGTCTGCGCCGTTGCAAACATTATGAGTTGAAACTCAAGAGCTCATTCAAGAGCATTTTTTCAGATGGGTATTATACCCTATACTTTTTTTATTGTTAATACAATCTTTTCGTTATCCTCTTCAACGCTTAGAAGTTCATGACCGTGAACTCGACACCACGCCGGAATGTCATGCTTAACACCAGGATCGGTGGCATGAACTTCAACTATTTCAGTTTCTGAGATGCCTGTAATCATTTGACTAAGCTTTATTACTGGCATTGGGCACAATAGTTTAGTCACATCTAATATATGATTCATTAAATCCACTCCCTGGCTTGTAAATAGTCAGTGTAGAGTTTTTCTTCATCACTGCCCTTCTCTATATTAAAGTCATAACTCCATTTTACTTCTGGTGGAAGAGACATCAGTATAGATTCAGTTCTGCCGCCACTCTGTAAACCAAAAACTGTGCCGCGGTCATAGATTAGATTAAATTCAACATAGCGACCCCTTCGGTGTAACTGAAAATTTCTTTCTCTTTCACCATACTGAGTATCTTTACGTCTATCTACAATAGGTAAATAGGCCTCTGTATAGTGGTCACCGACACTCTTCATAAAAGCAAAACATCGATCAAAGTCATCATCATTGAGATCATCAAAAAAAATACCTCCAACACCACGCGGTTCATTTCTATGTTGCAGGTAAAAGTATTCGTCGCACCATTTTTTATATTTCCGGTAAACATCTTCACCGAAGGGTTGGCAAGCCTTTTTGGCGGTTTTGTGCCAATGAACAGCATCTTCCTCAAAACCGTAGAAGGGAGTTAAATCAAATCCGCCTCCAAACCACCAGACTGGCTTTTGTCCAGATTTTTCCGCGATGAAGAAGCGCACATTTGCGTGAGAGGTTGGCACATAAGGGTTCAAGGGATGCAATACAAGTGATACCCCCATTGCCGTGTATTTGCTGGCCTCTAATTCAGGCCTCAATGCGGTGGCTGGTACTGGCAAACTATCACCTCTAACTACTGAGAAATTTACTCCTCCCTTTTCGAATACCTTGCCATTTGATATGACTCTCGTGATACCGCTTCCTCTGTCATTTTGCTTCGTCCAGCTGTCTTTATGAAAAGATGCGAAGCCGTCTAGCAATTCAACTTCACTGCAAATTGTTTCTTGTAAATTCAACAGATAGTTCTGCACCTGTTCGATCATCGAATTTGTTCTCCGGTTATTAAATTAATTATTATCGAAGGTTCTGAATTATACTTATTTGGAGGCAATGCAAATGAAAGGGCCTGATTAAAATAAGCCTTCAATTCAAGCATACTAGAGGCAACTTTTTGGCCTTGAGGATTAGCGCTTGTTGAAATTAGGGCTGAACCGGTATTTTCACAAAAAAAACGTACCAATGGGTCAGAGGTAATGCGAACTGCAACAAACTCACTGGTTCCGCTAATAAAACTTGATGTAGTTTCAGATTTCGGCACCAAATAGGTAGTAGGAATGACGCTTTGCTTAGCGAGTTTGTTGATTAACTTAATATCAAGATTTGCATCAATGTAGGGCAATATATACTCCACATTCGATGCAAGCAATATAAATCCCTTGTCAAGGTCTCTTTGCTTTAGGTCAATCAATGTTTTAATCGCGCCTGGATTGTTCGCCAAACAAGCAAGACCGTAAACCGTATCAGTAGGATGTGCAATGACTCCATCCCTTAGATAATCCAAAGCCATTATTTGTCTTTTCGATGGGTTCATTTTTTGGCTCTGGGATGGAATTCATCATAGACTTTCGCTAATTCCAAAAAATCTAAGTGTGTATATACTTGGGTGCTTTTGATACTTTTGTGCCCCAAAAACTCTTGAACGGATCTCAAATCATGACTTGACTGCAAAAAATGAGTTGCGGCAGCGTGTCTCAACATATGAGGATGCACATTGACGGAAATTCCCGCTTCTAGAGCCCTTTTCTTGACTGTATTTTGCACCGAACGAGGGCTAATTCTATCATTGTTATTGTTAACAAAGAGAGCCTCGGTTTCAGTATTTGGACGTTTAGCTAAATAGGATTTAGTTGCCTTTATAGCGCCGCTACCGATTGGCGAAAAACGCATTTTACCGCCTTTACCTTTGACTCTTACGAAGCCCTCAGATAAATCCATATCATTGATATCAAGATTCACTAATTCTGAGACACGAAGCCCGCATGAATACATAATCTCTATCATTGCAATTGACCTCAATTCCAGGTAGCTACTGCTTTGAACCGATAACAACCTTTTAAGATCGTCAAAATCAATTGTTTTGGGCAGTGAATGAGAGATTTTAGGCGATTGTATATTTTTTGCATTGTTCTCGGTCAATATCTCTTCTTTAACCAGATACTCTAAAAAACCTCTTATAGAAGAAAGATACCTTCTAATTGATTTACTAGATATAGCTTTATGGCGCAATTCCATTACGAATAAATTAAGAATATCTGAATCAATTGCGCTGGTGTCAGATATCTTGTTCTTTAGACAAAAATCAAGCAAATTTGATAAATCTCGCCGATAGGCTGATATGGTGTTCGACGCATAATGCCTTTCAACTCGAAGATAGGCAATATATTGTTCAATTTGGTTGAAGAAATTGCTGTCTTGGTACTTGTTTTTTTTCTTTTTGACCATATCTCAGCATTTTACGTAAAAAGATAAAGGAAATAAGATGAGTAATAAACAAACACACGCTTTTCAAACTGAAGTATCCCAATTACTTCACCTAATGGTGCACTCTTTATATTCAAATAAAGAGATCTTTTTAAGGGAACTTGTCTCGAATGCATCCGACGCTATAGATAGGCTCAAATTTGAATCTCTTTCTGATGACTCCCTAGTTGAGGGAAAGGAAGAGTTAAGTATCCATATTGGCGTTGACAAAGACGCCGGAACTGTAACCATTACTGACAATGGTATCGGCATGAATGAACAAGAGGTTATGGAGAATATTGGAACAATTGCAAACTCCGGAACTCGCAAATACTTGGAGAGTCTAGATAAAGACAAAGCCCAAGATTCGAACCTAATTGGACAGTTCGGTGTTGGATTCTATTCTGCCTTTATTGTTTCAAATACTGTCACCTTGATTAGTAGAAAGGCTGGCGATAAAAAGTCTAATGGAACCAAATGGATATCCAAAGGAAAAGGCGAATACTCTATCGAAAAAATTGATGTTGAAAACTACGGAACCTCCATTACTCTTGATATCAAGAAAAGTGAGAGCGAGTTCTTGGATGATTATCGAATTAAAGGAATTGTTTCAAAATATTCAGACCATATCACGATTCCTATTCTTATGAATAAAGCTTCAGATGAAGATGGCGTTATCGAATATGAAACAATCAACAAGGCGACCGCATTTTGGACTCAAGATAAAAAGGAGCTATCGCAAGATGATTATGATGAATTTTATAAATCATTGACATATGATTTTGAAGGGCCATTAACCCAAATTCATAACAAGTTAGAAGGAAAACTAGACTATATATCGCTACTTTTTATTCCGAAAAAGGCGCCTTTCGATATGTGGGAGCCTAAAAGGAAAGGCGGTGTAAAACTTTACGCTAAAAGAGTGTTTATCATGGAAGGGAACGAAGAACTTCTGCCACAATATCTGCGCTTTATCAAAGGTGTCATCGATACAGATGATTTATCGCTTAATGTTTCTAGAGAAATTTTACAAGGAAGTAAAGTGGTTGATACGATTCGCAAAGCGTCCGTTAAGCGCATCCTATCCGAGTTAGACAAGATGTCAAAAAATAAGCCTGAGGATTACGCAATATTCTGGAAAGAATTTGGCATGGTTATGAAAGAAGGAGTTGTTGAAGATTTTGCTAATAAAGACAAAATTTCAAACCTATTACGTTTCGCTACAACTAACAATGACAGTGAAGAACAAACGGTTTCACTTAAAGATTATGTTGAACGTATGAGTAATGATCAAAAAACTATTTATTACGTAACAGCCGACAACTATACTGCTGCTAAAGGTTCACCTCATTTGGAAATTTTTAAACAAAAGGATATCGAAGTATTGCTTTTATCTGACCGGGTTGATGAATGGCTTGTTGCAAATTTTGGTGACTATGAAGAGTTTCCGCTTAAATCGATTGCCAAAGGTGACCTGGAGGATTTGGATTCAAAAGAAGATAAGAAGAAAAAAGAAAAAACAGCCAAAGATTTTGAAAAGGTCATCAACAAGGTACAAAAGATCCTTGAAAATCAAGTCAAAGAGGTCAAGGTTTCGAGTCGTCTAAGTGAATCCCCTTCCTGTCTTATTGCTGATGAAAACGAGATGGGTAGCAACATGGAACGCATCATGAAATCACTGGGACAAGATGTCCCTGAAACTAAGCCAATTCTTGAAATTAATCCAAAACATCCTTTGGTTAAAAAACTCAAAACCAAGGTCGATAAAGATCTAGTGAAGGTTTTATTTGATCAGGCGGTGCTCAGCGAAGGAGGTCAAATCAAAGAGCCTGCTGAATTTGTTAAACGAATGAACAAATTAATGCTTGGTTAATGAATAGCCCGATTTAATCGGGCTTTTTAATATCTGACTGTTATTTTTTACCGTAGGGTTTTATATTTCTTAATATTCCTCTGAGAATTGCAATCTCCTCTTGTTCTGGGTAACTACGCCCAAAAAATCTCCTAAGTCGACGCATAAGCAATTCTTTTGGTCTAGCCTCTTCGAAGTATTCAAGGTGGTCAAGTGCCTGCTCTAAGTGTTTATAAAAACCATCAAGCTCCTCAAAGCTTGCCAACTTGTTTGTTTCATCATTAAAATTTGTCTGGATATTGCTTACAAAGTTTTGATAGGCAAACACTTGTATCGCGGCAGCTACATTCAATGAATAATAATCTGGATTTCCGGGGATTGTCATTAGAATGTGACATAAGTCTAATTCTTCGTTGGTTAAGCCTGAATTCTCGGTACCGAAGATTACCGCCACTTCTTGGTCTGAAGAAGCTATGGTTTCTTGTATTTCACAACATGCCTCAATAACGTCCATTTGTCGCCATTTAATGTTCCTTTGTCGAGCACTTGCACCTATCACTAAATGCGTCCCCTCGAGCGCTTCATCCAAAGAATTGCAGACTATGGCATTTGATAAAACATCATCGGCTCCGCTTGCCCTTGCTGTTGCACCAGCCGAAGGGTAGTTATTGGGGTTAATCAAATATAGCCTTGAAAGAGACATATTTTTCATCGCCCTAGCTGCAGCTCCTAGGTTACCTGGTTCGGTAGTATTGACCATGACAATCCTCACTTTATCGAAAACCGTCAAGGTATAATTCACGTCTTTGATTTGTTGATTCATTAACTATGCATCCTACCGTTAATATAGCAGTTCGCGCCGCTCGTGCAGCCGGCGATGTTATTCTGCGATACCACAATCAGATTGATTTATTAACCATAGAGAATAAGGCGGCCAATGACTTTGTTTCTGAGGTAGATAAAGCTGCAGAATATGCCATTATAAACGAGATCAAAAAGTCCTTTCCAGAACATTCAATTTTGGGCGAAGAAGGCGGCCAAATTCTGGGTGATGAAAAATATCAATGGATAGTTGACCCTCTCGATGGAACGACAAATTATTTGCATGGATTTCCGCAATATGCAATTTCTATTGCACTTTATGAGAATAAGGTGCCGTTCCATGCTGTCGTCTATGATCCCTTTAAAGAGGAGTTATTTACCGCATCAAAGGGTGAAGGAGCCTTTCTTAATGATGAAAGAATGCGTGTAACTAACTCTAAAGGACTAGAAAACACATTAATTGGAACTGGGTTCCCTTTCAAGCATCCTCAGCACCTAGATTGCTATCTGGCAACTTTTAAGGCTATACACCCAAAAGTTTCTGGAATTCGTCGAGCTGGCTCTGCGGCGCTTGATTTAGCCTATGTCGCTGCAGGAAGATTGGATGGATTTTGGGAAATTGGACTGAATTCATGGGATATAGCTGCAGGCGTTCTTTTAATTAAAGAGGCTGGCGGGTTTATAGGCGATTTCTCTGGCAGGGATATGTATTTTGAAACAGGGAATGTAGTTGCAGGAAATACAGATGTTTTTAAAGAAATACTTAAAACTATCCATCCACATCTGACCGAGGAATTACAAAAATAAAATTACTTAATCAGCGACAGTTAATTGCTGACCATGGATGTTTGAATTCTTGGGCAACATCAGATACACAATCGCTGGACTTTTGGATTCTGGCGAAGGAATTTTTGAAGAATCTTCAGCTGGATAAGCAATTCTTCTCATTTCAGTACTCATTTTTCCTGGATTAATTGTATTTACTCTAATATTTGTTTTTTCCAATTCTTCAGAAAGTGTTTTTGCAAACCCTTCAATCCCAAATTTACTCACACTATAGGCGCCCCAATAGGCTCTAGCCTTTCTTCCCACACTTGATGACAGGAAAAGAATTCTTGCATCATCCGACTTCATTAATGCGGGTATAAGAAATTGTGTCAACATAAATGGAGCGCTTAAATTGATTTGCAAAGTGGAATACCATAATCGAATATCATATTGATCAATCGGCATCATTGTGCCAAGTATTGCAGCGTTATGAATCAGACCATCTAGCCTTCCAAAGCTAGTGAAAATGCTATCCTGTAATTCCTGGTAATGCTCGGGAGTTGCCCCTTCTAGATCAAGTGGATAGAGGATAGGCTCTTTCAAGCCTAAATCCTGAACTTTGTCATAGGCATATTCCAATGACCCAAGGTCCCTTCCTAGCATGATAACAGTGGCTCCAGCTCTAGTGAGATCTATTGTAGTTGCCAAACCAAGACCGCGATTGGCACCTGTAACCAGGACAACCTTTCCCGCTAAATCATCTTCGTTGATTTCGTAACTTGCAGGGATTATCATTCACTCAATTCCTTTTTCGGTGCTACTCCAAGGGTCTTAATTTTTTCAGCCCTACTGATTAAATTGCCCTTCCCTGTTGAGAGCTTCTTTCGAGCTTCAGAGTAGCCATCTTTGGCTTTATCTAGATGCCCTTCTACCCTATCCAGCTCTTCAACGAATAGCGCAAGTTTGTCATACATCGCACCGGCCTGTCTTGCTATCTCTTCAGCATTTTTGTTTTGATTAGCAGTTTGCCACATAAAATTGACCAACTTTAAGCTCATGCTGAGCGATGATGGCGAAACCAATAAAATGTTCTTTTTAAGAGCGTCACTATGCAAGCTCTGCTTTTTGTTGTATGCACTCAAAAGCGCGCCTTCAATTGGGATAAAAACGAATATAAAGTCAAGCGTTTTGACCCCTTCTAGGTTTTCATATTCCTTGATGCTTATGTTTTTAACTTGGTTTTCGATTGATTTTAAATGTCTATTTAGTGCCTCTTCGTTTGATGTATCTGCAATATAATCTTTGTAATCTTTAAGAGAGACTTTTGAGTCAATAACTATATCTTTTTCATCAGGCAAATGTAGTATTACATCAGGCTGGTAAATTTCGCCAGTTTCGCTTTTCATTTGTTTCTGCGTATCAAACTCATGGCCCTCTCTAAACCCGAAGCTTGTCAACATTGAGCTTAATATCTCCTCTCCCCAATTGCCCTGGTATTTGTTGTCATAAGTCAGCGCGTTAGTGAGCTCTTGTGCAGTTTGCTGGGTCTCTAAATTCGCCTGATGTAGGTTTTTTATTTGTTCGCCTAGCGAAACCCTTTCCTTGACCTGCTCTTTGGTAATTGTCTCGATTCTTTCTCTAAAACTATTTAATTGAGATTGAAGAGGAGTTAAAAGCTCAGAGTTGTCAGTTTTTAGTTTGTCGCGATCCTTTTCAAGAATGTCTGAGGCGAGGTTCTTAAAGTCAGTATTGACCTGGGATTTTAATTTGTCGACAAATTCTAGTTTTTCTGAGTAATTCTTTTCTTTTTCGTCCAAGGTAGTTTTCAGCTGCGCCTTAGCTATATTTAGTTCGCTAACCCTTTTATGGAAGTATATATAGGCTATCACTATACCAATGAACAAAGAAATTAGACTTAATAGAATACTGTTCACGATAAATTAGCGCTTATTTAGTAACAATATTAAATCTGCAGAAAAAAGTGAACTTGCTGTCACAGTTGTTAGTAAAATTTTAGTTATAGAAATAGCTAAATTATAACGTTAACCTCTGCAAAACTATGTTGTTTTTAAGATCATTGCTGTACTTTATTGGCTCAATAATTGGTGTCATATTGATAAGCTTTTGCGGCATATTTCTGATCTTTTCAAACTACGAGGTGCGTTATAGAATTCTTTCAAAATGGGCCGTATTTTGTATTTGGTGGCTAAAAGTTACCTTGAATATATCATTCAAAGTTATTGGTACAGAAAATATTGATAAACCGCCATTTATCATTGTCTCAAACCATCAATCTACCTGGGAAACGCTTGGATTTCAAACAATTCTTCCACCGCATACATGGGTTTTAAAAAAAGAGCTTTTGTGGATACCAATATTTGGCTGGGCTATCTCTCTATTAAAGCCCATAATTATCGATAGAGGAGACAAACTTAAAGCAATTAAGAAAGTTATAACTCAGGGCAAAGATAGATTAAATAAAGGCATTTCTGTGGTTATTTTTCCTGAAGGCACGCGCCAACCTGTCACTAAGCTAGGTGACTATCAAAATGGTGCAGTTGCGATTGCTAAAGGTTCAGGTTATGACATTCTGCCTATCTACCACGATGCCGGTAAACTTTGGCCTAAGGGTAGCTTTATTAAAAAGCCTGGCGTAATAACTGTTACCATAGGCAAACCGATGTCGTCATCAAATGGCTCAACTGCGGAGATAACCGACAATATTAGAAATTGGGCGCTGGAACAGTCAAGAAAGATTCAATGATTGAAATATATTTAGAGCAGATAATTGGCTAAACTTGAATACAGATTGTTTAATGAAAAAATTGCTGAGACAATTAGAATTGAAATCGGTCGACTCAGGGATGCGCTACTTTTCGGCAGCAAGGAAAAAGTGCACAAGTTCGGCAAAGTAGATATAACTTGTGATATTGCAACACTTGAAATTCTTCTATCGGACTATATACTCGATTATAGTGAAGTAAATTCCAAAGTGTCGGAAAGACAATTAAAAACAAGGCAAGAATGGCATGATTATTTAACTAAGACGGAATCGCTTAGCTATAACGAATGCCTTTTGATTCTTCTTGGTGTCAGTCCTACGTTGGCTGATCTTCTTGAACCTAAGTTGTACGAAACCACCCTAAGAGATGAAGGTAATTTGCACGGAAAACATTTAAGTTTAATATTCTTTCAAAGAAAGGAAAATCACCTGTTAAGAGAAAAGTTCGGCGCTGAAAAAATTGATACAAAAAAATTCATCAACTGGGCGCTACAAAGTAGTCTTTTAAGAAAAAATGTCGCCTAATTACTATATCAACAGTTTTATCAAGCTTTCAAGAGGTGTTGATTGTATTTTAAACTCGCCAATTATTTTTAAGTATTCATCAGCGTAATACTTTGGTGTTTAACCCTCATTTTTTTTATGGTCTCCGAAAACTAACGAGGAAGCTTTTTTAAATAGATAGTCGATTTGCGTTGATGGTCGTAGCTTTTCTGGCGAGTTAATGGTAAAGCGCTTATAACGCCCTCTACAAATCCGTGTCGAAGAAAAAATCTGCCTCCATACTTAGATAGCGCAAAAACACATTCAAGGTTTAATTGTATTGCCTTGTTTATCAATTTTTCCATCAATTTTTTTGAAATGTCGGTGTTGTGGTATGCTTTGTTTACAACTAAGGCATAAATTTCACCGAATTGTTCTTTTTCATACAGTCTAAGTCCGGCACAGGCAACTATGCGGTTTTCAGCGGTTATAACAACGAAGTCATCTAAACAATCGCTTAGATATTCATAGCTCCTTTCTAACAACCTCCCCTCTTCAACGAATGGCTGCATTAAGTCTAATAATTGGGTGGTCTTGTCCAACTCTTGATTTAATTGGTATTTGAAGCGCCCTATTTTAGTCTAAAATTTATATTTTTTGCTTCTTTAGATTAGATGTCAAATATTAGAAAATTTTCCTCTCAGGTTGTAGATGGTTATGAAAGGGCGCCTTCCAGATCCATGCTCTATCCAGTTGGATTTAAAAAGGAGGATTTTAAAAAACCTCAGGTCGGCATAGCTTCAACCTGGTCCATGGTAACTCCTTGCAATATGCACATTAACAAGTTGGCAGAAGAAACAGAGAAAGGCGTTAATGGAGCTGGAGGAAAGGCTGTAATTTTCAATACAATCACTATTTCCGACGGGATTTCAATGGGCTCAGAAGGGATGAAATATTCTCTTGTTTCCCGGGAAGTGATTGCCGACTCAATAGAAACAGTTGCTGGCTGCCAAGGATTCGATGGGGTAGTTGCAATTGGTGGTTGTGACAAAAACATGCCTGGTTGTATTATCGGCCTGGCTAGGCTTGATCGGCCATCTGTTTTTGTTTATGGAGGAACAATACAGCCTGGAGACAATCATACCGATATCGTTAGCGTCTTTGAAGCTGTCGGCAAGAGAGCCAACAATGATATAAACGATATTGAGTTGGAGCAAATTGAGTCAAAAGCGATACCTGGCGCAGGCTCGTGTGGCGGCATGTATACCGCCAACACTATGGCTTCAGCCATTGAAGCGCTTGGCATGAGTCTGCCAAATTCATCTGCTCAGGATGCGATTTCTGATGACAAAAATAGCGACTCAAGGCGTGCCGGAGAAGCTGTCTTCAATTTACTCGAAAAAGACATTAAGCCAAGCGACATCATGACGAAGAAAGCGTTTGAGAATGCCATCACTGTGATCATTACCTTGGGCGGCTCAACCAATGCCGTACTTCATCTAATTGCCATGGCTAGTGCTATTAATGTCGATTTGACTATAGATGACTTTACTAGAATTGGCGCCAAGGTGCCAGTTCTTGCTGATCTGAAGCCTTCTGGCAAATACATGATGAGTGAGTTGGTTGAAATTGGCGGCACACTGCCCTTGATGAAGATGCTGCTTAATGCTGGTATGCTTCACGGAGACTGCATAACTGTGACAGGCAAAACTCTGGCAGAGAACCTAAAGGATGTAGAACCCTACAATAAAGACCAGCAAATCATTATGCCGCTAGATAGTCCAATCAAAGAGGATTCACATCTCAGGATTCTGCGTGGTAACTTGGCTACTGATGGAGCCGTGGCGAAAATAACCGGAAAAGAAGGGTTAACTTTTAAGGGTAGAGCGAAAACATTCGCATGTGAGGAGGACGCACTGCAGGCGATCCTAAACGATCAGATTTCAGAAGGTGACGTGATTGTGATTCGTTATGAAGGCCCTAAGGGCGGTCCAGGAATGAGAGAAATGCTGGCACCAACCTCCGCCGTGATGGGGAAAGGTTTAGGTGAAAAGGTTGCTCTAATAACTGACGGTAGATTCTCCGGCGGAACCCATGGCTTTGTGGTTGGACATATAACCCCTGAAGCGTTTTGTGGCGGTCCGCTAGCCATCATTGAAGATGGCGACGAAATATTAATTGATGCAGAAAACAACAAACTACAGCTACTGATTGACGATTCAACCATAACACAAAGATTGTCAAACTGGAAACAGCCTACTCCTCGCTACAAGAAAGGAGTTTTAGCTAAGTATGCAAGACTTGTACATTCCGCATCAGAAGGCGCAGTTACTGGTTAACGAAAGTTTACTGTTAAAATTAAACGGCCAACACAAAACTAATCTTTCGATCATCAAGGCTGACAGCTGTGACCTTGATATGGACAACATCTCCTAGACGAAAAATCTTCCCAGCCGCTCGACCTATAAGTCGATGATGGATTTCATCATAGACATAATAATCGTCCCTCAAATCACGGACTGCAATCATCCCTTCAATAAAAATATCGCTCAATTCTACGAAAAACCCAAAGCCAGCGACACCGGAAATAACGCCGCTATACTCTTCACCGACCTTATCTCTCATGTATTCACATTTTAGCCACTGTTCAACATCTCTAGTAGCGTCATCTGCCCTCCTCTCAGTCATTGACAAGTGCCCGCCAAGTTGCACCATTTTTTTGGATGGTTTTCGGTTTTTTTTGTTTATTACTCGTTTAATTGCTCTATGCACCAAAAGATCTGGATAGCGCCGGATTGGCGATGTAAAGTGAGTATAAAGATCAAAAGCGAGCCCGAAATGGCCCTCATTTAGAGGCGTATAGGTTGCCTGTTTCATTGTACGTAGGACAACTGTTTTAATAATGTTTTCGTCGTCTCTACCCTTGACCTGCTTTAAAACCTTTGCAAAATCTTTCGACTCCGGCTTGTCTCCTCCTGCCAAAACAATGCCTAGTGCGGATAGAAATTGTCGGGTTACTTCGATTTTTTCTTGCTTGGGTCTAGGATGGGTACGATAAAGAAAGTCTTCATCATGTTTTTGCAGGAATTTTGCTGCTGATTGATTTGCCATTAGCATGCACTCCTCAATCAATTTATGGGCATCATTCCTTTGGCGAGGGACAATTTTATCAATCTTGCCTTTCTTATTAAACTGTATCAGGCTTTCGATTCTGTCAAAATCCATTACACCGCGCTTTTGTCGAGAAATTCTAAGTGTCTTGTATAGGCCATATAACGACTCAATATTGCTAACAATGTTGCTATATTTTTTTCTTAGTGGGCTTTTTTTGCTTTCTAGGATTTCATTGACTTCAGTGTATGTTAGTCGTGCATGAGAGACCATAACAGCTGGATAGAATTTATAATCAATCAGCTCACCTAAAGCGTCAATATTCATCTCGCAAGTCATACAAAGCCTTTCAACATTTGGATTTAAAGAGCACAACCCGTTAGATATCAATTCAGGAAGCATTGGCACCACCATATGCGGGAAATATACAGAGTTGCCTCTATCATAGGCCTCCTCATCAAGCTTAGTGCCCTCGTTTATGTAGTGTGAAACGTCGGCGATAGCAACCAAGAGCTTCCAGCCTTTGTTTGAAGGCTCTGCATAAACTGCATCATCAAAATCTCTTGAATCGTCACCATCAATTGTTATCAAATTAAGGTGACTGAAGTTGAGTCGGTTTTTTTTGTCGTTAACAAGCACTTTTTTTGGCAGCTTGTTTGACTCTGAAATAGCAATATCACTAAATTTATTCGGAATTTGATGACGATGAAGCGCAGAGTCAACCTCCACTCCTTCATCTAGATAGGTGCCAAGAATTTCAACTACCCTTCCGGTTGCCTCACTTACCATTGTAGGAGACGAAAGGATTTCAACAATAACGACTTGATTGTCCTCGCATCCCTCAATAAGCTCTGTGATGACAATGTTATGCTTAATCCTTTTATCGTCGACAACGACATAGGGAAAATATGTTTCAAGATGCAACCTTCCAACCACCGATTTAACAGTTTCAGTAACCTCAACAATTTCGGCATCGAACTTGCTGTTGAGCAACCTAACCTTTACTTTGTCTCCATGAAAAACAATCTTCATCTGTTGAGAGGAAAGCCTTAAGTCCTTGCCGCCCGCATCTAGGGAAACGAAACCAAATCCCTTTGGGTTTGCTATTACAGTGCCTTTCAATAGGCCTCTCTTTGAAAAGGTTCGATAAACACCTGCCTTATTACAGCTAAGCTGCTTATCTCTGACCATTGCTCTTAGTCTTTTCTCGAAAGATTTTTTTTGTTCATCCTTTAACGATAAAAGGTCATAAAGCTGATGTTTGGTTCTGGGTTTTGTTCGAATGAAACTTAAGATATGCTCTCGGGAAGGAATCGGACTTTCGTATTTTTCCGCTTCGCGTTCATAGTGTGGGTCAGACATAATGTGTTAAGTATAAATCAACTTTTTAACGATATTGGCTTAATCAAAAGGGTTGTTTATAATTAGCGTCTCTTCACGGTCAGGGCCTGTAGATAAAACATCAACAGGTAGTTGAGATAACTCCTCAATCTTTTTAATGTAGTTTTGAGCTGCAATTGGTAGGTCATCGAAACTATGAGTCCCAATTGTAGATTGCTGCCATCCTGGCATTTCGATATAGACAGGTTTAGCAATACTGTAGTCCTCTGCTGAAAATGGTGGGATTTTGGATTGCATTCCGTTAATTTCGTATGCCACACAAATCTTGATAGAGCTCAATTCATCAAGTACATCAAGTTTAGTTAAACAGATACCGCTCACAGAGTTGAGCTTGAAGGAACGATTTAAGATAACCAAATCAAGCCATCCAGATCTTCTCTGGCGGCCTGTAGTTGCGCCAAATTCGTGCCCTCTGGCGCATAATTCTCGTCCCACAGGATCGCCCTTGTCAGACTTCACATCATATATGAGCTCTGTAGGGAATGGGCCGCCACCAACTCTTGTAGTGTATGCCTTAACTATTCCTAAAACATAATCAATATCACGCACGCCAATACCGGATCCAGTTACCGCGCCACCAGAAGTTGTATTCGATGATGTCACATAGGGGTAAGTGCCTTGGTCTATATCAAGAAGAGCGCCCTGAGCGCCTTCAAATAAGATGTTTTCATCATTGGACATGCGAGTATAAATTTCATCGGCAACATCGATAATCATCGGCCTAATCACGCTCGCCTGCTCTAACGCCTCGTCAAGGGTTTGCTGATAATCAATGACCGAATGATTGTAATAATTCTCTAGGGCGTAATTATGGTACTCCATTACCTGACTTAATTTATCCGCAAAAAGTGACTCATCAAGCAAATCTCCTACCCTTAAACCGCGCCTTGCAACCTTGTCTTCATAGGCTGGCCCTATTCCATTGCCAGTTGTTCCAATGGCGGCTTTGCCTCTTTTGGCTTCTCTAGCATTATCAAGTGCAATATGGTAAGGCAAAATTAATGGACAACCAGGGCTGATACTTAAGCGTGACTGAACGTCGAGGTCTGCCTCTTCTAGCTCAGCCATTTCTTTTAACAGCGCACTCATAGAAAGGACTACGCCGTGCCCTATTAAGCACTGGACATTGCTTCTTAGAATTCCTGAAGGTATTAAATGCAAGACAGTTTTTTTGCCTTTAATTACGAGTGTATGTCCGGCATTATGGCCACCCTGAAAGCGAACAACGGAAGTAACTTTATCAGTGATCAAATCAACAATTTTGCCTTTACCTTCATCGCCCCACTGGGTGCCGATTATGACAACGTTTTTTGCCATATCACTCCTTCACAGTCCAATCACCGTTACGCATAGCAAAGTCAGACTTTCCAGCCTCTTTGAAATCCTGTCTAACGGTAATTCCTTTAGCCCTTAATTCACTGATTAATTTGTTTAACTTCGGATCTTTGTCACTGGGAGCAGTTAATACTTCAGCGTTAACAGAAAAATTATCTTGCTGTTGAATCAAGTATTTTAAATCAAACGAAAATCCAGTTGCAGCCCTAGAAGAACCAAAGTTTTGACTTAAACTATTATAGCGGCCACCTTGTGCTAAAGCCTTGGGAAAATCAGGATGGTAAGCTGCAAAAACGACGCCATCATGGTACTCATAAGCTTTTACTTCGCCAAGATCGAACATTAAATTAAGATTTCTATCTCTGAAAGTATTATTGAGCTCAATTAAATCGTTAACTGAATCAGTGATTTGTTCCATATCAGAAAACAATTCAAGCGCCTCGTAGAGAATACTCTCATCACCTGAAAGTGAAATTAAAGAGCTAAATTTATCAGCTTCTTTGATATCATTGCTGTCTAATAATATTACCAAGTCGGGCAGAGATTTGCGCTTAAATATTTCTCTTAGTGTTGCGACATCATCGCTACTTAGTTCTGCAGATTCACATAGTGAATTGAAAATTGAAGTATTACCGAGGCTAAGAGTCAGATTATCAATTTTTAGAATTGATAAAGACTCGATCATGAGTCTTATTATCTCAACATCTGCTTCAATACCTTTATAACCATAAAGTTCAGCGCCAGCTTGGATAGGAGAACGTGAGGTGTAAAAATCGTCAGCTTTGGTTTGCAGGATAGTGTTAATGTAGCAATAACGAGATACATCTCCAGGTTTTGCACTCTTTGAGTCAATTCTTGCAATCTGAGGAGTGATATCTGCGTGGACGCCAACCATTCGTCCACTGGAAGAATCCAGGAATTTGAAAGTTTTTTGCTCTATCGAATCGGAATTAAGCACCAAAGATTCAACATATTCGAGCATCGGAGGGACTACAAGTTCGTAACCCCAACTATTATATGTATCAAGCAGGCAACGACGAACTGATTCAAATATCGCAGCCTGGCTACCAGCGAGCTCTTCAATGCCCTCAGGTAATTGCCAATTACTCATTATTACAAACTAGTCCGAAGGATTAAAGTGACGGAAAAATTCGGTGTCAGGATTAAGCACCAAAACATCGCCCTGATCATTAAATGACTTTTTGTAAGATTCAAGAGCACGATAGAATGAATAAAACTCAGCATCCTGGCTATATGCTTTGGCATAATTGCTTGCTGAAATTGCATCACCTTCACCGCGAATCTTCTCAGAATCCCGGTAAGCATTAGCTAGAATGATGGTACGCTCTTTATCAGCAAAGGCTTGAATTTTCTCAGCCTCTTCAGCGCCTTCAGAGCGATACTTGTTTGCCAGCGCTTTTCTTTCTGCCTCCATACGTCTATAGACTGAGTTTCTTACTTCCTGAGATAGTTCAATTCTCTTGATACGAACATCGATAACTTTAATTCCATATTCTTCCTCAGCTATTGCTTTAAGTTTGGATTTTACACTGGCCATAATCGCTTCACGTTGGTCTGAGACAACTTCCTTAATCGTTCTTTTAGAGAATTCACTTCTTAGTGCATCTTGGTTATTTTGTGCCAACCTAATATTTGCTGACGCCATAGTTCCGCCCGTAGAGATATAGAACTTTTCAGTATTTACGATACGCCACTTAACGTAGGAATCGACCATTACATTTTTCTTCTCAATAGTTAAAAAAGACTCGGATGCTGAATCTAGAGTTTGAATTCGACTATCAAAGAACACAACGTTGTTAACAAATGGGGTTTTAAACTTCAAACCAGAGTCCTCTTCTATAGAGACGATTTCACCTAAACGCAACTTAATTGCGACCTGCGTTTCATTAACTGTATACAGACTTGAGCTTAAAAGAATCGCAATTAGTATTGCTAAAACAGTGATTATTTTTTTCATTATCTGTTCTCCCTAGAGCGTAATACACTGCCATCATTGTTTAGGTCTTCAGACTGATCAAAAGTATTGCTTTCGGATGAAGATGAGCCAGATGATCTCGGTCTATTAATTAGCTGATCAATAGGTAGATACATCAAAGAGTTTGAATTCTCATCAACAACAACTTTATTTGTTGACCCAAGAACTTCTTCTAAGGTTTCTCTGTAGAGGCGTTCTTTTGTAACTCCAGGTGCCTTTAAGTACTCTTCTAGAATCTTAGTGAAGCGATAGGATTCACCTTCCGATTTAGAAACAACCTGTGATTTATAGGCCTCAGCTTCTGCAAGAATTCTTTGACTTGCACCTCTTGCCTTTGGCACAATGTCGTTAGAATAAGCATTAGCCTCGTTAATGTATCTTTGTTCATCTTCACGCGCCTTAACAACATCATCAAATGCCGCTTTGACCTGAATTGGCGGCTGCGCATCTTGCATAGTAACTGCCGTGACAAGCAGTCCCGTTCCATAGTCATTTAATAAACTCTGAGAGCCAGTTTTAACTTCCTGTGCAACCTGTTCACGTCCGGTTGTCAAAACCAAATCCATATCGTTATCACCAACAACCTGCCTAATCATACTTTGGACTACGTGACTAAGAGACAATTCAGGTTGTAGGACATTGAACAAATACGCCTTAGCATCAGCTATCTTGAATTGAACTGCCAATTTAACGTCGACCATGTTTTCATCTCTAGTCAACATTAATGACTCGGAGCTTACATTGCCACTATAGTTTTGTATATTTCTAAAACCAATTTCCGTTGCTCTAATCTGCTCTACATTAACTTTATATACTTTCTCAACCGGGAAAGGCAGATGCCAGTGCGGCCCCTGTGTGGTTGTTGCTTGGTAAGCGCCAAAACGTAGTACAACTCCCCTTTCAGCAGGATCTACAATGTATATGCCAGATAACAGCCATACTAAAACTGCTAGAATCAGAAGGTATTTAAGCCCCCCTCTGGCAGTTTTTGTTACACCACTACCACCAGTTGAACCACCAGAAGAAGAAGAGTCGCTACCAAAGGTAGATTTAAATTTATTTTTAAAGTCTTTTATAACTTCTTCCAGTTCAGGAGGTGTATGGTTATTTCCACCCCAAGGGTTTTGATTATTTTTATCGTTCCAAGCCATTAAAACTCCATTTTGTTGTTGACCCACATGAATTCCTTTTCCGATTAAAGTCAATGTTAAGATATGGTCAAACACCAAAAAAACAAGTGCTAAACTAGCATTTAATTAAACACCCTACGAAAACATGTCAGAAAAATTATTGTACCTATTAATTTACTCATAACATTATTGTTAAAGCAAAAGACATTTTACCCAATAATAACATTTTTATAAAACTGATTTTGTTTAACTATTAGGAAGGAAATGTGTTCATGTTTTAGTTTAATATAATGATAAAATAATGCGGATTGGATAAACAAATAATTTTATGAAAAAACACTTGCTTTTTTCAATTTTAGTCTTAAGTGCTTTTTCAGTTCAAGCTGATGGTGTTAACCTTACTTGTGCTCCTTTTCAGTCTTGTGTTAACTGCCCTGAATATCAAACACTTTTTCCTATTCAGCAATTTTCTACTGACCTTACAAGTATTGAGGTTGAAGCGGACCGGAGTGAAGTCTCTCAAAATAATGAGTATTTTCTATCGGGAGATGTTAAATTAAAATCTGGTGATTACCTGCTCTCGGCTGATGAAGTAGAATTTTCTGGTTCAGATAATTCTACTTTTGCTGAAGGTAATATTGAATACCAAGATGCTGAGTATCTTATAACTGGCGACAGTTTTTTCGCAAAAAAAGAAAATGATTTAATTGTAGCAACAATTGATAATACACAATATCAAGAAATAAAAAATAATTCCAATGGCTCTGCCGAATCAATTAACAAAAATGGAGATATAGTTGTTTTTAATAAAGCAACATACAGTTTCTGCCCAATCAACCAGAGTGACTGGCAAATTAGAGCCAAAACTATTGTAGTCAACCTAGAAAAAAATAGGGGTATTGCTGATCATGCAACGATTCTTTTTAAGGGTTACCCGATATTTTATTTCCCAAAACACAGCTGGGTTCTTGAAGGTCGAGGTTCTGGCTTCCTTCCACCTAGCTTCGAAAGATATGAAGAACCTCTGTATTCAGATGAGTCATCTCTCTTGTATGATCCCGAATATAGTAAATCTAACAGATTAAGAATTCCATACTATTTTAATATAGCACCTGACAGAGATTTAATTCTAGCTTTGACGTATATACAAAGCCGAGGTTTCTTAATAGATAACAGATATCAGCAATTACTTGACAGAAAAATAACTGAAGATGGAATTAAAGATTCGATGTTTGAAATAGAATCTGAATATCTGACCAGTGATCACATTACAAAACAAAAGCGCTGGTTAGTTAACACCACAACTGAGCTTGATATCGGTGATAAA
>Ga0208895_1000338_pt1 | contig 22125 bp, 21 predicted proteins | sample ETNtaG_10_FD_185765 | JGI IMG/M metagenome (GOLD analysis project Ga0208895, IMG submission 185765) | Marine microbial and viral communities from oxygen minimum zone, Eastern Pacific Ocean - ETNP201302SV82 (SPAdes) (version 2) | ecosystem: Environmental > Aquatic > Marine > Oceanic ... | reverse complement strand
TATTTCACCAGCGGCCAGTAAGGCGGAAAGAAATTGGTTACCGCAGCGATACGCCAGTATTGCTGACTATATCCAAGAGTCTGGCGTCAACGTGATACTATGCGGCGGCCCGGGTGAATTAGATCGCAAAACCGCCGATGCGATTAAAGCAGAGGTCAAACATCCGGTGAAAGACTTCACTGGGAAAACGTCACTTCATCAGCTACTCATGTTGTTAAAGCATGCTCACTTGGTGATTGCGCCAGATACAGGGCCGGCCCACATGGCAACCACGGTAGGAACACCGGTTATTGGGCTTTATGCACACTCTAACCCACGGCGAACAGGGCCTTATCACAACCTTGAAAGGGTGGTGTCAGTCTACGATGAGTGTATCGAAGTGCAAAAAGGAAAGCCTTGGAAAGCCCTGCCATGGGGAACACGGGCCAAAGGTAGCGAGTTAATGGAAAAAATATCTGTGGAGATGGTAAAGCAAAAAGTTGAACCATTTATCGCTTAATTTATTTTACTGTAAGGTAAAACAACCAATTATTATCTACACTTAGCGTTGCTAAGTGAACCTCCGAAACAACAGGGAGTCGTTACTGAATGAAAAAGCCCGCTTTGCGATGGCTATCCAAAGTTCTTGCTCATAACCGCCTTACACTTGTACTGCTAGTATTGGCAGGGCCTATTATGGCAGGGCATAAAGTAAAGGCTTCAGAACTTAATGTCATGGTGAACGAAAGTGTGATGGTAGCAGAGCTTAGCCGCTCTGAGCTTCGTCAGATTTTTACTGGGCAAAGACAGTATTGGAGCGACGGCACAAAAATTACCGTATTTGTTCTGCAAGACAGAGACGAACTGCATAAACAGTTTTGTCGCGATATACTCCAAATGTTTCCCTATCAATTGTCTCGTCTGTGGGATCAAATAACCTACTCTGGACAGGGCCTCACGCCTGTTAGGGTAACCTCGTATCAAGCGTTGATTGACGCATTGGAAAATACCACCGGTGCAATTGGTTATGTAGAGCGTACTGATATTGTGAAGCTACGACGCGTAGAGGTAGATTTAAAATGAAAAAGACCATTACTTTTGCGCTTTGGTTAATGAGTTCATGCGCCGCAGCCTCCCACTCTGACTTCTCATGGCACGGCTATGTTGCGCAAGGCGTGACGCAGTCGAAAGGCAGTAGCTTTATTACTGACGATGATAAAATAACGGGTGAGCTTACCGAAATCGGCCTAAATGGCTATTATCAACTAGCTAAAAATGTATCTATTGCCGGGCAAATCAATTATCTCGACGGTGGCAATCGCTTTGAACAAGGTGCGCGCCTAGATTATCTATTTGTCGACTGGAAGTTACCGGATTTATCGGAAAATTGGCGTGGGCAAATTCATATAGGTCGCTATAAAAACAAGCATTGGTTGTACTCAGTAACCCGTGATGTGCCTCAAACGCGCTATACGTCGGTGCTTCCTCAATCGGTTTATTTCGATGGTTTTCGCGACGTGGCCTTGGGCAGTAACGGCATCCAAGCAAACTTTTCTCACCTAGGTTCTCACTACAATTGGGATCTAAACTGGAGCTATGGCCGCTCTCATATCAACGACACCCAGCGAGACTTTCTTTTAGGGAGCGATGCAAACGGCAAAATAAAACAAGACTTTGTGCACCAAGCGAGCGTGTTTTTACAGCCCTCATCACTCACCTGGAAAGTAGGGGCTAGCTGGCTTAACTCAGATTTTCGCTATACGCCTTCATTAAATGACAACCGTCTTTCTGGCGAGGCGAATATCGAGCGTTTAATGTTGTCTGCGCAGTATTTTGCTGAAAACTGGGAGGTGTCCGCAGAGGTTTTACGAGAAATCCAAGACAGTAAAGGGCTATTTGCCCCCGACTTTGCCGAGAAGCGACGCGGCGAGGGAGGCTTTGTACAGTTTAGGTATCTATTTAATAACGACCTAAGTGGTCTTATTGGCTTTGATACCTACGTCAACGACGTATCAGACAGACAGGGCAAACAGTTAGAAGCACTGTCAGGTGGAACGATCCCTGCCTATTTTGGCTACCAAGACACCTACACCATAGGCTTGCGCTGGGATATCGCGCCAAAATGGCGATTGCAGGGGGAATATCACTGGGTAGAAGGGGCAACTCGCGTGGTCAGTTTGTTAAATCGGGACGTGGCATCTCATGCAGACAAATATTGGGAAATGTGGTCACTGCAGCTGATGTACTGGTTCTAAGGGTAAAAAATGAAGGTCCAGGTATCTTTTACCACCAAAACCATCCTTATTTTATTGGCAATGGTATTAACCGTTGCTATTGTCATTTCGACAGTGCTGATCCAAGAGTCCGAAGCTCGGGTGTTGCTCGAGCAGCGGGAAAGCCAAATCAGCAATCAGCGACGGGTTCAGCTTTTCGAAGATATTCTTCACGGGCGTATGATCACGCTTATTGATGTTATTAGTCGTAAAAAAGGCACCTATTCCAATAACCTAAACGAACTGCAGCAGTCGTTGAGTGATTTAAGCGAGTATTTAACCCTCAACTTTCAAGTAGAGTCGCTTTTATTATTCGATGAGGTTGGCGTGGTAGGCACACCAAATCGTCCAATAGACAACACAATTGAACGGCTTGTCGATACAACACGAGCAACGTTTGAAAGTCGCTCGCTATTGGTTTGTGACAATGTATGTACACACTATATCTCCATTCCTGTTATGGCGGACAGCGACACAATTCCTATCATTGTAGTTTCCACATCAATGCGTGAGCTTTTGTATTTGTTCAGCCGCGCAACAGATGTGCATAAAGTTGCCATTGTCCAAGCTAAAAAAATGCCGGCAGGGAAAACAAAACTTGCTGTAGCTAGCCAAGTAGCTGCGGCAAATCGACAGTATCTGCAATCGCTTTTTGAAGTCTTGCCAGAGCAATGGCGTATCGATGATTTAGTAATAAAAGGCTTAAATGTAGTGCTTGATAACCAGCAACTGCTTGTAAGCTTATTGCCCTTTGACCATGCCTCTGGCGATCATCCTTACTTGCTAATAGTGCAAGATGTATCGGCTATGGTACGACAAAACGAGCAATATCAATATGTGGTTATTTCAAGTGCCATTGGGTTATTCCTGCTGTTCTCGTCACTGCTTTACGTATTTCTAAATCATTACCGAATCAGGTTATTAAATGTAAGTGAACGCTTACCAATGCTGGCGGAGCATAAATTTAAAGAGTTCTATACGATTGCAGCAAAACGCAGAAAATCGCCTATTTTTAGACTTACTGATGAACTCGATGTCGTAGAAGAGGCGGCGAATAACCTAGCTCGTCAGCTTGAAAGCTTTGACGGTCAAATAGCAATAAATACCGCCAAGCTTGAAAAGATGGCTATGTTTGACGTGCTTACTGGCCTGCCCAATCGAAATATGCTGACTTTTCAAATTGAAAAGCAGTTGGCCAGCTCTATCCGCGATGACAGGTTAGTGGCGTTAATGTTCATGGACTTAGATGACTTCAAAAAAGTTAACGACAGCCACGGCCACGATGTGGGCGATAAGTTATTAAAAGCGGCAGCCATGCGTATTTCTCGTCCCATTAGAGATTCTGATATCGCGTCGCGTTTCGGCGGTGATGAGTTCGTTATATTGCTATCAAACATAGAAAGTAAACAGCACGTCGATAAAGTCGCACAAAAAATTATCGATGAATTCATAGATCCAATCATTGTGGATGGCGTGACATTTTATGTGTCTATCAGTATCGGTATTGCTATCACTAGTCACTCGCGTGCAACACCGGTAGAACTGTTACGTCATGCAGATATCGCCATGTATGAAGCGAAAGCCAAAAAAGGCGCTGCGTTTAAGGTCTACAATGCCACAATGAACTTAAAAGTGATGCAAAAAGTTGAGTTGGAGTCTGAGGCGCGCGAAGCGTTAAGGGATAACCAATTCAGCTTAGCTCTTCAGCCACAAATCGAAATGCACACTGGGAAGCTGATAGGGTTTGAAGCGTTACTGCGTTGGTATCACCCTAAAAAAGGGCACATTTCACCAGCTCAGTTTATACCGCTGCTTGAAAATACGTCTTTTATGCTAGAGCTAGACTATTGGGTGATAGCACGCTCTACTCGCATAGTTCGCGATTTTAAAAACAGTGGTTATCCCGATATTAAGATTGCTATTAATCTCTCAGCCGGGCAGTTTTTGGACCCCACTTTGCCTGAGTTTTTACAACAGCAAATCATTAAAAACGATATAGCGCCCAACCAAGTTTGCCTAGAGCTTACCGAAACGGTGCTGGTGTCCGACATTAAACGTGCAACGAGCATCATGAGAACCATTCGAGAAATGGGGTGTATGCTGGCCATTGACGACTTCGGAACCGGTTATTCCTCGCTTAGCTATTTAAAATCGCTACCGGCTGACTATATTAAAATTGATCGCTCGTTTGTTGCGAATATTGCTAGCAGTGCCGACGATAGGAACATTGTTCATTCCACCATTTCAATGGTGTGCAACATGGGAATGCAGGTAGTAGCCGAAGGCATAGAGACCAGTGAGCAATACGAACTGCTGTGTCATTTCGACTGTCATATAGGACAAGGCTACCTTATAAGTAAGCCCATTTCAGAAACTAATATTTGGGACGTGTTAAATGACAAAGTGGAATATAACGTCTGGAAAGACTTCACCTAGCTATGCGCTAACACCTTGCCCGTAAACCCTGTTCGCGCAAGTGTGCTGAATAATTTACAAACTTGGTCGACAAACCCATTAAATACAGCGCAAGGGTGTGTACCCTTTAATGTGCTTTCATTAAACTACGCGTTTTATACCTATATTCGGAGAATGGCATGTCTGCGGCGTTTATTTCTCATTTGCAATCGCAAATTGAAGCCACGAAAGAAGATGGTTTGTACAAAAAAGAGCGTGTAATTACCTCACAACAGCAAGCTGATATTGGCGTTGCTGGCGGCGAACACGTCATTAATTTTTGTGCGAACAACTACCTTGGTCTAGCAAATAACGAAAGCTTAATTGAAGCAGCGAAAAACGGCCTAGATAGCCATGGTTTTGGTGTAGCATCTGTACGTTTCATCTGCGGTACTCAAGACATCCACAAGCAGCTAGAAACCTCAATCAGCGACTTTTTAGGTACAGAAGATACCATTCTTTACCCGTCGTGCTTCGACGCCAACGGGGGCTTGTTTGAAACGCTACTTGGCCCAGAAGATGCCATCATCTCTGACGCGCTTAACCACGCCAGTATCATTGACGGCGTACGCTTGTGTAAAGCTAAACGCTACCGCTACGCGAATAACGACATGGCGGCGCTAGAAGAGCAGCTCAAGCAGGCCAATGCCGATGGCGCGCGCTTCAAAATCATTGCCACTGACGGTGTTTTTTCAATGGACGGCGTTATTGCCGACCTCGCTTCTATTTGCGATTTAGCCGACAAATACGACGCTATGGTAATGGTCGATGACTGTCATGCGACAGGCTTTCTTGGCGAAAACGGCAAAGGCAGTCACGAATACTGCGGCGTAATGGGCCGTGTAGACATTATCACCGGTACTTTAGGTAAAGCCCTTGGCGGTGCGTCTGGTGGCTATACGTCAGGTAAAAAAGAAGTAGTGGAATGGCTGCGTCAGCGTTCGCGCCCTTATCTTTTCTCTAACTCAGTTGCGCCACCTATTGTTTCAGCGTCACTTAAGGTGTTTGAAATGATGAAAGAAGGCGATGAGCTACGCGCAAACCTATGGCGTAACGCAAACCACTTCCGCAAGCGCATGGAAGAAGCGGGTTTCACCCTTGCGGGTAAAGATCACGCTATCATTCCTGTCATGCTAGGCGACGCTCGCTTAGCCAGTGAAATGGCTGACAAACTGCTGGAAAAAGGCATTTACGTTATCGGCTTCTCATACCCTGTAGTGCCAAAAGGCCAAGCCCGAATTCGTACGCAAATGTCGGCAGGTCACAGCCTTGAACACGTTGATAAAGCCATAGATGCATTTATCGAAGTAGGCCGTGAAATGGGAGTAATTTCATGAAATCGCTAGTAAAAGCGAAGGCGGAAAAAGGCATTTGGCTGCAAGACACGCCAAAGCCGGAAGTCGGGCACAACGACCTGCTGATTAAGATTCGCAAAACCGCTATTTGCGGTACCGATATGCATATCTACAACTGGGATGAATGGTCACAAAACACCATTCCCGTGCCTATGGTGGTAGGCCACGAATACGTGGGTGAAGTAGTGGGTATGGGCCAAGAAGTGAAAGGCTTTGAGGTAGGCGATCGCGTGTCTGGCGAAGGTCATATTACCTGTGGTCATTGCCGAAACTGCCGTGCTGGCCGCGTACATTTGTGCCGCAACACCGAAGGTGTGGGTGTAAACCGCCCGGGGGCCTTTGCCGAATATTTAGTTATTCCTGCCTTCAACGCGTTTAAAATTCCAGACAATATCAGCGACGACCTAGCGTCCATATTTGACCCATTTGGTAATGCTGTTCATACCGCGCTAAGTTTCGACTTAGTAGGCGAAGACGTACTTATCACAGGTGCAGGACCTATCGGCATTATGGCGGCTGCGGTCGCCAAGCACGTTGGTGCGCGTCATGTTGTGGTTACCGATATCAACCCTTATCGCCTTGAGCTTGCTAAAAAAATGGGTGCTACTCGCACTGTTGATGTCAGTAAAGAAAACCTACAAGACGTTATGGATGAGCTGGGCATGTCAGAAGGCTTTGATGTAGGCCTAGAAATGTCGGGCGTGCCGGTAGCCTTCAGAGACATGCTGAACAAAATGAACCACGGCGGCAAAATAGCCATGCTAGGTATACCGCCACAGGATGTGGCAGTCGACTGGAACCAAGTTATTTTCAAGGGCTTGGTAATAAAAGGTATTTACGGCCGTGAAATGTTTGAAACCTGGTACAAAATGGCGAGTTTGCTGCAAAGCGGTTTAGACCTGTCGCCTATCATCACACATACCTTTTCTATTGATGACTTTCAGAAAGGGTTTGATACCATGGGGTCAGGACACTCAGGTAAAGTTATTCTGGACTGGCAATAATGACAACATTTTCACACATTAGCGTCAACGACGTTGCTAACTTTCAAGGCGACGTAACCATTGTGGACATACGCGATCCTCAATCGTTCGCTAATGGACACATGCCGAACGCGGCACCGTTAAACAATGACAACTTTGCCGCGTTTATCGAACAAACGCCCAAAGACATCCCAGTGGTTGTAGTGTGTTACCACGGCGTTAGTAGCCAACAGGCAGCACAAGTGATCGCACAGCAGGGCTTTGAAAGCGTTTATAGTATGGACGGTGGTTTCGAAGCGTGGCGACTGGCGAATCCGGTGGTAACGGCATAAGTTACATCATGCAGGATGTGACGTAAGAACATAACAAAGGTGCACACGGTGCACCTTTGTTTTATGCTTTGCAGAACTAATACATTCCAGTATAAAGGTGTTACGCACCGCACCCACATTATACGTAACATTGCGTTTATCTATTTTCTGCTTTCGGGGTAACAAAAAGCCTATGGGTCATCCTTTAATTGCGTTTAATCAACAAAGTCCAGCGCACCTTCTCGCTAACTACTTAACCAGTCAGAACATTACGGCCAACGTTGTTCAAAGCGATAAAGAATTCGTGGTAGTACTTAACGAAGATGCGCATATCGACCGCGCAAAAATCATAGCGGAAGACTTCTTAGCGAATCCTACTCACCCTAAGTATCAGCAGGCTGCGTGGGACAGCGGTAAGAATGTGCAGCTTGCGCCCTCAGGCAGCGGCTTTTCTATGGGCAATATTATTACCGATGCGGTCAAAGCGCCTTTCACGTCAGTGGTGTTTATACTGTGCGTAGCGGTGTATGGCTTGTCATTACTTGGCATGTTCGCGCCTATTGCCCAGCATTTACTTATGCAGCCGTTTTCTGTTTTGGCACAAAATCAAGAATGGTGGCGTTTACTCGGTCCGGCGTTCATACACTTTTCGGCATTACACATCATATTTAACCTGCTTTGGTGGGCCATGCTAGGGGCCAAAATTGAACGGACCCTTGGCATGAGCATGTTGCTCATTGTGTTTATCGTATCGGCAACTATATCCAATGCGGCTCAGGCTATTTTTAGCGAACCGGTGCAGGGTAACTTGTATCTATTTGGCGGCTTGTCAGGCGTGGTTTACGCTGTAATGGGGTTTGTGTGGTGGTTAGGGTGGCTACGCCCAAGCTGGGGCTTGTCGCTACCTAACTCTATTGTGGGGTTTATGCTGGTGTGGCTGGTGCTCGGTTATGCCGATATCTTATGGGTAAACATGGCGAACGCGGCGCATACCGCAGGACTGATTTCGGGTTGCCTATTGGCGGCAGCATTAAGCCTTGGCTCGGGCAAGCGTTAATTACCAAACTCTCTAATGAGAGCCGGATGCCTAATAGCACATCATTGAACCATTCATACTAAAAAGCGAGCGCATTACACCGGCTCGCTTTCTATTTTTACTTACCCGTTACTCAGCGCACTAGCCGCCCTGATACAAGTACTTGGTAAAGATAACGTTCTTTATAACTTCACCACCGGTTTCTTGTTGCATATGCTCTTGAAGGGCTTTAAGAATGGCGCGGCGAATATCTTCGCGCCCGGTAAGCGACTTCACTTTTTCTGCTGGCTGTTGGCCAAATATTTCAATGGCGGTAGAGCGCAGTAATGGCATGTGGTGTTCCGCAATTTCAAGCTCGTTCACATCGTGAATCATTAGCTCAACCGATACCCGTACGTAACCTAATTTTTGAGCGCTATCGCTAATGTAGTTGGTAACAATTTCTGGTTCTAAACCTAAATAGGCATAATTGGCGTTATCTTGAGCCACTGCCAAGTTTCCACCAAAAAGAAAGAAGCTAAGCGCAAATACACGTAAAACTAAAGGCTTAAGCATAGTGAAGTCCGAAACACCAAAGTAATAAATTCACTGGGTAGTGTAGCAAAACTCTGATTAAACACACTACTGCAAAAGTTTAACCGAGTGAAAATATTTAAACACGACGTGTTATCATACTCACAGATTTATTATTCGGGCTTTTCGTGTGAGTTTTAATGCCACTTTTCCAGTGGGTTTGGCGGTTAACTGGCAAGCACCTTCTGGCATCACAATTCCTAATGCGCAGCTGAAAAACTGGCTGCTTGATACCGGTTCTTTAACTGAGCGGGTGCAGTCTTTAAGTAATCACTTCTCTTTAGAGCTACTAGGCCAGCATACGCAAATACCCCACGATAACGAACTATCGTTACTACACGCTAACGGTGAAACCAGCTATCAAGCCCGAGAAATTTTGCTATGTGGCGATCATCAGCCGTGGGTGTTTGCCCGTTCTATTATTCCTCAAGCGTTTGTAGATAGTGAGCTTTCAGGTCTGGGTCGAGAGCCTTTAGGTAAAAGATTGTTTAACGACACTAGGTTTACACGGTCAGCATTTCAATTATGTACTATGCCCGCCTCTCAATTTGGTATGGGCGGCAACCAAACCTTGTGGGGAAGGCGTTCGTTGTTTACGTTAGATAATTACAGCATGATAGTGGCAGAAGTTTTTCTTCCTGCATCTCCTGCGTATGGCGAAAGTGTCACAAGTAAAGTAGAAAGCGAAAAACAGTTATGAAGCACAATTGGAAGGCATACGCGCAACTTATGCGCCTAGACAAACCCGTAGGTATTTACTTGCTACTATGGCCAACGCTGTGGGCACTATTGATGGCTGCCCAAGGTTTACCGCCATTGGGGATAACCGTAATTTTTGTAGCCGGTGTGGTTGTTATGCGCTCTGCAGGGTGCGTTATAAATGACTATGCTGATAGAAACGTAGACGGGCGCGTAAAACGCACTACACAGCGCCCGCTGGCAACAGGAGAAGCTACACCAAAACAAGCGCTACAGTTATTTGGCGCACTTATCGTAATCGCGTTTATCTTAGTGCTGTTTCTTAACTGGCAAACTATCGCGTTATCTGTCGTCGCGCTTATGCTTGCAGCAAGCTATCCCTTCATGAAGCGCTATACGCACTTGCCGCAGGTAGTATTAGGCGCAGCGTTTGGCTGGGCCATACCTATGGCTTTTATGGCCGTGCAAGAAACTGTACCAACGTACGCTTGGTGGTTGTTCATCGCTAACTTACTATGGACAGTCGCGTACGACACCATGTACGCCATGGTAGACCGCGACGACGATTTGCAAATAGGCGTTAAGTCTACCGCTATATTGTTCGGTAAAAACGACGTGCTAATTGTGATGTTGTTGCAGGCCTGCGCGCTAATAATATTGTGGTGTATAGGCTGCACAATTAATGCTACCTGGCCTTACTATACAGCCGTGCTGTTTTCCGCTTTGTTATGCGTGCGCCAATATCAGCTTATTAAACGCCGTCAGCGTGAGGGTTGTTTCACCGCGTTTATTGAAAACCACTACATTGGTTTAGCCATTACGCTTGGTACGGCGCTGCATTTTTATTTGGTTTGGTAAAACTTACCAATAGCAAATTTAGTAGCTATTTAGCGCTGGTATGGCCTTAAGAAATTACAGCACTAAAAGCCTACTCCAATCTGTACCCACGTCCCCTTATAACTTATTTATAGCCAGTCTAAAGTATTTACTCACTAAATGTTTTTAAAGTCGCGCATAAAGTGTGCTACTAAGTGTTATACTTTAGGTGTCGAATGGAATCTATACGCATATATAGATTGAAGTGGTTCAAGAGGTGGGCGAATAAAGAAGGTTTATCAGACAGCTTGCTAAAATTAGCAGTTGCGGAAATGCTAGAGGGATTAGTTGACGCCGATTTAGGTGCAAACGTATATAAAAAGCGAATACCTCTTTTGGGGCAAGGCAAAAGTGGAAGTTTAAGAACCCTCATAGCTTTTCAAGTGGATAATAAAGCTTTTTTATTTATGGCTTTTCCAAAAGCGCCCGCTCGAATGTTAGTGTTAAAGAAATGAAGTCTTTAAAACTCTTAGCTAAAGAGCTACTGAACTATAGCGAGGAAAAGCTTAAGAAAGCTATTGATTCAGGTAGTGTTGAAGAGGTGAGATAACATGAAAGAAAGCATTTTAGATGTGGTACACAGTACTGCAAAAGATTTAAGCGAAGCCGGAGTAATGGATAAGCAGACTATGCATCAGTTCGATGCATTATGTTTACCCAAACTCAAGCAATACGATGGACAGCGGATAAAAGCAATACGTGAGAAAGCAAGAGTAAGCCAAGCTGTTTTTGCCGCCTATTTAAACATCACGCCATCTACAGTTAAGCAGTGGGAGCAGGGGAGCAAAAAGCCTCGAGGTACTTCTTTAAAGCTCTTGAGTCTTGTTGAGCAGAAAGGTTTAGAGATCTTGATGTAACGTTTCTTTTGTTCTGCGCCTTTGCAAAGGCAGAAGAGCTGTAGAGCATTTCTTTATTTCATCGAGCCCAACAAAAAAGCGCCGTAAAGGCGCATTGTATTTTTGAAAGTAGTAAGTACTACTTTTCTGCTAGTTTTGCTTCTAGCTCGGCTATGCGGCTTTCCATGGCGTCTAGTTTTTCGCGAGTGCGAATAAGCACTTGGCTTTGAATGTCGAACTCTTCGCGAGTCACTAAATCTAGCTTCGACAGCTGCGATTGCAAGACCGTCTTCACTCGGCCTTCCGCTTCTTCAGCCATGTTTTTAACGCCTGGTGGTACAGCATCAGCAATTTGTTTCGCTAAATCTTCGAGTTTCTTCGGATCCAACATGGAATTCCCTTATAATGCGCAGCTCAAAATGTGAAAGCTATTCTATCGGTATCGACACGACATGCAATGAAAACCGTGTTGTGCCCAAATGTACGTTGTTTTAGGAATTAAATGAAACTAAATGAAGCTCAAGAATCTGCCGTAACCTATGTGTCGGGCCCATGTTTGGTGCTGGCAGGGGCGGGCAGTGGTAAAACCCGTGTAATTACCAACAAGATTGCTCATTTAGTCAGAAACTGCGATATGCCAGCACGCTATATTGCAGCGGTAACCTTTACCAACAAGGCAGCACGTGAAATGAAAGAGCGTGTGGCACAAACTTTGGGTAAGCCCGAAGCGCGCGGGTTAAAGGTATCAACTTTTCACACCATGGGCTTAACCATTATCAAAGCGCATGTGAAAGACCTCGGTCTAAAGCCCGGGTTCTCGCTGTTCGATGATAAAGACTCGTTTGCTCTGCTTAACGACCTAACGTCTGACACACTCGATGGTGATAAAGATCAGCTTCAGCTACTTCAAAGCTGCATTTCGAACTGGAAAAACGACCTTATCTTGCCCGATGCTTTATTAAAGTCGGCAACCAGTACGGGCGAGCGAGAATTTGCAGAGGCCTATAAGCGCTACCAAGACAACCTAAAAGCCTATAACGCACTAGATTTTGACGACCTTATTTTACTGCCCACGCTGCTTTTAAAAAGCAGCGAGGCTATTAGAGCAAAATGGCAAAGTAAAATTCGCTACCTGCTGGTGGATGAATACCAAGATACCAACACTAGTCAGTATGAGCTGGTAAAGCTATTGGTAGGGGAGCGTGCACGCTTCACCGTGGTTGGCGACGATGACCAGTCTATCTACTCATGGCGGGGGGCTAAGCCGCAAAACCTGCATCTGCTACAACAAGATTTTCCGCGCTTAAATGTCATTAAGCTACAGCAAAATTATCGCTCATCGGGGCGCATACTACATTGCGCCAACATTCTTATTCAGAACAACCCGCACTTGTTCGATAAAACCCTGTTCTCCGAGCTTCAATACGGCGAGCCGCTTAAAGTAATAGAAGCCAAAAACGAAGAACACGAAGGCGAGCGTGTAGTGGCAGAACTGCTGGCGCACAAGTTTATGAATCGCACCCAGTTTAAAGACTATGCCATTTTGTATCGTGGTAATCACCAAAGTCGTATCTTTGAAAAACTGCTAATGAGCAACCGCATTCCCTACAAAATTAGTGGCGGCATGAGTTTCTTCGGACGGGCCGAAGTAAAAGACGTTATGGCCTATTTACGGCTATTGGTAAACCAAGACGACGATAATGCCTTACTTCGCATAATCAACACGCCAGGGCGCGGTATAGGCCGTGCTACGCTAGAAAAATTGGGCAACTTTGCTAATAGCTTAGGTGTGTCTATGTTTGAAGCGGCCACGCACCCTAACTTAAACAGCGTATTGCCAGATAAAGCCTTTCACGCAGTCTCGAGTTTTTCGCGATGGATAGTTGAGCTTTCAGACAACGCCGAGCGAGGCAATACAGCAGACGCCGTGCGTACTATGATCCGCACCATGGGCTACGAAGAATGGCTTTATGAAACCAGCGCTAGTCCCAAAGCGGCTGAAATGGCAATGGCTAACGTCAGTACGCTATTTGGTTGGGTGAACGACATGCTTGAGGGCAATGACCTAGACCAGCCCATGACCCTTACCGAAGTGGTAAATCGCCTTATTCTGCGCGATATGATGGAGCGTGGTGAAGATGATGGGGAAGGGGACCAAGTTCAGTTAATGACCTTGCACGCATCGAAAGGCCTGGAGTTCCCGATTGTGTTCCTAGTAGGGATGGAAGAGGGCTTGTTACCCCACCAAAGCAGTGTTGATGAAGACAACGTTGAGGAAGAGCGCAGGTTGGCGTATGTAGGTATTACCCGTGCCCAGCGCGAACTTATCTTCAGCTTAGCCAAAGAGCGCCGTCAATTTGGTGAAGTCATCAACCCTGAGCCAAGTCGTTTTTTGTTTGAACTGCCGGCCGATGACGTGCAGTGGGAAAACCAGAAGCCAAAAGCGACAAAAGAAGAGCGCCAGCAAAAAGCTCAAGTGGGCATCGCTAATCTTCGCGGCATTTTGGGAAAGAAGTAAAGTCTAAATATAAAGCGCTACCGTTAAGAGCAAGCACTTACTTTTAACTAGCTAGCGACGTCATATCCAGCACTTTGGCGTGCTTGAGTATTTTGCCCTGACCGTAAATGCATTCGATTTCATTAAGCGCGTCTAACTGCGCCTGTGAATCTACGCCCTCTGCAATAACCTGAAACTTCAAGTGCTCCGAAATAAGCATTACCGACTGAATCAGTTTTAAATTGCGCTGCGAGCGAGGAATAGATTTAACGAAGCGGTGATCAATCTTTATGAAATCGAAGGGGTAGGCGAACAGATAGCTAAGTGAGGCTAAACCGCTGCCAAAGTTATCAAGCACAAGGGTGACGCCAGCCCGTTTTAACTTTTTAATAGCGGGAAGAATAAACTGTGAACGGCGGTTTAAGTCGTTCTCATCAAACTCAAACACCAGTTGGCTTGGCGTTATATCGGCCGACTCGATAACATCAATCATTTGATTAACCATTGAGGCCTGTAGCAAATGATTAATCGACACATTCACCGCAATCTTGTTAATAGGATCGTCGGTGCCTTGATAATAGTTAATGAGTTCACAAGCTTTGGTTAGCTGAAATAAATCGAGATCTAGCGTTAAGCCGCTGTGCTCAGCCACTTGCCTAAACTGTTCTCTGGCTATTTTGCCGTAAGCTGGGTGCGACCAGCGAACATACATTTCTTTATATAGCGTACTTTTATCGTCTAGTTTAATAACAGGTTGCAAAAAGTAGTCGAATTCTTCTTCACGCAGCGCCCGTCGAAACTCATTTTCAAGTTCTAGCTCTTCAATAAGTCTGTCGCGCATGCTCTTATCGAACATAACAAAGCGGCCGCGACCAAGGGTTTTCGCTTGATACATGGCGGCGTCAGCATCACGTAGTACTTCATCGGCACTGCGATAATAGGTTTCAATGTGTGCAATACCTACACTAGCGCCGGAGTGCATCTCTCGGCCATCCAATAAGAAGGGTTCAGAGATAGATGAAATAATACGGCTGGCCACCTCTTCAACGTCGTCTTCATCTTCAAAATTGTCGAGCAATACCACAAACTCATCGCCGCCTAAACGGGCCAACAGGTCGTGCCCGCGAATACAAAGAGCAATACGACGGGCGACTTCAATTAAGAACTCGTCGCCAGCATGATGGCCTAGGGTGTCGTTAATAACTTTAAAGCGATCTAAATCGATGAATAAAACCGCAAACATGTTTTCGCTGTAGCGCTGCTTGCTTGCTATAGCAAGCTCTAAGCGACTGGTAAACATAGCGCGGTTGGGTAAGTCGGTTAACGAGTCGTGATGGGCGTCGTGAATAAGCTTCAGCTCAATCTCTTTACGCTCTTCAATTTGCTGCTTTAGAAATTTGTTTGTGCGGTTAAGCTCGGCAGTGCGTTCTTTTACGCGTTCTTCAAGCTCTACGTTATACCGCTGCATCGACTCGGTATTGCGCTTGCGCTCTATGGCAACAGCAATATGATGCGACACAAAGCGTAAAAGCTCTTGGTCGCGGGCGTTGTACTTTGCGTGTTTGCCGTAAGTTTGCACGGCAATAACCCCGGCAATTTCGCCGTCTACAACTAGGGGAGAGCCCAGCCACGAGTTCGCACTGTTTAACATGTTCTGAGCAACAGACACATCCAAATCGCCAGACTCAGCTAACTCCAGTACTTTAGGCGGGTTTATTAACTCCGCTTGCCCCGTTCGCAATACAAACTCAGTTAGCCCTAAACCAAGCGGCCTAGCATTAATCTGGTCTTGCTTTGCATCGCTGAAATAAGGAAACTCAAGAAGGTCTTTTTCTTTATTGTGTATGGCTATGTAGCAGTTAGGTGCGCTTATCAGCCTTGCCAAAATCTCGTGCAAGCTCGAATAGAATGCATTCATATCCCCTTCAAGGTTGGCGGCGAGTTCAGAAATTTCAAAAAGTGCTTGCTGTAGCGACTCTACTTTTTGTCGTTCTAAAATTTCTTCTTGAAGGTCGTCGTTTATCTTTCGAAGTTGGCGGGTGCGTTCGCGGATGGTACTTTCGGTAAGTTCTCGGTTCTTTACTCTATCAACGGTGGTAACAATGTGCTGAGAGACAAAAAGCAAAACTTCTAAATCTTCTTGTGTGTAATGCACGCCCTCATCGTAGGTTTGCACCACCATCGCCCCGATAACTTGGCTTCCTCGTTTTAAAGGTACGCCTAAAAGTTCATAGGGTTGTGAACCCATAAATTTAATATCGTGTTCAGACGCAAAAATTTCTTCTTCGACACGTTTGTAGAAAAGGTGGTTACCGGTTCTAAGAATGAACCCCGTCATGCCATCCATTAACGACTCGGCGGGCAATTGGTGAACCGTTTGCTCGTCGAATTCATCTACAAAATGAGCGAAGTCGACAACGTGGTTTTCAGGTTCGTAGAAGGCAACAAAGAAGTTGTCGGCATTCATAAAATCAGCAATGATTTCGTGAATGGCAGAATAAAGGCGATTGAGGTGACTTACGGAACTGGCAAGCTCGGAAATATCAAAAAGCGCCTTCTGAACACGTTCAGCGCGCTTATATTTATCGGTGAGTTGCTGAAGCTGCGGTATAAGTTCGCGCAGTTCTTCTTCCGTCAACTCGTGTTGCGTCGAATCTTGTGACATTCCGCTCGCCAGTATAAAAGTAACGTTTACCCAACCAATTAAATTACCCGATAAGCAGGTAAAACGCTACTTTTTCCATCAACTTGTTGTGATTGTGTAGGTATTAAATACCTTCAATCATGTACTCGATAGCCGCTTTAATTTCGTCATCAGAACAGGTGCCGCACGTACCACGAGGTGGCATAGCGTTAATACCGTTCAGTGCGTTTTGCCAAACGCCATCAAGGCCGCGCTCGTCCAAACGAGGTTGCCAGTCTGCAGCGTTTTGAAGCTTAGGTGCGCCTAGTACGCCTGCTGCGTGGCAAGCTACACATGCTGAGTTGTAAACGTCTTCACCAGACTTTGCTCCGCCAGCTGCGCCAGCACTACCTTCTGCCGCCGCGCCTGCAACGTGTACCTGACCTACCGGCTTAATGCGATCGGCAATTTCATCGTTACTCATTTCTTGTGCTTGTGCTGCAAAAACAGTTAGCGCAGTAGCAGCAACAGTTAACCAAGTCTTTAATTTCACATCTGTCTCCAGGCAATGATGAATTTGTTTAAAATATAACTGGCCAGATTATAACGGTAAATTGGGGCTGAACAACTATTTGAAGCCAATTACCTATAAAAAGTAAGGATTTTTAACAATCAAGCCAAGCTACCCGAAGAGATTTTAATAAATGAGTTGAAGCTAACCCTTGGCCTAAGTATTATTACGCCCCGTTTGCAGCATATGTGTTGACGCAGCGCTCTTGATGCAAGAGTGCATCACAGTAAACGCTCGGTGATTATCTCACTGGTTCTACAAACCGCCCTTAGCTCAGCTGGATAGAGCGCGGCCCTCCGGAGGCCGAGGTCAGAGGTTCGAATCCTCTAGGGCGGGCCATTACCTTTTCTAATGACCTATAAAGGAATAATCCCCTTAAGCGTTTCTATATCGGTATCGGGTACACCAGCCTCGGTAAAATAAGATATCCATTCATTAGTTAACGCTTGCACACTAGAAATGATTGTTTTGGCTTTTGCTTGAGAAAGTCCAAACCTTTTAGATTGAGACAGCGCATTTTCAAGCGTTCCTTCTCTGCCGTGAACCCCTATTCCAATTCCATGTTGGCGGGAATTGTTTATCGGCAATACGTCGTAGGCTGGAGATAAGCGCCAGTTTTTATCTGAGAAGGAATACAAGAACGCATGATTTCTGGAATGGTCATCAGTGTTACCCATTAAGATGTTAAAAACCATGCGTGTGTACAGTTCATGGGCATCTCTCGGCTCTGCTCCATGCTTCATTATAAACTCTGCCAAAGCACCATAACTATAATTCTCAGTTAATGCCTGATTCGTCAACTTTTCTTGGTTGATTAGGGAATTAGCACTTAAGAAATGGTGTGTTGGTCTATCAGCGTCACAGTCGAAGCGCTCTACTAATAATATGTCTTCTTGTTGGCTGTTCACTATAGACGTGGCTGCAACTCTAACGTCCAGTTCTTCTAGCATTGTCATTGTTGCATGTTCTACTAAACATACGTTGTATAAATCATCTGGACGGTTGAATTTCGCTAAGTAATTTATACCACTGTCTTCAACCAGTGTTTTAGGTCGGGCGCCACCCATACTGGACCCGTATTCAAATGCTTTTTTGACTTCCTTAGGAATGTCTTCATTTTTTAAAATTGCCCTCTTTCCCTGCAAAAGCATAGGGATATCGCCAAGCGTATTCTTATTCTTCTTTGGCTTACTTGCACTTCTAGATAAGCTAAAAGTAAGTGCGCCAACACCCATCCCAGAACCAGCCAGAACGAGTTCTAGGTCATTGTTAGGCTTAGTTGAGTGCAGTGACAAAATAAGCCTTTTACCCCAGCTATCTGCACCAGCATCTAAGATAGCGCCAAACATTCCTTTATTTACTCTAGTAATAAACTGATTGCTAAGTAGGGGAAGGTGAAGTGGATCTAGAGGAAATGCATCATCCCTTTGTAGGTAGCTTTGTCCATATCGAAACTTCCCGATATTAGTCTTCGGATCTAACTCAACAACGCCACATATAACCGGGTTATTTTCGAGTCCATCGATAAAGACATAAGCTCTAGAAGTCATTAGGCAGTTCCTTTTCTACGAGTGAGCTTTTTCTCAACGGGTTATTGCTTACTAACTCGTACTCTTTCTCAATAGTTTCAATAAGGGGGTCAAGCACTTCGAGTTGATCTAACACGGTAAACAATGTATCGGAATTAATGCCTTTTCCTCGCTCTAACCTGCTAATGGTATTTTTGCTTGTGCCGGTTCTAAGCGCTAACTCTTCTTGATCCATAGAAGCGGCTCTCGCTTGCTTTACGAGGTTGCCGAGCAGTTTTTTCGTGTATTCAACTTTGCCCATAAAACACCAAATATAGCCATTAGAGACGCAATTCTTTAAGTATGGCTATTTAATTAAGAGTGTCAATTAAATAGCCATAAATGGCGTTAAACAGTCTTAATTGGCAGATATGGTGTTTTATCGCCTCAAAATGCGTGATTTGCATTTTTTCATTAAGTGCTACTTATTGAGCGAGCAGACCTACCCGCTATAGTGTATGTGTATATTCTTAGTCAAAGGATTTTTCTAGAAAACTCGCTATTTTGCGTAAGCAGGTGAGTGTACGCTCGGCAATAATTTCACCAACATGCATGTCAAAAATCGTATTTGCTTGCTTGAAAGAGGCGTGTAATGCTGGCTCTACCTTTTCACTCAAATATGCCATGATAGCGAGGGTTTGTGCTTCAGGTATCCCTTGTTTTTTAGCGTGCTCAGGCCAGTGTCTGGCCAAAATTTCGTTCCACTTGTAGTGTGTATTCTTGCTGTGGACTTTCATTGCCATCTTTATTTTCTTCGCTTGAATATTTCCTTGTCCGAAGTATGGGTAAGCACTTAACACATCATAAATGGGTGTTAGTCGATAACCATCCTGATCTAATGCGATGCTAAAGTTTTTCCCATGTCCATCAATTGCAGCAAGTAGCCAAAATACAATTTGGACACGCAGAAATTCGAGTCTATCTTCGTATGCGTTTTTAGAACCAGATAGCAGGTTCATTATCTGCTGAGAGCCTGGGCCGCCCTTTTCCTCATACTTTGAACCACTCACTTTCCCTAGTGCTTGACATATATCTTCTTGAGGAAGTCGGAAAATAGTACCTTCATCAATTCTGCGATCAAATCGTTCAACCACAAGTACTTTCTGATCTTCAAACTGTGCAATCTCACAATTTGCCACATTCAAACCGAGGTTTTTCATGAATGTTTGGCAGAACCATTCATTGTCTACACTCGAAGATAAGTTTATTCCTAAATTCTCGTGGTGAAGAATAGGAGGCTTTATTATGTGTGTAGTTGGCGTTGAACCCTGTGGTTGACACCATTTATTTTCCCAAAGGGTTAGCGCAGTCTTTTCTTGTGCACCAGCAAGAGAAATTCTGAAATCATTTTCTGAGTTCATACCCAACATTTTATTAAGGCGAGTATTTCTAATGGTTTGTGCTACATCAGCGTCAGATAAAGGAGTAAGTGATAGCGAGGGAGCTTCTCGAGTGGTGGGCTCTGTTGTGAATGTGAGTGCTCCAACACAATCTTTGCCAATTTTATCCAACAAGTCGAAAGGTTTGGCACTATCTGCACCTAAACGGTCTTTTATGTGTTCTCTTATAGCGCCTGTATCCGGTAGTAAGTTTTCAAAATAAGCATGCACGGCATCGCCCGTTATCTCTGCGTTTTGCATCGGCAGACTGAGAGAAATTGCACGGCCACCCTCAACTTCAAGCCATTCTGTGGTGTATTTAAAGCTCAAACGTCCTTTTTTTGAATAAAGCTCACCTACTGGAAACCCGTTCATTGAACAATAAAGTGTGCGGGTGTGTGATTTTCGTCCCATTAAAATCTCAGTGACTTTTTCGTAATTGCAGTTGCTGGTGCTGATACGTCAACGTTAGGTAACTTGCCAACACTAAACTCAAGGTTAAGTGCAGCACACAGTTTGATAAGCATCTCTACCGAGATTTTTTCAGGCTTGGTTTCACAATTTGAAACATCCTTTTGATACACGCCAATACGCTCTGCTAACTCGGCTTGAGTCCAACCTTTAAGTTTCCGACAGTCTCTAATTACAGCGCTTAAATCTTTCGGCGTGTTAACTTTCATAACGGTTTTTGTGCAAAATAATGAATAAACAAAGCTTATATCAAATATGGTATAAAACAAGTTTATACTTGAATTGGTATAAAGTTAAAATATACCTAATATGGTATATCTGTGTTTTATACCATAGCCAACATATGATATTTAATCCTGCAGCGTGTAATTTAAGTTAAGGTTGACTGCTGTGTGTTTATAGCACCTCTACGTGCCTGCAAAAGAACAAAGCAGAAAGCCTGTTAAATAATCAGTTTCACTCCTTTTTAAAGCTTATCAAAGTCATTCCAACGCATAGCAAAGTCGTTATACTGTTTTTCACTACTTTTATTTTTAAAGCGGTTCAACAGGTCTTTCATGTCACCTCAACCATCGAATACCCCCAGTTTTGCTCAGTCACTACTTTGTTTTAGCGTTATTGTTGCGCTAATAGCCGGTGGGTTGTTTGGCTTAGGTATTAGTCTGCATGCGCTTATATTTTTGTGTTTATTGTGGGCCGGTATTAATGCGTTTAGTTTGGGGCACACATACCTGCAAATTCGGGAATTAATGACCAGCGCATTAACCCGAGCCATGCCAGCAATTTATATCTTTATCCTTATAGGCATGGTTATCGCCAGCTTTATGCAAAGCGGCACTATCTCAACGCTTATTTATTTCGGTTTAAGCTGGCTTAACCCAAGCATATTTCTGGCGGTGGGGTTAATTTTGTGTGCGATAATGTCGGTGGCAACGGGCACATCGTGGGGAACGGTGGGGACTATGGGCGTAGTGCTAATGGGCATTGGTGAAGCCATGAACATACCACTGCCCATTGTGGCGGCCATGGTGGTATGCGGTGCAACCTTTGGCGATAAAATGTCACCGGTTTCTGATACTACCAACCTTGCGGCCATGAGCGCAGGCACCAACCTTTATCGGCATATGTATGCCATGCTGTTTACAACGTTGCCTAGCTTCCTTCTCTCACTGGTCATTTTTTTAGTGATAGGTTTTAGCTACGCAAGCGAAAGTTTAAACGCAGGTCAGGTATTTGAAATTAAAGCAGCGCTTGCCACGCATTATAACCTTGCACCCTATATAACACTGTTACCTCTGGTGCTACTTACGGTACTAAGCATCAAAAAAGTCCCGGCTGAAGTAACCATGTCGTGCAGCATTTTGCTTGCCGTAATCATCGCTATTTTTTACCAAGATACCAACACCATTAGCGTTCTCAATGCACTGTGGGAAAACGCCCCACAAAACACGGGTATCGAAAACTTAGATGCGCTTTTAGGTAGGGGCGGCATCAGCAGCATGAGTTGGACGCTGCTCCTTGCCCTAATGGCAATCGCACTAGGCGGCATATTGCACGGCGCAGGTTTTTTAGCTGCTTTACTGGCAGGCATTATCGACAAGGTGAAGCGAACAGCAAGCTTAATAGCGGTAACCATAGCTT
>Ga0208895_1000334_pt1 | contig 22339 bp, 20 predicted proteins | sample ETNtaG_10_FD_185765 | JGI IMG/M metagenome (GOLD analysis project Ga0208895, IMG submission 185765) | Marine microbial and viral communities from oxygen minimum zone, Eastern Pacific Ocean - ETNP201302SV82 (SPAdes) (version 2) | ecosystem: Environmental > Aquatic > Marine > Oceanic ... | reverse complement strand
GCTGGACTGGTTTTTGCAACGGCAATTGCCGGCGGACGCTGCTATTCGGCAGCTGATAGACCAGATATTAAAATACACCTGCAGGCGCCGACAGGGCGTGGCCGGCGTTGGGCGCTAGTCTGCCAGAGGATCGAGCACGGTATCCTGAGCCGGGGCCTGGTCACTGGCTGGATAATCGAGGGTATAGTGCAAGCCGCGGCTTTCCTTGCGCTGTGCCGCACAGCGAACGATGAGTTCCGCAACCAGTACCAGGTTGCGCAATTCCAATAGGTCGGCGTTAACCTTGAAATTGCTGTAAAAATCTCGAATCTCTTCATCGAGTAGATGTAGGCGGTTTGCTGCACGTCGCAATCTGCGGGAGGTGCGAACAATACCCACGTAATCCCACATGAAGCGGCGCAACTCATCCCAGTTGTGCGATATCACTACCAGTTCGTCGGGATCGGTAACCTGGCTCTCGTCCCAATCTGGCAGGGTTTCGCTGCGTCGTTCCTGTGTGTCGAGCAGCCTGGTGATGCTGGCTGCGGCCCGCTCAGCAAAGACCACGCACTCGAGCAGAGAATTACTTGCCAGCCGGTTGGCGCCGTGCAGGCCAGTAAATGTGGTTTCGCCTAATGCGTATAGTGCCGCTATGTCGGTACGCCCGTGAGTATCGGTGATTACTCCGCCGCAAGTATAGTGGGCTGCTGGCACACAAGGCACCGGCTCTTTGGCCATATCTATACCGAGTTCCAGGCAACGACGGTAAATGGTTGGAAAATGGCTGGTAATGAAATCTTTTGGTTGGTGTGAAATATCGAGATAGACACAGTCCAGGCCAGCCCGTTTCATCTCGTAGTCGATGGCCCGGGCGACGATATCACGTGGTGCAAGTTCTGCCCGCGGGTCGTGATTTTGCATAAAGCGCGAGCCATTGGGCAGTCGCAGAACTCCACCTTCGCCCCGGACTGACTCAGAGACAAGAAAACTCCCGGCGTGCGGATGGTATAGGCAGGTGGGATGAAACTGCACGAACTCCATGTTGGCTACCCGGCAGCCGGCTCGCCAGGCCATGGCTACACCATCACCTGTTGAGGTGTCAGGATTACTCGTGTAAAGGTACGCCTTGGAGGCGCCACCACAGGCCAGTACTACGGCATCAGCAGCGATAGTCTCTACAGTGCCAGTTGCGGCGTTCAACGCATAAAGCCCAAGGCAACGCTGGTTAGCCGGATCCCTCCCAGGAACCGGCCGGGTAATGAGATCGATGGCAATGAAACCCTCCAGTATCGACAAGTGCTCGGCATCCAGTACCTTGTCATTGAGGGTCTGAACCAGGGCCTGGCCGGTCGAATCAGCAACGTGAGCGACCCGGCGATGGGTATGACCGCCTTCCCGGGCCAGGTGGTAGCCGGTGCCTGTGGCGCCATCGGGGTCGAAGGCCACGCCTTCGCGGGTCAGCCAGTCTATGGCGCGGGCCGAATTCTGCACAACCAGTTGCACCACCTCCTGGTGACACAGGCCGGCGCCCGCTGTCAGGGTATCGTCGACGTGAGATCGGGTGCTGTCGTGGGGGTCGAGCACGGCAGCAATGCCACCCTGAGCCCAGGCCGTCGACCCGGAAGCCAGTTTTGCCTTGGTCAGCAGGGCACAACGGACGCCGGCCTGTGCCAGCCGTAAGGACAGGCTTAATCCAGCCAGTCCGCTGCCGACGATAGCTACCTGGGTATGATGATGGGGCAATCTACGAAAACTAGGATAACGTTTTAACCGTAACCCGATTATATGTTTCTTACCCCTTATTGTTAGATCAGGTGCCAAGGGCGTGTCGACAGGGGCCGTGCAAATGACGTAGCCAGAGGCTAAAATCCGACCCTCTCCCGGTCGGACACCCTCATGGCCATCGCGGTTTCACTGTGTTGCGCCGGGCCCCTAATTTTGTGTCGATAACTCTCAAGCATGGACGCAGGCGAACATAGCCAGGTCAGGAACTTCGCAATCATCGCCCACATTGACCACGGCAAGTCTACGCTTGCGGACCGGTTAATTCATTATTGTGGAGGCTTGAGCGATCGGGAAATGACCGACCAGGTACTCGACTCCATGGACTTGGAGCGCGAGCGGGGTATCACCATCAAAGCGCAGAGCGTGTCGCTAGATTACCTGGCGGACGACGGTAACAACTACAAACTCAATTTCATCGACACTCCGGGGCACGTCGACTTTGCATACGAAGTATCCCGCTCGTTGAGCGCCTGTGATGGTGCCTTGCTGGTCGTTGACGCCTCACAGGGTGTTGAAGCACAAACGATGGCAAACTGTTATACGGCTGTGGACCTTGGGCTCGAGGTTATTCCGGTTCTAAATAAAATCGATCTGCCAGCCGCCGAGCCGCAGAGGGTGGCAGCCGACATAGAGGACCTGATTGGGTTGGATTGCACAAACGTTCTGGAGATCAGCGCGAAGACGGGCCTCGGGATCAGGTCAGTACTGGAAGTAATCGTGACCAAGTTGCCGGCGCCGTCAGGTTCTCCTACGGAGCCGCTCAAAAGTCTGATTATTGATTCTTGGTTCGACAACTACCTCGGTACGGTATCGCTGGTCCGGGTAGTTGATGGGATACTGAAAAAGCGCATGAAGGTGCGGATGATGTCGACTGGGCGGGACTACCAATTGGAAGAGATGGGGGTGTTCACACCGAAGAGAACCCCGGTAGCCCAACTGGTAGCGGGCGATGTGGGTTATGTCGTAGCTGGGATAAAGGACATCAAGGCTGCCCCGGTTGGGGACACCATTACCGATCCTGTCAGCCCGGCCGAAGCGCCGTGCCGCGGTTTTAAACAGGAAAAGCCCGTCGTTTTCGCTGGGCTTTATCCGATCAATAACGTCGACTATGAGTCGTTCCGCGATGCGCTGCAAAAACTGAGTCTGAATGATGCATCGCTGGTGTTCGAGCCCGAGGTGTCGCCGGCGCTGGGATTCGGCTTTCGCTGCGGGTTCCTCGGCATGCTTCACATGGAGATCATCCAGGAGCGGCTGGAGCGCGAATATGAACTGGGTCTAATCACGACCGCGCCGACCGTTGTCTACCAAGTGGAACTGGCTGACGGCACCGTCCTGGCGGTGGCTAACCCCTCGGCGATGCCTGACCCGGGACAGATTAAGGAAATACGAGAGCCGTACATTCGCGCATGCATTCTGGGCCCGCAAGAAGCTGTGGGTAGCGTTATCAGTTTGTGCATAGAAAGGCGCGGCCTGCAGCAGGACATCAGTTACCATGGTCGGCAGGTGATGCTCGAATTCGACATTCCGTTGAGCGAAGTAGTGCTTGATTTCCATGACCAACTCAAATCAGTCAGCCGCGGTTACGCCTCTTTAGATTACGAACTCATCGATAATCGGCCGACGAGTATGGTAAAAGTGGATATATTGATCAATGGCGATCGTGTCGACCCGCTGGCCGTACTGGTGCATAAGGATCAGGCCAGTTACCGCGCCCGAGAGCTCGTCTCGCGGATGCGCAAACTCATTCCCCGGCAGATGTTCGATGTGGCGATTCAGGCAGTGGTCGGATCGCGAATCATTACCCGGCAGACCGTCAAGGCGTTACGAAAAAATGTGACAGCTAAATGCTATGGCGGAGATATCACGCGGAAAAGGAAACTTTTGGAAAAGCAAAAACAAGGTAAAAAACGCATGAAGCAGATCGGTTCGGTATCAATTCCGCAAGAGGCATTTCTTTCCGTACTCAAGGTAGGTGACTGAAATGGATTTTGCGCTGGGGCTGTTCATCGCTCTGGTCGTTACCGGAGCGATCATTTATTGGGACAAGTACTTTGGCCAACAACGGCGAGAGCCGGTTAAGGAGGACGGCCAATCGGCGCCTAGCACGGCTGCACGGATACCACTATTGGTTGAGTATTCGCGGGCATTCTTCCCGATTATATTAGTGGTATTCCTACTACGCTCGTTTGTAGTCGAGCCATTTCGGATCCCCTCAGGCTCTATGTTGCCGAGTCTTTATATAGGCGATTTCATTCTGGTTTCAAAATTTACTTATGGGCTGCGCCTGCCGATAATCAATCGTCTCATCGTTGCAACTGGCAGGCCCGAACGTGGCGACGTCATGGTGTTTCGGTTTCCAAGAGATCCAAAAACAAATTTCATCAAGCGCGTAGTAGGTCTCCCTGGTGACGTTCTCACCTACCGAGATAAACAACTGATGATTAACGACCAAGTAGCAACGTTGCAAAATACAGGGCGCCTGGAAGGAGAATCGGCAGATGCGGCAGGCTCGGCGATGGTCGAGTACCTGGAACAACTGGAGGGCTCGTCTCACGGTGTGTTGCTGGATTCCAGGAGGCAATCCCGCAGCATACGGGTAAGCGTTCCCGAAGGACAGTATTTTGTCATGGGTGACAACCGTGATCACAGTAACGACAGTCGTTACTGGGGTTTTGTCCCAGAAGAAAATATCGTAGGTCGGGCATTTTTTGTCTGGTTTAGTTGGGATTCCCCAAGCGGTGGTGGGGTCAACTGGAAACGGATTGGTACCATCATAGACTGACGCGTCGCTCGTGCACTAATGGCCCTGGCTGAGAACCACCTGCAGAAAAGAATCGGCTACCGGTTCAATGACCCGAAACTATTGACTCGGGCTCTGACCCATCGAAGTCTGCATTCCAAGCACAACGAACGACTGGAGTTTCTCGGCGATAGCGTGTTGGGGCTTGCCGTCGCACAGTCCGTCTTTCTGCATTTCCCGCTCGAGGAAGAAGGTCAGCTAACCCGTATTCGGGCACGGCTGGTCAACAAGGGTACGCTGGCTCGTATTGCCAGGCGTTTTAATTTGGGCGATAGTCTGCACTTGGGGGAAAGCGCCGCGCGAAGCGGCGGTGCCGACCGTGCGTCGATACTGGCTGATGCACTCGAGGCGCTGATCGGGGCGGTGTTCCTGGAAGCGGGATTTGAGCAGGCTGCCGCTGTCGTCGCCGTGTTGTTGATGGAAGAGTTTGCCGACCTGGGGTCTGGGCTTGCAGTCAAGGATGCCAAGACAGCGCTACAGGAGCACTTGCAGAAAAACGGCTTGCCGCTGCCCTGTTACCGGGTTATGCGACAAATTGGCGAACCACATCGGCCGGAATTCCAGGTCGAATGTGTCGTAACAGGTGCAGACCACGCCTATAGCGGGCGTGGCGAGAGCAGAAAAGCGGCCGAGCAGGCAGCGGCTCACAACGCCTACGCTGACCTTCGTGGTAAATCGACAGCCAATGAGTGCTAGCGGGCGGTTCGGCATTGTTGCCTTGGTTGGACGACCGAACGTCGGCAAGTCCACTTTGCTCAATCGGCTGGTAGAGAGTAAGGTGTCGATCACTTCCCGCAGGCCTCAAACTACCTGGCACCGGGTAGAGGGAATCCGCACCGTGGGCGACACCCAACTGGTATTTTTGGATACCCCGGGGTTGCACGACAGCGGCAAGCGCATGCTCAATCGGGTCATCAACCAGACTGCTCGAGGCGCAGTCGCAGGTGTCAATATCATCTGCCTGGTGACGGACGCCCGCGGTTGGCGCGCCGGGGATGCGCGAGTTCTTGAACTAGTCAAGACTGCGAGAACACCGGTCTGGTTGGTAATGAATAAAGCCGACCGGCTGCAGGCGGTTGATCAGCTATTGCCGAATATCGACGCCGTGCGAGACCGCCACCAGTGGGACCAGGTTGTGCCGGTATCGGCAAAGACCGGCTATAACACGGCTCATTTGCTTGGCCTACTGGGCCAGAGCGTGCCGGTTGGGCGGCCCGAGCACGCAATTGGCGAGGTGACAACTTTGTCGCGACGTTTTATGGCAGCCGAGCTGATTCGTGAGCAGTTGTTCCGGCGGCTGGGTGCCGAGATTCCCTACACCACCGGCGTGACTGTCAGCGACTTCACAATGGGTACTGATGGCCCGGTAACGATCAGCGCCGAGATCTTGTGCGAAACAGCCGGACAAAAAAGGGCGATCATCGGCGAAAAAGGAAGCAAGTTGAAAATCATTGGAGTCAGCGCCCGGCGGGAACTGGAGCGGTTGCTTGGGCAACAGGTTTTTCTCGAGCAAAGAGTCAAGGTTCGAAAGGGCTGGACCGATGACCTGGCAATGGTGAGCCGTCTGGGCTACGCCCTGAAGGATTGAGATGTGCTAGCAGGTAACCAGCGAATCAGGGCGGAACCGGCCTGGGTACTGCAACGCCGACCCTACTCCGAGTCCAGTTTACTGCTTGAGCTGTTTTCTCGCCACCATGGCCGGTTAGCTGTGATAGCCAAAGGAGGCAGACGACAGAAATCACCGTTACGGGGCTTGCTGGCGCCTTTCCAGCCGTTATCAGTTGGTTGGTCTGGTAGAGGCGAGGTTAAAACGCTAACCGGTGCTGAGCAGGATGCTGCATTGGCGCCGTTGCGACGCGCACAACTCTTCTGCGGTTACTACCTTAACGAATTACTTTTGAAACTTCTACACCGGTATGACGCGCATGAGGCCCTGTTTGATTTCTACCGCCAGGCACTGGTTTCTCTTATTCAGGTCGGCGATTGCGAGAAAGTGCTGCGTATTTTCGAGAAGCACCTGCTAGAGCAGGTCGGATATGGGATGCAACTGAGGAATGAATGCGCTAGTGGTGATAGTTTGGTAGCGGATCAACTCTACCGCTATGTGCCAGATATCGGGCCACTGGCCGATATCAAGACCAGCCGTGACGGCGTGCTAATACACGGTGCTGCCCTGCTCGCACTGGACGCAGAGAGTGAACTTAGTGGAACCTGCCTCAGCGAACTTAAGCAATTGAGTCGAGTATTGCTTGACCGCTCGCTGGATGGCCGCGCCTTGAGTAGCCGGGCAGTCTACGGAAGGGTTTCCCTGTCACTCGATTCGGGCGGTAACGGTGTTTCTGGGAACGTGATTTCGTTCGCCAAAGAAGAGGCGACAACAAGGGAGTGAATCGACATGGAACTTGGGGTAAATATTGATCATGTTGCAACCCTGCGCCAGGCGCGGGGCACCGCCTATCCGGACCCGGCCGATGCCGTACTGGCTGCCGAGGCGGGCGGTGCTGATCTTATTACACTGCACCTTAGAGAAGACCGGCGGCACATAGTCGATGATGACGTGTATCGCCTGCGTGGTCTTATCGGTACCCGCATGAATCTTGAAATGGCGGCTACCGACGAGATGTCTGGCATCGCTTGCAAGGTGCTGCCGAACGATGTCTGTTTAGTCCCAGAAAAGCGTACCGAGTTGACGACCGAAGGGGGCTTGGATGTAGCCATGCAGCAAGCTAAATTGCAGACCATTGTTCAGCGACTCCAAGATAGCGGTATCCGGGTGTCTATGTTCATCGACCCGGAGGCCGAGCAGATCGCTGCCAGCGCAGCTGTTGGTGCAGATGCCGTGGAGATTCATACCGGGGTTTACGCCGATTCGGCGGTCGGGGTGGCGCGGGAGATGGAACTGGAGCGGGTCCGTTCAGCGGTTCAGTGGGGTCTGGCGGCCGGCTTAAGGGTAAACGGCGGTCACGGCCTGAACTACGACAACGTTGGGCCAGTGGCCGGCCTGGCCAGCCTGGCGGAACTCAACATTGGGCATGCGATTATCGCACGCTCGGTATTCACTGGGCTCGAGGCCGCGGTTGCTGAGATGAAAAGTTTAATGCGCGTGGCAGCGACTTGAACCCGCGCTATTTCTTACGCGGTGCGAACCCCTGTGGAATCTCTCCTAGATTGCCTTCACCGAACAGAAAACTCAGCATATGTTGCTCGATCAGTTCGACACTGGCAGGATCAGCAGTGGAAAGTTGGTTCTCGTTAATAATGAGTACCAGGCGTTCCAGCCATTTCTTCCAGCCAGCCTGGGAGATATTTGCCAGAATTCGTTGGCCCAATTCACCCGGGTAGGGTGCCTCGGCCAGAGGCTCAGCCTCTTCCTTGAGCACCTTACAGTAGATTGTTGCCATGCTACACTTAAACGGTCCGATAAAAAGAATCCTTCATTGTAGTTGTGGTTATTGATTGTGGTTTTGGTTATTAATCGCACAATGAAGACGCCCATTATCCATCTACATTGACAGCGCAGCAAGACTTACATTGTTGTGCGAACGACAGGAGCAGGTATCCATGAGCGATTCTCACGAACCTAATATGATTGGGCCTGGGAGTCTTAAAGTAACGGCGCCCGCGAGGGAGAAGATCGCTAACCTGCTTATTGATGCAGAAGAACAAGTAGCAGCGGTGCGGGTATTCGTCTCTGGAGGGGGGTGCAGCGGTATGAATTACGGTATGACTTTTGCCGAACAAGTAGAGGGGCACGATAGGCTGCTTGAGGACCCGCAAGGCTTTCGCCTGGTGGTTGATCCTGTCGCCTATTCCTTTATGGAGGGTGCGGAAATCGATTTCGTTGATGATGGCGTCAGTTCAACTTTCGTCTTCAATAACGTGTTCCAAGCCGTTGGTGGCAGCGGCGCCTGTGGTGGTTGTGGTGGGGCCATCTAGCCAGGCGTTGCAGGTTGCAGCGGGTTGCAGTTGACTCCATCGGTTACTGGGTTAACACTCTGCGTTTAATCTATGGCTATCGCGCTCAAATAGCCTCGTTGACTCTCATTAATTTTTCACCGGCATGACCCGGGTATTACTGGTAGCGCTCGACGGGAGCTACCGTACCGGCGCATTTGTCGAGGCAGCCGAACGGCTACAAATAGAGCTGGTGGTAGCAGCGAGCGGCGTCAGGCCTCTTACCCAAGGGCCGGGGGGCGGCTTGCGGCTCGAGCCAGGGCGCACTCGCGCAGCGCTAGCAGCCATTACTAGAGCACACCGCCAGCGGCCATTTGTTGCAATACTCCCGACCGATGACGGCTCGGTGGAAATGGCAAGCATTGTCGCTCGGCACCTCGGCTTGCCGGGGAATAGCCGCGGTGCTGTACAAGCAACCTGCTGCAAGGCGGCCTTTCGAACGGCATGCCATGATGCTGGACTTCCGACCCCTCACTTTCGGCTCATCGACTTGACGCAACCGACACTTATGCAAATCGTTGGTGTGCGCTTTCCTTGTGTGGCCAAACCATTGCGGCTGTCAGCAAGTAGAGGGGTGATTCGGGCGGAGGATTCGATCGGGCTCAATGCGGCGCTAGCGCGCATAGGTAAATTGCTCGAAAATGAAGGCGGCAAAGACAGCACCCATGTGCTGGTGGAAGATTTCGTTGCTGGCTGTGAGTTGGCGATTGAAGGATTGCTACACCGGGGCAAGTTACGGATTCTCGCATTGTTCGAAAAGCCGGGCGATATGGCTGGGCCTTATTTCGAGGAAAACATCTATCTCACACCGCCGCGCTTTAACCCCTTGTGGAGTAGAGCCATTGAGCGGCAGTTAGCGAAAACCTGCCAAGCGTTGGGGTTGCGTGAGGGCCCGGTGCACGCCGAATGTCGAATCAGTCCCACGGGTATTGTATTTATAGAGATTGCGAATCGCACCGTGGGCGGGCGCTGCGGCCGATTACTGCGCTTTGGTAGCGGTTACAGCTTAGAGGAGCTGGTATTGATGAACGCAGTGGGACAGCCACCAGCTGTAAAACTGGCTGTGGGTGCTGCTGGTGTGATGATGATTCCGGTGCCAGGGCAAGGAATCTTGCGAAGAGTCGAGGGTATTACTGCGGCACGGCGTATACCTGGCATCGAGTCGGTGGAGGTCGATGTGCGCAGGGGCCAACGCCTGGTGCCCTGGCCAGAGGGGGGAGCCTATCCAGGGTTTATCTTCGCCCATGGGGTGACGCCTGATGCGGTATTACAGGCGCTGCAATCAGCCCACGCGCAATTATGTTTCGTGATTGACGCCGAACTACCCGTGGCGATCAATAGTGCCACGCAGGCCACCTCAGGGGCACTCAGAAGAGCAAGTTAACGCTGAAGTGGCACCTTAGACTAGTGGCGACGTGTGGGCTCAACAGACGAGCCTGACGAAGGCCCGCTACAGATCAGTCAATAATGCACCACGCCTGAATATACAAACGACGTTAAAACAATTAAATACAGATAATATCTATAGAAAAGGTTTAACTATTGAGTGGACATGGAATCTTATACAGTTGGCGCTATATCGAGGCCGGCGCGAATGGCCTTGCAAATAGGGCCAACGTCATTTGTTTGACCAGTGTGCTTTAAAAAAAGTAGTCGCTGTGCGAATATCTACCCATCCTGGCGACGGCGCTTGACATCGCAAACACCGGGGATTTTCAGTTACGACCTTTTTACAAGGAGGATTCTAATGAGGAAGATACTTTTAGCTGTAGCAGCCACCATCATGCTCGCCGGCCAGGCGCTGGCTGGTGACGTCAAGATCGGTATTATTCTTGGTTATACGGGCCCGATCGAATCGCTGACGCCGGCAATGGCCGAGGGTGCTGAAATTGCCATCGCGGAAGTCAACGCGAGTCAGGAGTTCAGAGGCGGTTACGGCGCTGCTCGCGAGATAAAGGGCATCCGTGCCGATTCGACCTGCATTGATTCAGCCGCAGCAACAGCGGCGGCCGAGCGCCTGATCACCTCGGACAAAGTCAACGCTATCATGGGCGCAGACTGCTCCGGCGTGACCACGGCCATCCTGCAGAATGTTGCGATGGCCAACGGCGTAGTAATGGTCTCGCCATCGGCTACTTCGCCGGCGCTTTCTACTATTGAAGATGATGGGCTGTTTTTCCGCACCGCACCCTCGGACGCCCGCCAGGGGCAGGTCGTTGCCGATATACTGAAGGAGCAAGGGTACAAGACGATTGCAATCACCTATACCAACAACGATTACGGTAAGGGCCTCGCTGACAGTATTGAAACCAACTTCAAGGCTGTAGGCGGCACCGTCACCCTCAACGCATCGCACGAAGATGGCAAAGGTGATTATGGTGCTGAAGTTGCGGCACTGGCCCAGGCGGGTGGGGAGATTCTGGTGGTCGCTGGCTACCTCGACCAGGGTGGCAAAGGCATTATCCAGGCCTCCCTGGATACCGGCGCGTTTGATATCTTTTTCAATCCGGACGGTATGATTGGCGAGAGCCTTCCGGCAGCTATTGGAGCCGACCTAAACGGCTCTATCGGCTGCGCCCCTGGTACCGATAGCCCGGGTGCGGCTAAGTTTGGAGAAATAGCAGAGGCGGCTGGCACTAAGGTAGGCCCGTTTGTTCCGGAATCCTACGACGCTGCGGCATTGATTATGTTTGCCATGCAGGCGGCGGGCTCCACCCGCAGCCAGGATTTCAAGGGCAAAATAATGGAGGTGGCCAACGCTCCGGGTACCAAGATCTATCCTGGAGAGCTTGGCAAAGGGCTTAAGATCCTCCGGAGAGGCGGTGACATTGATTATGTCGGCGGATCTTCGGTGGAATTGATCGGCGGCGGTGAGTCGGCCGGCAACTACGCAGAATATCTGGTCAAGGACGGTGCTTTTACTATCATCGGTTACCGTTAAGATCCAGTAATTTAACGGCCCGGGATTGCCCGGGCCGTTTTTTCTTTGCTCGTATGACCTAGTGATTACGGTTGAGCATCTGCATAAGCACTTCGGCGGCATCCATGCGGTCAACGATGCCTCGTTAACTATTGAAAAAGGCGCCATCACCGGCCTCATCGGTCCGAACGGCGCCGGCAAAACGACGTTGTTCAACGTTGTCGCAGGGGTATATCCACCCACCGCTGGTCGAGTCTTGCTGGAGGGAGACGATATTACTGGCAGTAAACCGCATGAACTGTTCGCCAAGGGTGTGCTGCGGACCTTCCAGATCGCCCACGAGTTCTCCACCCTGAGCGTACGGGAAAATCTGATGCTGGTGCCGGGTGGCCAGTCCGGCGAAAAACTGATCGACGCCTGGCTGCGGCCAGCTAGGGTGAGAGTTGAGGAGGAGAATATCGGCAAGAAGGTCGACGAGGTCATCGAGTTTCTTGAAATCACCCATGTTGCCAACGAATTGGCCGGCAACCTCTCTGGCGGCCAGAAAAAGTTGCTCGAGCTGGGGCGCACCATGATGGGGGAAGCCAAGATCGTGCTGCTCGACGAAGTTGGCGCGGGGGTCAACCGTACGCTTCTTAACACGGTGGGTGATGCCATCCTGCGCCTCAACCGCGAACACGGTTATACCTTCTGCATGATTGAGCATGACATGGATTTTATCTCTCGACTTTGCGATCCGGTCATTGTCATGGCCGAGGGCGCGGTTCTAACCACTGGCACCGCCGCTGAGGTCAAGGCCAATGAGGCGGTGATTGAGGCCTATCTCGGCACCGGACGCAAGCATTCAAGAAGGGCCACTGAATGAGTTTTCTCATTGGCGAGAACATGACTGGGGGCTACGGCGCCGCCGATATCCTGCATGACTGCACCATCGGTGTTGACAAGGGCGAAATCGCCGTTGTGGTAGGCCCCAACGGTGCCGGTAAATCTACCGCGATGAAAGCCGTATTTGGCATGCTGTCCTTGCGTGAAGGCAAAGTGATGATGGATGGTGTTGACATAACGGCCCTTAAGCCGCAGGAGCGAGTACGCCAGGGCATGGGCTTCGTGCCACAGACAAATAACGTTTTTACCTCCTTGACGGTAGAGGAAAACCTGGAGATGGGCGCCTTCATACGGCGGGATGATTTTTCCGATACCATGGTGCAGGTCTTCGATCTGTTTCCAGTGCTCAAGGAAAAGCGCAGTCAATTGGCCGGAGAACTTTCCGGTGGTCAGCGTCAGCAGGTGGCGGTTGGCCGTGCCTTGATGACCCGGCCAGAAGTGCTGATGTTGGATGAGACAACCGCCGGTGTTTCACCTATCGTGATGGATGAGTTATTTGATCGTGTGATCGAGGTGGCGCGTACAGGAATCGCTATCCTGATGGTGGAGCAAAACGCCAAGCAGGCGCTCAATATCGCCGACAAGGGCTATGTGCTGGTGCAGGGGCGCAATCGTTACACCGATACTGGGGCCGCCCTGATTGCGAATCCGGAAGTTCGTAAGGCGTTCCTCGGGGGTTAGGGCAGTGACCGACGTTTTAAATACCCTGGCGCTGGTCAGTAATTTCATCATTGTTCCCGGGCTTGCCTATGGCAGCCAACTGGCACTCGGCGCATTGGGCATCACGATAGTGTACGCGGTCCTACGCTTTTCTAATTTTGCCCATGGCGAGATGATGTCTTTCGGCGCCATGATCACGATTCTCGTCACCTGGGTGCTGCAGGCCCGCGGCATTAACCTGGGACCGCTACCGACTGCGCTGTTGGCGTTACCTCTTGGCATTGTCGCAACTATCGGATTGTGCTTGGCCACTGATCGGCTGGTCTACCGCTACTACCGGCAGAAACGTGCCTCCCCTGTGACTTACCTTATCGTTTCTGTGGGGGTTATGTTTCTCATGGGTGGCTTGATACGTTTCGTTATTGGCCCCAATGACCAGATTTTTGCCGACGGTGCCCGCTTCATCATGAAAGCCAGGGAATTCAAGCAGATGACAGGGCTGAACGAGGGATTGGCGATCAAGTCCTCCCAGGGCGTGACAGTGCTGACAGCGGTCGTGATCGTAGCGGTTCTTTTTTGGTTTCTTAACCGAACACGCACTGGCAAATCAATGCGCGCCTATTCCGATAACGAGGACCTGGCATTGCTATCTGGGATCAATCCGGAGCAGGTGGTGTTCATTGCCTGGATCATCGCTGGTACCTTAGCAGCGGTCGCAGGGACACTTTACGGGCTGGATAAGAGCTACAAACCTTTTACCTTTCTGCAGCTGCTGTTGCCAATTTTCGCTTCGGCCATAGTTGGCGGAGTGGGTAATCCGCTGGGTGCGATCGCTGGCGGTTTCGTCATTGCCTTCTCTGAACTCATAGTAACTTTTGCCTATAAGAAAGTGCTCGGCTATCTGTTGCCGACCGGGCTTGCACCAGAGGGCCTGGCACAATTGCTTTCCACTGATTACAAATTTTCCGTGTCCTTCATGATTCTGGTCATCGTGCTGCTGGTTAAGCCTACTGGCCTTTTCAGTGGTAAGACGCTATGAATAACTTGTACCGTAACTTGTTGCTGTTTGCCGTTATGTTGGCTTTAGTTGCGGTAGTGGGTATATCGCAGAGCTGGAATGTGGCTCTTGCGATCCTCAATCTGTGCTTGATTTCGGCAATTATGACGCTCGGGGTCAACATCCAGTGGGGCTATGCGGGTTTGTTCAATGCCGGGGTAATGGGTTTTGCTGCCTTAGGCGGCCTGGCTGCAGTATTGATTTCTATGCCGCCGGTGCCAGCGGCTTGGCAGGCCGGCGGCAACGGTGTGGTCACGGGGTTGGCGTTTGGTATTGGCACGGTCCTCGCCGGTATTATCAGTTGGCGTAAAACAGCCCATCTTGGTGGTAAACGCTATTGGCTGACGGCGCTGATCGCCGTGGCTGGTTATACCCTGATGCGTTGGGTCATCGACCCGGCCATTGTCGCCGTTGAGGCGGTAGAACCCGCCAAGACCGGGTTCCTGGGTGGTTTCGGCTTGCCGATTATGCTCTCCTGGCTGGTGGGCGGGGCGTTTGCTGCTGGCGTCGCCTGGCTCGTAGGTAAAGTTTCGCTCGGTTTAAGGTCAGACTACCTCGCTATCGCCACCCTCGGCATCTCAGAGATCATCATATATTTCCTAAAAAATGAGGATTGGTTGACCCGCGGCGTCAAGAACGTTAATGGCCTGCCTCGTCCCGTACCCTACGAAATCGACCTGCAGCACACTGTCTGGTTGCAGAATTGGGTAGAAACTTACGGCATTTCTTTGATCGACGCCTCGTCGATTATTGTCAAACTCTGTTATGCGGGACTGTTTGTGGCTGTACTGGTGGTAATCCTGTGGCTTTCGGAAACTGCGTTGAAATCCCCTTGGGGACGAATGATGCGTGCGATCAGGGATAACGAAACGGCTGCCAGTGCCATGGGCAAGAATGTCACCTGGCGGCATTTGCAGGTTTTCGTTCTCGGCTCGGCAGTAGTCGGAATGGCTGGAGCGATGTTGACCACTCTCGATGGCCAGTTCACACCCACTGCTTACCAGCCCTTGAGGTTCACTTTTCTCATCTGGGTGATGGTCATCGTTGGCGGCTCAGGCAATAATTTCGGTTCGGTACTGGGTGGTTTTGTTATCTGGTTTTTCTGGATAGAGGCTGAGCCCATTGGTCTTGCGCTCATGGAATTGATCACCTCCGGTATGGCGCAGGACAGCCCATTGCGCCATCATCTGTTGGATAACGCCGCCCACATGCGGCTGATGACCATGGGGTTGGTGTTGTTACTTGTTTTGCGGTTCGCACCGCGCGGCCTTATACCGGAAGTCAAGCGCTAGTAACTTTTCTCTCGCCGATGTCACCGCCCGCAGTTTTCAGCGACGGGTGCAGTTACTACCAGGTCAGCAATTGATTCTTCAGATTATGTCGAGCGCCGCGTGCAGGGCTTCCTGGTCAGAGGCACTCAACGGCAAAACGGGCTGGCGGCACTCGCCAACGTCAAAGCCACGCCGGAGAGCCGCTGCCTTCACGCTGGGATTGTAATTGTGGCTCCAGATAAAAAGTTGAGAAGGGAGTAGTCGCTGCCAGAGTGTGTTGGCCTCAACCAGTTGGCCAGCCTGGATCTGGCGATACAGGGAGACTGCCTCTGCCGGAAGAAAATTGACAGCCCCCCAGACGCAGCCCACGCAGCCTGCGACCAGGGCCGGGTAGGTGATTGGATCACCGCCGTTAAAGACCTTGCCGCCCGTCTGGATGAGTTCTTGGATGCGCACCAGGTCCCCGGTGCTGTCCTTTATATATTCGATACCGTCAATCTCGAGCAGTCGTGCAAAAAACGCCGGCGTGATGTCAAAGCCCGAATGCTGGGGGATGTTGTATACCATGACCGGCACCGAGGCGGCTGCGGCGACTGCCTCATAGTGGTAAAGAACTCCATCTTCGTCCGGCCCCTCGAAATAGGGTGGTAATACCATGACCGCGTCCATACCTTGGTCGACTGCATGGCGCGTAGCCTCCAGCGTGTCGCGCAAGTGGATGGCTGAGGTTTGGGCCATGCATTGTGCGCGACCGTCTACGTGTTTGACAGTGATCTCGATGAGACGGCGTTTTTCTGTGTCGTTAAGGTAGGCGAATTCGCCAGTACCACCGCAGGCGAGAATGATATCCACCCCGGCTTCAAGCATGCGGTCGATGTGGGCAAGATAGCGTGTTTCGCTGATGCGTTGCCGATCGCCCTCGAAAACCGCGCATACTGGTACACAGACACCGCTCAATTCGGTCATGTTACAAACTCCGTTGGGTGTTGGTTTTGATGCCGCTTGCGGCCGACAGTACGAGGGTTAGTTTACATGAATCGAGATGCTTTGAAGCTTGATAAGTGGAATCTGACGGGTTGCTACTGCGCCCCACGACCCCCTTGGTAGCGTATAGGGCGCCTGAGGTAGGATAGGGGAGTAGGCGCACCAGGGTTAGTGCGTGAACGCTATTGGTTTGTCCGTGCAGTCGTACACATGCCCGGTGAACACTGATTCTGATAGTTTGGTATTACGGGGATTTTTTCGAAGATACAAATCGAAAATTAAACGCAGGCCGGGATGAATATGAGCAAAGTTCTAACGATCGACGTTGGTGCAGGGACTATGGATGTACTCTATATTGATACAGCATCAGAGTGTTACTACAAGGCAGTCGTGCGTTCTCCGGTCTGCTCCACGGCAGAACGGATTCTTACGGCTTCAGGCAAAATGCTGATCGTTGGCGTTGAGATGGGTGGGGGCACAGTATCGCAGGCCATCAGACAGCGTGCTGACGGAGAGGCTGTTCTTATATCAGAAACTGCAGCAAAAACCCTCTCTCATAATCTCGAGAAAGCACGTCCTCGGGGGCTTGAAGTAATCGAAGATACACGAGCATGTGATCTTGTAGCCACGGGAGATCACAGTGTTGTTACGCTCGCCGATCTTGAGTTGGAGCGTATCCGAGGTATCGTTGACGGGTTCGGTGTTTCGTTCGAGTTTGATGTTGTCGGGGTCTGTGTGCAGGACCACGGCAAGGCACCGCAGGGGGTCTCGACGCTAGATTATCGACATACTCACTTCCGTCGGGCGCTTGATCGTCAGCCTACACCCGATGCACTTCTTTATCGAAGTGACGAGGTTCCCGAAGATATGAGTCGCCTTTGCGCAGTGCGTGATACAGCGCTCAACTTGCCGAGCACTACGGTTTACATAATGGATAGTGGCATGGCTGCCATTCTCGGAGCTACACAGGATTCGCGGGTACGAGCTTGCCATCATGCGATCGTTCTCGACGTCGCAACATCTCATACGATTGCCGCGAGTTTTAATGGCAACGAATTGTGCAGCTTCGTTGAATATCACACTAAGGACATTCGCCTGGACCGTATGGAAACCCTACTACAGGAATTGGCAGAAGGCCAACTGAGGCACGCAAAGATTTTGACAGAAGGGGGCCATGGCGCCTATACCCGACGAGCACTTGGTTTTGGCTCCATCGAGATTATTCTTGCAACGGGACCACGGCGCGCTCTGCTTGCCGGGCTGAACTTACCAATCAAACTGGGTACACCGTTAGGTGACAACATGATGACGGGGACAACTGGGCTGCTTGAAGCGATTCGCAGGCGAGAAAACTGGCTCCCCGGGCAAGACTCGAACTTGCGACATATGGATTAACAGTCCACCGTTCTACCAACTGAACTACCGGGGATCAGAAGGGATGGTGAATGCTACTAACAGGCAGTATTTTGGTCAACCCGAGGACATACAGGCGTCGTAATTCTTGGCAACTGTTAGCTGCAGTCTATAGCATAGCCCTGTGGCGAGCGGTCGGAGACCCGGGCCCGACCAGTGAGGTGTACGATCACTGCCCGACGCCTTGCGACAGCCGGGCTGCAGAGCTTGAAGTGGCCATTGGGCCAGGCGCTACCATCGGGATTGAAAGACAGGGTATTGGGTGTTCGGAAATTGATAGTCAACTGGCCCAGCATGGAGCCAACTGCTGCGAGCACGGACTCGCCGGCGCCCAGACGCCGGTTCCGGTCGACATCGATGAAGGTGATCCACCCCAGTTGCCATTGGCTCGACCCGGTACAACCATTGACCGTATCGCCAGGACAGACGCTGACCCGCTGCTGTTTGTGCACAGCCGCCACTCGGGCTAGTGCTAGGGTTGAGACGAGGTTATCAGTGGCAGTATCGAGCGCTATACGGCTGCCAATGGACCGAAAAGAGCCGACGGCATATAAGGCCAGGATGCCCACGATGCTGAGCACCACCATGGTCTCAATCAGGGTGTAGCCGGCTGGTGCGGCAGGTGAGGTCAAGTTCCGAGCCAATAGTGGACTGGGTTTTGGGCGCATTGCCGTGGATACTGGACCAGCACAGCAGGAAAAGCAGTGAAAAATCGCACGCTAAGGGCAAGTTCGTGTCCCACAGGGCAGACGTTTTAGAATCGGTTCTTTTGTCGGGGCGTCTGCCCCGCATTTGCCTGGATGCACCTGATGAACCGCCCATTTCTGCTTGAGAGCCCGTTTGAGCCTGCCGGCGATCAGCCAGAGGCCATTGAGCAACTCGTGGCAGGGTTTTCAGCGGGCGAATCCTTTCAAACCCTGCTCGGGGTCACGGGCTCGGGTAAGACTTTCAGCATGGCCCACGTGATCGAGCGCCTCGGCTGCGCCACCCTGGTGCTGGCACCAAATAAAACCCTCGCGGCACAGCTTTACTCCGAGATGCGGGAGTTTTTCCCAGGCAACGCAGTTGAGTATTTCGTGTCGTACTACGACTATTATCAGCCCGAAGCCTACGTTCCGAGCAGTGACACATATATCGAGAAGGACGCATCGATTAACGAGCACATAGACCAGATGCGTCTATCTGCGACCAAGGCACTACTGGAAAGGGAGGACACGATTATTGTAGCTACCGTATCGGCTATCTACGGGCTCGGTGATCCTGCCGCTTACCATGGCATGATCCTGCACCTACGGCAAGGCGCATTGGCAGATCAAAGGGGCATGCTGCGACGTCTGTCAGATCTGCAATACAGTCGCAATGATCTCGATTTACGCCGAGGCACCTTCCGAGTGCGGGGAGATGTAATCGATATATTTCCAGCAGAATCTGAGCGGTACGCTGTCAGGGTGGAATTGTTCGGCGATCAAATCGAGCGACTGGCGCGATTCGACCCGCTGACAGGAGAGGTAGATGAGCGCATCACCCGCTTTACGATTTACCCCAAAAGCCACTATGTTACGGCGCGCGAAACGGTACTGAAGGCGGTCGAGCAAATTCGTGTGGAGCTCAAAGACAGGTTGGGGGTATTACGTGCGACAGACAAACTGCTTGAAGCTCAACGCCTGGAGCAGCGGACTAATTACGATATTGAAATGATGCAGGAACTGGGTTACTGCAGTGGCATAGAAAACTATTCGCGCTTCCTTTCCGGGCGCAAGGAGGGTGAACCACCGCCAACACTTATGGATTATCTGCCCGCGGCAGCACTGCTCATCATTGACGAAAGCCATGTCACGGTGCCTCAACTCGGGGCGATGTACCGGGGCGACCGTTCGCGTAAGGAAAACCTCGTCAATTACGGGTTTCGACTACCTTCAGCGCTGGATAACCGGCCGTTGCGTTTTGACGAGTTCGAGGCTTTGATGCCGCGAACCGTATTCGTTTCGGCTACACCTAGTAACTATGAGATTCGGCGCAGCGTAGCCGTGATAGACCAGGTAGTTCGGCCCACTGGACTGGTTGACCCACAGGTCGAGATCCGGCCAATAACCACCCAGGTAGATGACCTGATGTCGGAAATCTGGCACCGTGCTGAGGCAGGGGAGAGGGTTCTGGTCACCACGCTGACCAAGCGCATGGCCGAGGACCTTTCGGATTATCTGGCCGATCACGGGGTCCGGGTGCGTTATCTGCATTCCGATATCGATACGGTAGAGCGGGTTGAGATTCTGCGGGACCTTCGCCAGGGCGTTTTCGACGTCCTGGTTGGCATAAATTTACTGCGCGAAGGCCTCGACCTACCAGAGGTATCGCTGGTTGCGATTCTCGATGCAGACAAGGAGGGTTTCTTGCGGTCGGCGCGATCGCTGATACAGACTATTGGCCGGACTGCAAGAAATATTAACGGCAAGGCGATACTTTACGCCGATAAAATCACTAACTCTATGCAGCGAGCTATCGACGAGACAGAGCGTCGGCGTACCCGGCAACAGGCATACAACCAAGTCCACGGTATAACACCCAGGTCGATTCAAAAAGAGATACGCGAGATGATCGATGGGGTGCACGCAGGACGCGATTCTGGCACCGTACAAGGACCGGCTACAAGTGCGGACCTTAAACAAATACTTGCAGTTTCTGCGAAGGAAAGGGCCGGCGATCTTGGCCAACTGCTCAAGCAACTGGAAGAACAGATGTACCAGTATGCCCGTGACCTCGAATTCGAGCAGGCTGCCGCTGTGCGCGATCAACTGATGGCGCTCAAGCAGCAGCGTCTTGGACCTGCCCGTGAGACGCACTGATTAGCTAATTTGGCTTTTGCCGTTAGCTTGCCGTGAATCTTGAGTGACCCTCAACACCGTACACCATCGCTCAAAAGAGGGGATATTAAAACGCCTGCCTTTCTCGCCTGGTGGTGTGTTCTAAGAATTGGGTAGTTTGGCTGTTGCGAGTTTCGCCAAACCTCCGATGAGAACTTCCGAAAACGACGCTATCTGCTGTAGAATGCGCCCTGTATCGTGGGCTAGGGAAGATACTATGTGCAGTGCCGACAATGCTCTCTGGGCCCACCCAACAGGAATTGGCCACGGTTTCGTAAACAACGGTTCCATAGGCGCGTAGCTCAGTGGTAGAGCACTACCTTGACATGGTAGTGGTCGGTGGTTCGATCCCACTCGCGCCTACCATCAGCCCGCTAGGGTAGGGCGCCGGTGATTCTGCCGGCGCTGCTTTTTTTGGAACAGAACACAGCAATCACCAACACCAGCGCTTCTCTTACTCGGTCCGCTCAACATGCCAACCATAACCCTGCCCGACGGAAGCGTACGCCGGTTTGATCATGCCGTAACCGTGGCAGAGGTCGCCGCAGATATCGGGCCAGGACTTGCCAAGGCGGCCTTGGGCGGCGAGGTCGACGGCCAACTGGTTGACACTGCCTGTTATCTGGAACAGGACGCGCGTTTGCGCATTCTGACGGATAAGGATGCCGAAGGTCTCGAACTCATCCGCCATTCCTGTGCCCATCTGATGGCCCAGGCGGTCAAAGAGTTATACCCCCAAGCTCAGGTCACTATCGGTCCGGCGATCGAGGACGGCTTCTATTATGATTTTGCCTACGACCCAGGATTTACTGAGGCCGACCTTGCATTGATTCAGGCGAGGATGGAAGAGCTCGCGAGGGCCGACTTACCGGTAGTAAGACAAACGATGGCACGCGACGATGCGATCGAGATGTTCAAGGCTAAAGGGGAAGAGTACAAGGCTGAGATCATCGGAGAGGTCCCAGTTGGCGAGAGCATCTCTCTTTATAGCCAAGGAGAATTCACTGACCTGTGCCGGGGCCCGCATGTCCCAAGCACTGGTCGGGTCAAGGCGTTTCAGTTGACCAAACTTGCTGGTGCTTATTGGCGGGGCGACCCCTCTCAGCAAATGTTGCAACGAATTTATGGCACTGCCTGGGCGAAAAAAGAAGATCTACAGGATTATTTACACCGCCTGACACAGGCTGAAAAGCGTGATCACCGTAAACTTGGCCGGGAGTTAGACCTGTTTCATTTCCAGGAAGAAGCGCCGGGAATGGTTTTCTGGCACCGGGATGGCTGGACGCTGTACACAATTGTAGAGCGTTATGTTCGCGACTTGTTGATCGAATACGGTTACCAGGAGGTGCAGACACCGCAACTCTTGGATCGGAGTCTGTGGGAGCGGTCAGGTCACTGGGACAAGTTTCGTGACAACATGTTCACCACTCATGTTGATGAGCGTGACTATGCGATCAAGCCGATGAACTGTCCTGGCCATATACAGATTTTCAACCAGGGCCTGCGCAGTTATCGTGAACTGCCGGTTCGGATAGCCGAGTTCGGCGTGGTCCATCGCAACGAGCCCTCAGGCACTCTGCACGGGCTACTCCGCGCCCGTAGCTTCACCCAGGACGATGCCCACTTATTCTGTACCGAGGAGCAATTAGTACAGGAGGTGTCGACTCTGATCGAGCTGACCTACCGGATGTACCGAGACTTTGGTTTCGACGACATAGAGGTGGCGCTTTCCACCCGCCCGGAACAGCGGGTTGGGGAAGATTCCCTGTG
>Ga0208895_1000330_pt1 | contig 22539 bp, 19 predicted proteins | sample ETNtaG_10_FD_185765 | JGI IMG/M metagenome (GOLD analysis project Ga0208895, IMG submission 185765) | Marine microbial and viral communities from oxygen minimum zone, Eastern Pacific Ocean - ETNP201302SV82 (SPAdes) (version 2) | ecosystem: Environmental > Aquatic > Marine > Oceanic ... | reverse complement strand
AACATCTTCGCCCGTGTAGCTCTCTGGCTTCCGATAGTACGTAGCGACAGCTCTATCAATGACCTCTCCGTCGTCTGGGTCACAGAGGTCTACCACTCTCGCTGTTCTCGGAGCAGGAATCTCCTCTAGCGCTGGTGTCAGCCGAAGAAGTACCTCGCCAGCCTCCGGGCCCGAAACCCGGACCATAGCGATTGCACCAGCACCGGGTCCGGTTGAAATGGCCGCGATCGTGTCTACGTCCACACTCGTCTAGCTCCCTCGAAAAGAACAGTTAAGCCGCTTGCGCGTAGCCTATCTGCTAGGGCTTGGTGGGGAGCGGCCGAGAGGCTTCATGCCCTGCATCTTTTTTCGCTCCTTGGCGATGTACATCTGCTGAGGAATCGTCGCAATATTCGCTGTCGCGTAGTAGAGGTTCAGCCCACTCGCGAGATTCATAAAGATGAATATCATGAACGGCGGCATCATGTACATCATCATCTTCATTTGAGGATTCGGAGTATCCATCGACTTATAGCTCACGTACTGCATCAAGAACATCGATGCGCCAAGGAAGAAGGGTAGTACGTAGGTCGGGTCCTTCGTCGACAGATCAGGCAGCCATAAGAAAGGCACGCCGCGCAGCTCAATTGTGCTCTGGAACACGAAGAAAAACGCGAAAAGCATCGGCATTGGCAGAAGCATGGGGAGGCATCCAGCCAACGGATTGAAGCCGTGTTCCGTGTACAATTTCTTCATTTCCTTCTGGAGTTTCTCTGGATTGTCCTTGTACTTCTCTTGGATTTCCTTAAGGAGAGGTTGGACAGCCATATTTTTCAACTGAGTCTTCATCGCTTTTTGGTTCAGCGGAAACAGCACTATACGCATGCCTACACCAAACAGAATCAGCACCCACCCGTACCCCAGATTCAAGTTTGAATGAACCCAAATGAGAATCGTTGTGATCAATGAAACAAATGGCTTCATGATCGGCCGGATGAACACTAAACCGTAAGGGTTTACGTCCTTCATATCCCAACCCAGGGAGTTTAGTATCTCGTAGTCCTGAGGCCCTAAAAAGAGCCTGTACGCGAAATCGCCCTCAGCTCCAACCACTTGAGCAGCAGTCACGTGGAACCCCACGGCACGACTGTTCTCCCTCCCCCAGAATGATCTGTAGACAAGAGTATCCACTTCAACGACCAGCCCCCCTAGATAACTCTCCTCCGTCGCGGCCTCATTGCTTTCGCCAGCAAGGATCGCCAAAAGGAAGAACTTGTTGCGAAGTGCCCCCCACAGCAGCGGCCCTTCCACAATCATCCGCTCTGCTTTACTCGTAAGTGTCTCGTCGATGCCCTCCTGCACATGGTTATACACATATCCTACCTCACGTGCTTCCATCGCAGAGTCCGCCTCAACAAAGGCCAGCCCGTCACCTAAGTCCGTCAAAAGCTGAGGACGATCCACGCCTGAGGCTCTCCCTCTGACACGGATGGTGTACTCATCGGGACTAAACTCATACTCGGTCTCGAACCTGAATGCACTCGTAGGATGTTGGTACGTGAAGCGCAGTATCTGTGCGTCCGCACCGGCCTCTAGGGCGAGTCCGTCTTCCGGTTCAACAGTGAATGGCACCCTTGATAGGTCTAGGGTGTCGGATCCAACCACCAGCTTTTGCCCGAGATACCCGTCCGCTCCGTCTGGGATCAGATCGGCGAGACCGTCCTGGTTTAGTGCCTCAAATTGGGACATTTCTGCTGCGTGCAGCCTAGCCCCGTAGTTGGAGAACTCGAACCGATAGAGTGGGCTCGATACGACGACCCTCTTCTCTTCCGGGAGAACTTCGGCCTCTACTGTTTCTGGCACCTCACTCGGCGATGGAGCAATTTCGGGCATCGTAGGAACTGGTACAGTAGACGGTTCTGTTTCCGTGACTACCTCAGCTCCCGTAGCACTATCCGCTGAAATAGCTTCATCGGGTATGGGGGGCGGAAACAGCATGGGGGTGATAATCATGACCAAGAACATGAGTGATAATGCCAGGACAAAGCGGGCCTGGAAGTTCATCTAACCCTCTCCGTAACACATGCTCTCTCAGCCGAATTCATTTCCACTCTCGGGGGCACAGGATCAGATCCGAAGTTACCCCAAGGATGGCAACGACCGATTCGGCGCACTGCAAGCCAGATGCCCCTTGCGGCTCCATGCAACTGAATCACTTCAATCGCGTACTCAGAGCATGTGGGGACAAACCTACAGGTCGGTGGCGTCCAAACCGATATTCCGCCTTGGTATCCCCGGATAATCGCTATCAGGATTCTTCCGAACAAAACCCCTCCACTGCTTTGTCTATTTCCCTCTCGAGCTCAGCAAAGCTCGCTCTGTATGCTGAGCGCATAGCCCGAATGAGCACATCTCCTTCACGGCCCTGTGAGCTCAAGTGAGGGATTACCCGTCGCCGACCGATTTCACGTAATCGCCTTTTAAGTCGGTTCCGGTCCACGATTCGTTGTCCATGTTTCGGTACGATCACACCGAACCGGGAAACCGACGCCTTAGGATTGGCGAAAAAGATCTCGAGATTCCCCGTACTCTCCCGTTTACCTTGCTGGAGGATCTCCTGGATTTCATTGCTCCGCCGAATCCGAACACTTCTAGGGAAGTGTTCTGAGCGGTCCGCCCTGGCTGGCGCTACTTGCGGCCGATCGAGACTACCAGTCGAGCGCGGCCCCGCCTCCGACGACGATTGAGAGCCCTTCGGCCGCCGCGAGTTTTCATCCGTGCGCGGAATCCATGTGTGTTGACTCTTTTGCGATTCCGCGGCTTGTATGTCGGCTTCATCGGGAGTAGCCCAATCCATTATATCTTGCATCCAGAAACGAGCTGGAAAAGATAGTCGAGCCGGCGAGAAAGCGTCAACGGTGACTATCTTCAACCCTGCAGGAATACCCTAAGACAACCCCAGAATGTAGAAGTTTGATTTTTGGAGATTCGCTTGGTAGGTTCGGCGCCCCGGGTCGGCCAACCCCACCCGTCAGTATCACCTTCGAATGATGCAGGTCCGTCGTACTCCATGTCGCCAGTCTCTAGCTATTCCTCACTCTGGATGCCCCCCGCTGACGAAGAGACATCGTGGAATTGACTGCCCCTGAATTATGGAGTCGGATCCGAGAGTCAATTCAAGCCTCTGTTCCTGAGCAGAGTTATCTGACATGGGTTAAGCCCGCTGTAGCCGTCGCTTTCACTTCAAATGAGCTGCACCTTGAGGTGCCTTCGCGTTTCCATGTCGAGTGGCTCGAGGACAAGTTTGGACCCGTTCTATCCGCATCTTCAGAAGCAATCCTCGGCAAGCCTATCAAGATCACGGTCACTTGTTCTGCTGCGGCTTCATCAGCCCCAGTCGCTTCGATCGATCTTACTACTCCGCTGATTGAGGACGCTGCTGACCGGGACATCCCTTCAGCTGCGTCAAACTCCAGTACCGTACCATTGCTTAATGACCGTTACACTTTCGAGCGGTTCGTGGTTGGGGCTGATAACCAGCTCGCTGCAGCCGCTGCTAGAGCAGTAGCTAATCAGCCCGCTAAAACGTACAACCCTTTATTCCTTTACGGAGGCGTTGGGTTAGGAAAGACACACCTGATGCATGCCATCGGACACCACATGGGGAGCGAGAACCCCCAGAGGAGTGTCTGTTATGTCTCGTCGGAACAGTTCATGAACGAGCTGGTCGCGTCTATCCAGCGGGGGACAACCGCAGCATTTAGAAGGCAGTATCGGGAGATGGATCTACTGCTCGTAGACGACATCCATTTCCTAGAGGGGAAAGAGCGGACACAGGAGGAGTTCTTCCACACATTCAATGCGCTCTATGATGCCCAACGTCAAATTGTCCTAACAAGTGACCGGCCACCTAAAGACCTCTCAGGCCTTGAGAGCCGACTTGTATCCCGTTTTGAGTGGGGCCTGGTTGTGGACGTGAAGCCACCGGACTACGAAACCCGAATGGCCATCCTACAGAAGAAAGCAGCGGATGACGGGTTTAGCCTAGACTCAGAGGTGATCGAGTTCATTGCCCACTCATGTACCGCCTCAGTACGTGAGCTTGAGGGCGCGGTAATCAAGCTCTTGGCGTACTCTTCGCTGACCAACCGGGAAATTACTCCCGACTTAGCTAGAGCGGCATTCCGGGGTGCCTTGGGGCAACAACAAGAAAGGGGACCTGTTCTTTCTCCAGAAAGAATTAGGGAAATTGTTGCTCGTAGGTGGAGGGTTCGTGCCGATGCCCTTGCCTCCAAAAGGCGCACTAAAGATTTAACTGTCCCTCGACAAGTCGCTATGTTCCTTATCAAAGAAGCCTTTGATCTGTCACTCGTCCGGATTGGAGAATTCTTCGGAGGAAGAGACCACTCGACTGTGATTCATTCCATACGAAAGGTTGAGGAGGAGATGGAACGGGATCCGGTATTTAGGGAATTAGTACACGCTGCGAGAGAAGACTTCACAGGTACAGATAGCGCTTCTGGCTAAGGTGTGGATAACTCGTGGATAAATTACACTTTATCCACACCTTTATTTTTTCCCTGATTTTTCTGGATTATTAGTGGAAAACTCTACACTTTTCCACTTAGGAACATATCAAGGTAAATAGTTATAGAACCTACGAGATTGGGATATTCTTGTTTCTTTCTTCCACACTTCCACACCTACTACTACTACTATGTTTTTCTTTAATAAAGAGACATAGTATCTACGCACTGTTGAAACCTACTTGGTCCGTTTCAGGAACCGCCTAAATGAACTTCACGATCACCCGACAGAACCTTCACAATGGCCTAGCCGCGGTATCCGCAAGTATTCCATCTAAAACCACACTCCCAGTTTTATCGAACATCCTTTTTCAGGCTGAAAACGGAAGTGTTTGGATGAGTGGAACGGACTTGGATGTAGCAGTTCGAATCAAAGTTCCAGCTGATGTGAGAGAAGATGGTAGCTTGACTGCTCCTGGTAAGAAGCTTCAAGAAATCACAAAGGAATTACCAGATCAGCCAGTCGAAGTATCTACGATAGGAACTCAGATCGAACTCAAAAGCGGCAAGGGTCATTTTAAGTTAAATGGTCTCCCAGCTGACGAATTTCCCTCGCTGCCAGAAGTAGATTTTGAAGGAGCTTGGAGTGTAACAGGAACGGATGTAAACCGTCTGATTCATCACACATCCTTCGCAGTTTCTAATGAAGAGAGTAGACCGATACTCAATGGAGTCTTATGGGAACTCCGTGATGGGGCGATGAGGATGGTTTCAACGAATGGTCATCGCCTAGCACGTATGGGTGTTCCTGCAGAATCCAGGGACACTTCTTCGGCTGACTTTATAGTACCACCAGGAGCTCTTCAGCAGGTACAACGTCTTTTTAAGAAAGATGAGTTGCTAGAAGTGGCGCGAAGTGGAAACCACCTAGGCTTTAGAGCTGGAACTTCTGAGGTATATACGAGGTTGATTGAGGGGACTTACCCAAATTATGAGGCGGTTATACCGCGTGATAACGACAAGGTAGCGACTGTCGATAAAAAGGCCCTAGAGTCAGCGGTACGAAGAATGGCGGTAGTAGCATCTGACCAGACACACAGAATACGACTAAAATTCGAATCGAATAGACTCCACTTAAATGTTCTCACTCCTGATCTTGGAGAAGGTCAAGATGAGCTCGAAGTCGGTTATGAAGGGGAAGAGATAGAGATAGGGTTCAACGCAAATTACCTTCTCGAAGTACTTCGCTACATGCCTACAGATGAAGTAGATATAGCCTTCAAGGCACCTGAAAGAGCTGTGACGATAGTGCCTTCAGAGTCAGAGAACTTGGACTATCTATGTCTAGTAATGCCCCTGAGGTTACTAGACTAAAACGGACGGGGCTGGTTGCTTAACCGAAGAAAATACCTTTCTCCACCTTCCAACAAGCTATTCTCTTGTTACGGCTGGTTCTCCTCCAGTAATTCTTGCACAGAGAAGATCGAGAGCAGCGGGAGACCGACTTCACGGAAGAGGTCTTCAGCGTTATCTGAGCGGTCTACTAGCGCCAAGACACCGACCATGGTTACTCCGTGCTCACGCAGGGCCTCTACTGCCGAGAGAGTGCTTTTGCCGGTTGTTAGGGTGTCTTCAATAACAAGGCAGCGAGAAGATGGGTCTAGCCCGCCCTCTATGCGATTCCCGGTACCGTGGTGTTTGGCTTCCTTCCTGACAGAGAATCCATCCAAGGGGTGGCCCTCTAGGTGGCTGCGGTGAGCGATGGCATATGAGATGGGGTCAGCCCCCATTGTGAGGCCCCCTAGATGTGTAGGCTCAAGACCACTCTTTCTGACCATCTCGTAGCCCACCCGACCAACTAGCACCTGGCCTTCAGCGCTCATCGTTGTACGGCGTGCATCGATGTAATAGGTGGAGCTGGCTCCGCTCGAGAGCGTAAAGTTACCGAAACGCACAGAGCGCTCTAACAACAAGTGCTTCAACTGATCTCTATGGGTCATCGCCGGCACAGTGTCTTGGCCTTCACTCGGACGCAAGTCTTCATTGCCTTCTCCTATTCTCTTTAATTGTCGCCCGTCACAAGAAACGCCCAGCCAATCCAGCATCCATGATGTGAGATTGAGATATCTATACTGCTTGGCTTGCCGTCCAAAAGTAGTCGGGGGTAGCCTCGGCCAGTTGGACTCCGAGGGCGAAGAACCTGGAGGTGGTCTTGGGCCACGTTAATTGTGTTAGCTATAGAGGCCTTTACTCCGATCCGGACTGCTGCCGACTCTCTAGAGTGGACTCCAGCCCGTTCCTCTGCGGTCAATTCTTTGAGCAACTCGGGATACGAGGCAGACCACGGAGCACCGGGTTCGTCGAGTCGGGCAAGGTCATGATATAGCTCGGCTGGTGGAACTCCTTTAATCGGTTCATTCAGATGGCCTGTCCAGGCGAAGGCGTGAAGCACGCCTTCTGAAAAATCTACAGACACAGGTACCGAGAGCCCTTCATAGACAACATTTCCAGCTCTGATACTCGGACCTCCTTCCTGAATCATCCTGGTCCAGGACACTTCAAAAGCAGAGTGAATAAATGCTGGAGGAGCACGGAGAACCTTAGAGAAGGCCTTAAAAGCTGCCTCCTTACAAGCCCAAAGACACCAGAGTTCAATATCAGATTCCCCTGCCCTGGCGACTACGGCTTGTTCAGACTTCGTGAGAACACGCTTCAGAAACCGATGGTGCCCCAGCTTTCCATGGAGGCTAGAATTTTCAAGATCTACAACGTCGTTACCGATCCAGCTCACCAAAGAACTCACAGTCGTTAGTCCAGGTTCTGCAGGTTGTTAGGGTCTCCGAGCAGTCCTCTTTGGACTTCTTCTGGCACACGTTGGGGTCTTCGGTTTGCCCCAATCCATACAGCAGTGACGGCAGCTTGTACCACAACGCTTTGCGGGGCCTCTTCCCTCACAATCTCTTGTCCTAGAACCATGCTGGTCCTCCTAAAAGATTGTGCCCAAGTCCGGACCAAGAGTTGTTGGCCCCGCTTCGCTTCCTCGAGGTAGTCTACCTCAATGCGGACTACGAAGATGCTTCGACCTGTTTCGTCCAGTCGGGACCAAGAGAGCCCAGCTTTTTCGAGTGCTTCAAAGCGGCCGTGCTCTAGGTAATTCAAGAAGACGGCATGATTCACGTGTCCAAACGAGTCAAGCTCGGGACTCCGAACCGTGATAGAGGTTTCGGAGACCAGCCTGTTGTTAGGTGCTGATGACATGGCGAGAAAAGACGCAAGAACAGTGCGCCTGAGCAAGGAGAGCATCTTGTCCAGTGTTACTCCTAGGGATACCCTGGCGGCCCCATGTTTCATAAAGCCAAGACTAGCGCCCGCTGGGTACAGCTCGAGCCACTCTCGCTCGGGGAGCTAAGAAGAAAGAGTATCCTTATAGCTGTTTGGTCGATGGCGCTACTAGCTCCGATGCAACTGAAAGGAGCTGTATTGAGTGAAGGTCCCCCCAAAGGACAACAGGCGAACGACTCGGTCCTATTGGTGCTCGCTGCAGCCAGCCTCGCTGATGTCTTGCCAAGAATCGGAGATGAATGGGAAAGGTTGGGTGGGACCCCGTTGGTATTTTCATTTGACGCGACATCTCGACTAGCGGTCCAGGCCTCACAAAGTGGATCCGGAGATGTTTTCTTCAGCGCTGACCCTCAGTGGATTCGGTGGCTTGAAGAGCAAGGAACCGTATCCCCTGGCAGCGCTATCCATTTTGCAACTAACGATCTGGTAATTGCGGTTTCTCGAGATATTTCTGTACCCGTGCAGCCTGATATGCTCTCGATTTTCACGCGGATTGCTCTTGCTGGTGAAAACGTACCCGCTGGGAAGTACGCTCGAACGGCACTGGAACAAGCGGGGGTCTGGTCAGAGCTTGAGGGGCGCATCGTTAGAGGAGGATCAGTAAGGGGGGCCCTAGAGTGGGTTGCACGAGATGAGGTCCCGGCCGGAATCGTTTATCGGACGGACGCGGAAGCAGAGCCGTCGGTCAGGATAGCGTTCGTTTTTGAAGGACCCGGATATCCACAAGTTCAATATTGGGGAGTCCCGCTAGGGTCCACAGTGTACGAGAAGTCAGCAGTTGATTTCGTGAATTTCGTCTTAGGTGACTCAGGCCAGCCCTTTCTTAGAGAGGCGGGATTCAGCCCACCTCAGTCCGACATACCTGATGGAGAGGAAGAACGTTATGCAGCGGGGGATACAGGTGACGATTTAGTAGCATCGGTATCATCTGCGGTACGTCTATCCCTTATCGTTGCTTTCCTCGCAACTTTGGTAGGCCTAGTCCCCGCCATAGGGCTCGGGTGGCTACTTGCACGCCGTGATTTTCCCGGGAAAACAGTTCTCTCCACCGTCGTTACGGCCCCTCTTGTCATACCGCCAGTGGTAACCGGCTTCCTTCTCCTAAGCGTACTAGGTGCCTCTACTCCCCTGGGAGGGCTAATCGCGTCACTTGGATTCCCGGTACCGTTTACCATCCTTGGTGCTTCGATTGCTGCTTTGGTCGTAGGTCTTCCGCTTTATGTGATCTCTGTGCGTGGTGCATTCGAGGCAGTTGACCCGATGTATGAGGAGTTGTCCTGGACACTCGGGTCTTCTCCCTGGAGAACGTTTTTTCGAGTCTCGCTTCCGCTGGCGTTGCCGGGGATTGCGGCTGGGGCAGTCCTTGCTTTTGCCAGGTCACTCGGTGAGTTCGGAGCCACGGTCGTGTTGGCAGGCAATGTTGAAGGGTCGACACGGACGATAGCCCTAGCGGTCTATACACTCTTGGAGTCACCGACCGGAAGAGAGACGGTTTGGGTACTGGTAGGCGCAAGTGTGATGATCTCGCTAATCGCTTTGCTGGGTTTTGAGGCGCTCTCGCGGAGACAAAAACGTCGATTGGAAGACCGACATGCCCGCTGACACCAATTTCCGTTTGGGCCTAGACCTAGAGGTTCCCTTCACCGGGGGAGGGTTAAGGGTCGAGCTAAATACAGCAAGCACTCGGATTGCCGTAGTGGGTCCTTCGGGGGCGGGAAAAAGTACGATCCTTAGAATTCTGGCAGGCGTAGAACGCCGAGCGCACGGAACCGTTCTAGTTAAGGAGCATTATTGGCAGGACAGCTCGAATGAAACATGGGTCCCTTCATGGGACAGGCGGGTGGGCTGGGTCCCTCAGGAGACACTTCTCTTCCCGCACCTGACTGTCCGAGAGAACCTAAGCTACGGGGGTGCATTACCTGATTGGGTATCAGAAACCGCTGCATTGCTCCAGATAGAGGACTTGCTCGATCGGCGGCCCAGAAGGCTTTCTGGGGGCGAGCGGCAGAGGGTGGCACTGGGCCGGGCATTACTTTCAAAACCTAGGCTTTTGCTTCTTGACGAACCGTTTTCAGCGCTTGATAGGCCTCTGAGGGCTGAACTATCACAGCTTGTAAGTGATTGGGCCCTAGATAGGAGTGTGCCGATTGTCCTTGTGAGCCATGATGAAGAGGATGCGAAATGGTTGGCAGAGGAGCGCTGGCACGTGGGCGGAGGTAGCCTCAGGAAGGAGTAGGCTTCAGAGCCTCTCTGGTGCTACTACCCCCAACATCTGTGGCAAAACGCTCACCTCGACGGTATTGCCTGCGGCCTGCCTCACGTCGCCGTCCATTTCAAAGCGAGGCGGTTGGTCGAATTCCAGGCTGAATCTTGTGTCAGCCAAGACCTCTACCCGGTCTGGGTCTGAGCTTACGTGGAGACCCCGCTCAGCTCTATTAAAGAGCTTGAGTCTTGTAAGTGCGGGGGCATCTTGGATGCAACAAGCGTGAAGGTAGCCATCCTGAACACTTGCGTCGGGCGCGATCGGAAATCCTCCCCCAAAGAAGCGTCCATTCGAGATGGTCAGCATCAGATGAAGCCCGTCGCGTAACTCACTCTTCTCCCCGGTTATGCCCACTCGGATACCTGTGAACCGGAAGAGCTGCTGGAGCGCCGTGATCTTGTAGAGCAGTTCGCCTTTTAAGAACCGCGCATTGGCAGCAGCATCGATGACTGCTACGTCAAAACCGAAGCCGACCAAGTTCAGGAAATTCCTTTGTTCCATGACGTGAGGTGTGTTCTCAGCCGCACTAAGGGTTTCCACCCGGCCCATGTCTACCAAACGGATGTGTCCTGCTGCGAGAGTAAGCACTGCTCGTTCGGGGCCGGAGGGGTCATATCCAAGGTTTCTCCCAAAGTCATTACCGGTTCCATTCGGCAAAATCCCAAGAGCAACGTCCTCACGACCACTGGCTGCGACACGGTCAGCAACGTTACCCCAGGTTCCGTCTCCCCCAACAGCGACGATGATGTTATAGCCTTGGGCGATGGCTTGATCCGCGAGGTCTCGCTCTTCCCCCGCACGGGTGGTTTCGGCGAAAGTCACCCTGCCTATGTGCTCAGCCAGGAGGGCCCGATAGACCTCAATCCTCTTGAGGCCACGGCCCCTACCTGCAGCTGGATTAAAGATGACAAAGTGGCGGTTCACTGAGGGTCAATCCGTGGTGAGAAAGTAAGGCTATAGGGTCAGGAGGGGCTCGAACGTTTGCAGCCCCTCTTCGTACCACTGTTCGCGGAAGGGATAATCATTGATGTCATCAAGGGTCAGCCCTTCCGTCATTGGGTGTTCGTAAAGCGTGAGTGAGCCCCCCTCCTCTTCGTGCTCTGAGTGAGGGGCTTCCATGTAGATATTTGCCTTGAAGTGCCTGTCTACGCCTTCCTCGACTGTAAATGCATTGTAGAGGTGCTTCGACGGCACGTAATCGTGTTTAGTCACAGTAAAATCGAGGACTGCATCCTCTCCGTCACGGACGTTCACATCCATTTGTAGTTCGGATTCGGTGAATGATATCTCCAAATCCTTCATATAGTGCGGAAGGTGCCAACGTTCGATCGCATGTAGCCGGGATGCTTCGGTGGAAGTCCCAACCATGAAAGGATAAAAAGCAGCCTTCGGGATTTGCTTACCAACCTCAATCATTGGGGGTACAATTACCGCCAGAACGATCTCCTCATACTCCCCGGCCTCGCTCTGTGTAAACTGAAATGCAGTCAGGGCCAGAATGCTTCGCGTATGCTGCATCTCAAGTGGCTCAAGATGGGAGGGGAGTAGAGAGCGCGCGTCTGAAGTCGGCATTTCGAAAAATGCGCCCACGCAATTTCGGAAGCCGTAGTCTGTGTGATCCGGTAGACTCATAGTCTTATTTGCCTTGATGCTTGTCAGCGTAACTGGTTAGCGTTTCTTGTCTGCTTCACATCAGCCTGAAGCGCTTTCTGTTCTTGGAGACGACTCATTTGAAGTTACGAGGGGTTCTATCTCTCTTGGCCGTGACCTTAGGCATGGTCTTATGCGATCTCGTGCAGCGACTTCTCATAGGACCTTTGGTATGGCTAATGCCCTCAAGCCGCAAACGGGTTCTAGGGGCCTGGATGCAGGCAATGGCTTGGCTCACGAGTAGGCCAATGGTGTTCTTGGGTGGCGCAAGTATCGCTGTACCACCTCAGGTCCCTTTTGAGCCTGGAGTCCTCATAATCATGAACCACCAATCCCTGCTAGACATTCCGATGGTATGTTCATCAGTGCGAGGTGGATACCCCTTAATTGTCACGCGTAAGCGATACCGGCATTGGGTTCCGCTAATCTCGCACATGATCAGGCTCTATCAATACCCAGTCGTTGACCCTACGGCAAACCGGCAAGACGCCCTCAGAATGACTGATGATCTGAGTGAGGCGGCCCGCACGGCAGAGGTGCCAGTAGCGATTTTTCCGGAGGGGACGAGGACAAGGGATGGCGACATAGGACGGTTCAAAAAAGCGGCGCTCCGGCGGATCCTCCAGGCTCGAGTCTGGAAGGTCTATATACTCGTGGGAGACGGATTCTGGAAGTATGCGAAGTTCAAGGACTTCCTGAGGGGCATAAGCGAGATGAATGGCGAAGTCGAATTTGTAAGCATGCTTGAGTGGAATGATCCCGCGGCAGATCCAAATCCGTTCATAGAAGAAATTCGTACCCAGATGGTAGCCCGCCTTGCCCGGATGCGCGGGGATTCCATCGCATGACGGATGGAGTGGCATTGGGATTAGCTAGTGCGCGGGAACTAGCCGAGGGACTAGTGCAAGCAGGCGGAGGCCAGGTGCGGTGTGTATTGCTGTACGGCTCACACCTCCACGGGACGAACCCCAACCGGTATAGCGCGTACGATTTCATTGTCTTGGTAGACGACTACAGAGCGTTCTATTCTGCCCTCAAGAATTCAGGCCACATGCGGGGATCAGTGCGCTTGATGTCAACCATGGCATATTTTTTACCTCCTAACGTGATAGCCTATTCACCGGTTGAGGACACAGACAAAGTCGCGAAGTGTAATGTGGTTACTCGAACCCACCTTGACCGTGCCCTTGGGCCGCGACCTAAGGATCACTATCTACTCGGTAGACTGGTTCAAAGGATGGCGTTTATCTGGTTCGCCTCAGATGAAGACCGGGAATGGGTGGAAACTGTCATAACGGGTGCGATAGGTCGTGTACTCACGTGGATGGCCCCCTACCTCACTGAGCCGGTCGATGCTGACGGCTTAGGTCGCCGTATACTTGAAATATGCTACCGAGGAGAGTTTCGCCCGGAAGCAACTGACAGGCACCAACACACCTATGAGGCGCAGGCGGATCACTTTCTCCAAGTGCTTAGCCCCGTACTTTCTGACGCAGAACGACATGGGTTCATGGTAGCCGAAGAAGGCAGGTATCGACTAACCTCACCCTCTAGCGCTTGGGAAGCACTTAGGTGGCGATGGCACTTCATGCGGTCGAAATTGAGAATGGGAATACGAACGCTAAAGCACACTATGACTTTTGAGGAGTGGTTACCATATATCGTGAGAAAAGCAGAGCGGCACAGCGGGAAGAAGATCAAACTCACTTGGCTTGAACTCCGATTTCCACTGCTGTTCCTCTGGCCTAGAGCCATCACATTTCTTCTTTCGAGACCTAAGAAAGATATTCGCCAGTGAGTAACAGAGCGCAGTCGAATCACCTGCCAGTTCGTGTGGCTGACCTGCTGGCCTATGAGGCCGGACCTTGAGCTCTGAACTCTTGGGGCTAGTAATCGTTGTCGGTGTAACCCTCCTTTCGTCAGTTATGTACGTCGTTAGTGGAGCTTATCGACGGGAAGACCAAAATGAGATCAGTGACCGAGGAAGGTTTATCCTTGGCTCGTTCGTGCGGAACTGGCTCTTTTGGTTCTTGAGTCCCCTGGAGCGCATAGCGGTTGGGCTCAGAATTTCACCCACCACGTTCAACGCACTTGGCGTCGCCCTTGGAGTAAGTGCGGGCTTCTGTTTCGGAACCGGGAATCTCAACCCAGGTGGGTGGCTCTTACTTCTCAGTGGGACGGTCGATGTTTTAGATGGCAGAATCGCGCGAGCTCGGGGGCTAGCTTCACCACGTGGAGCATTCCTTGATTCTACTTTAGACCGATTCGCTGAGGTTGGTGCGTTCGTGGGGCTCGCGGTTTTCTACCGTGATTCGGTAGCACTAACGATCATAGTTGCTTGCGCGATGGGAGGGTCTCTACTCGTTAGTTATGCACGCGCTAGAGGTGAGGGCATAGGGGTCATATGTAACGTGGGCCTCATGCAGAGGGCCGAGCGCCTGCTCCTGGTGGGCCTGGGTGGTATTCTTGACCCGATTATTAGCCAACAGAGTAACCTTAACCCGGGTATTCTTCTCGCGTCCGCTTTAATACTTGTCGCCGCAGGTGCGGTAGGTACCGCCGCCTACCGGACAATCTGGATTTCGAAGCGAGCGGTGTAAGTCCTAGTCGGACTTACAGTTAAGATGTACCAGAACTCCGGCGACAGGACTCGAACCTGTGACCCGATGATTAACAGTCATCTGCTCTACCAACTGAGCTACGCCGGATTAGTACTGTGAAGATCAGCACGCACGGGCAAGAAATAGAGATTTCAGGACGTGGGGTGTCAACAGTGTGCTAATGAATATCGGGTGGAACCAATGTTAAGCCCACCAGGTGAGAGCGTAGGGTATGGCGGCTGAGATGTAGAGGTATACACTTACCCCACTGTCCCTCCTGCGCCTAGAAGGAAAGAATGAGGAAACCAAACCGCAGGATTCCCAATATTGCGGGGAGTATGATGCTCGGCGCGGTATTGGTTGCCGGCCAAGCCTGTACCCAGGCATTGGACGACCCCTCGCTGGTTGTCATGATTGTTGTGGACCAGCTGCGTGGTGACATACTTGACGAGTTCGATGAAGCGTTCTCGGGGGGCTTCCGGCGCTTAATCGATGACGGGTACCGGTATACAAACGCATCGCACCCTTTCGCAGTGACTCAAACCGCTGCAGGACATGCCTCGATTTCCACGGGCGTCCCTCCATCTCGTTCCGGGATCGTAGCTAACACCTGGTCCCAGCAGACAGGTGAGGATTGGCAGACAATCTATTCCGTAGCAGACAATGAGAGCCCAATCCTAGGGTTTGAAGACGCAGACGGAGTTCCCGGGAGATCCCCTAAGAATTTGCTGCGTAGTGGGTTGGCAGATTGGATGCGCGAGGCGGATGATAATGCTTTAACAGTGTCACTATCTGCGAAGGACCGCTCGGCAATCACTCTAGCTGGGAAGACGAACTCCCATGTTTATTGGTTGCTCCACGATGAAGCCCGCTTCGTCACTTCACACTATTACGCTCAAGCATATCCTGGGTGGGTGCAGGGCTTCAATGAAGAAGTCATGACAATGCTTGTGGCCGACAGCGTTTGGGACACGGAGGTTCCAGTCGAAATCCAATCCCTGGCCCGCCCTGACTTTGCTCCCTATGAACGGCGCGGAAGCTCGACGTTTCCACACATCAGCTCGCTCGAGGAGCGCGACCATTATGAGTGGGTTTTCGACTCACCAAAATCTGATGAAGCTGTGTTAGAATTGGCTAAAGCAGCCATGGAAGAGTTTGCGCTAGGACAACGAGGAAGTGCCGACTTCCTTGCTCTCGGGTTGTCATCCACGGACTACATAGGACATCTGTTTGGGCCACTCAGTCAGGAGCAACTCTCGAATCTTATACACTTAGACCGCATTCTCGGTGAGTTCTTCGACTACCTCGATGCAAACGTAGGAGAAGGCCAGTGGGTTGCGGCTCTTTCGGCGGACCACGGTGTTGCTACCATGCCGGAATACGCACAAGAACAGGGAAATACATCAGCTCGTCGGATAAATGCCCGAGAGAAGGCCCGTGACCGTTCTAGCGCTCTGCAAGCTGCCGTAGCTGAGGGTGGGGTTTCAGAGGACATTGCCGAACGGCTCGCTAGGCAGCTAGAGACGGAAGGAACTGTGGCGAAGGCGTATACGCACCAGGAATTAACGCTTGGCGAGCCAGTTGACTCGTTCGCTATCCTTTTCCGTAATTCCCACTACCCTGGGCGAGGGCATGGCGCGCTCTCTCGCTATGGTGTCGAGACCCGCTATGGGGAAGGCGAGCTGTTGTACAGTGCCAATGGGACTAGCCATGGAACACCCTACTGGTACGATCGACACGTCCCCTTGATTCTCTTTGGCAAGGGTATTGATGCGGGAGTATCAGATGCACCGGCCTATACCACGGATATCGCCCCGACGTTGGCATATTTAGCAGGCATAGCAACAACGCCAGACGATCTATATGGGAGAGTGATCTATACCGCTAGATAGCTAGAGGGCGCGAGCCCGAATAGGGCAAAAGCTTCTAATTCTTAGTAGTTAAGAGTTTGCGGACTGCTCGACGACAGATTATATAGAATACATATTCTAATTTGTGTCGTGAGTTAGCAACATGTCGGTTAACAAACATCATAATCCCCCCAAACAATCACGCTCTAGGCGCACTCTTGAGCACATCGTTCAAGCCGCCTTGGAGATTCTTGAGGAACAGGGCTACACAGCCCTCACGGTCCAGTCCGTGGTTGACCGAGCGAATTCGTCGGTCGGCTCCTTCTACGCTCGGTTCAGTGGTAAGGAAGACCTGCTGGACTACCTCGGGGAAAGAGTGTGGGATCAAGCTCTGCAACGCTGGGATAGCGCTGTGGGAGCTCGCGACTGGTCAGAAATCGATCTACAACACATCGCGGAAGGTTCAATGGGCCTTTTGGTGGATATTGGAGCGTCGCGAGCCGGTTACCTGCGTGCACTGGATCAGGCACGAGGGATAGATGGACTGGCCTACAATAGGTTTCGAGATAGCGTGTTAGGGGACGTGGCTGGGATCCTGCTTGAGCGTCGCGACGAAATGTCGCACCCGGAGCCGGAGCTCGCGGTGAGACTCGGTCTTCTGGCGGCAGAGGGTATGATTGAAGCGGATCGGGTTGCTGCTGGCCCGCTGCCAAGAGATATCCTAGCTAGCGAAGCTACCAACCTACTCCTGCACTACTTGACTGCTGGGAGCACACCTCGGGCTCCTATTAGATCATCCGAAGAAGTTGATTTCTTCGATATCTGGAGCTAACTGGTTCGCCTAAGGCAGGGTGACCAAAGTGCCCTCAGCCCGATGGACTGCGATTGGACTATGAACCCTAGGTCTCTTGCTTGGTTACTATCCCCCGGGTCCGGTAGTTTTTCTTTAGCTAAGTTTACGGTTGGTCAGTTGATCATTGGGCGGTGACTTTTTTGGGACATTGAACGAGAATCGGTGTAACGGTCATAGCCTAAAGTGGTTTGTGAGGGACAAATTATGGCTAGGAGATAGCTTGCTTGACGTGTTTGTGAAGAGATCAGGGATTAGATGAATTTCTGGCAGCACTTTGCGAGGGCACTTGCTGTTCTCTTGATTGTGACTGCGGTGTCTGTGCTGCCGGGAAGGGCGCAGGATACAGCAGAACTGAACGGGATCGTCTACGACAGTACGTCTATGGGCCCGCTAGCTGGGGCCCGAGTGGGGGTCATCGGTACTAGCTCCGCGACGGTGGCCGGCCCAGACGGAAGATTTACCCTCGAAGGCATTGTAGCAGGAATACACTGGGTCTCATTCTTTCACCCAAGGCTTCAAGAGCTAGGAGTGAGTCCTCCATCGCGCCAGGTCACATTCCGCAGTGGTGAGACAGTAACCGTCGCCCTTGCAGTGCCTTCGGAAACGACGCTGCTTGCGGGTTGGTGTGTGATTGAGCAACCGGGACCTGGATATGGCGCGGTCTCAGGGATTGTGACGGATTCACTCACTGGTGTACCAATGCCTGGAGCACTAGTCACTCTGGAGGCAGCAGTCACGCCAAGATTTGGCTTACGGACACCGACTGAGGTAAAGACGGACGACGGTGGTTATTTCCGTATATGTAACGTGCCTGCTGAAACGGAAATGAATCTCCAGCCTCACTTCGGGCGAAGCTCGGGGAGAACTGTGGTAATCTCGGTCGGGGCTGGCTCGGGTGAGATCCAGGATCTTATGATGTTGGTATCTACGGAAGGGACCCTCAGCGGTTATGTAGAAGACTTTGCTTCAGGAGAGCCAGTCCAGGGGGCTTCCGTCATGGTGGCCGGTACTGAAGGTCTTGTGCTCACTGATGAAGAAGGTCGCTTCATAATGGATGACCTTCCTCCCGGTCGGCATCTAGTCACGACAGACCATATCGCCTTCGAACAGCGAACAGACTCTGTCACAATCTTCAGTGAAGAAGTTGTTGATATTGAAGTGCGGCTGGCTGTCGAGGCCCTTGAACTAGATGGTCTTGTTGTTACGGCCAGGACTCGATTCGGGCGTACAAGCTTACTAAACGATGCCAAGAGGGCAGACTTTATCAGTCGAGAAGAGATAGAGGCACTGCTACCACGGACTACCGCAACCGTTGACCTACTCAGAAATGTGCATGCACCGGGATTGCGGATCCGCGAGATTTCTACGGTTGATGCAGTTACTGGTGTACCCAGGCCAGGTCTCTGCATCGAAGTTAGTCGACGGTCCGGAGGGCAGGGATGTGCTCCAGCCGCAGTCTTTATCAACGACGTGCCAGTGCCTTATCCGGAGCAAGCAATTATCGATATGGACCCCAACTTTATCGACCGGATCGAAGTACTGAACCCCGTTGATGCTTCGTTCCGTTACGGTACAATCGCCGGTAACGGGGCGATTGTGATCTACACCAGGTAATCAAGCGACATCTGGGAGCAGGGCTTCACAGATAATGTGGGTATAGAGAAAGCTCTAGTCCTTCTGGTCCGATAAGTTGCGCAGACAAGCCTAGCGGTCGGAGGTTCTCCGCCGCCAAGTCCCGTTACTGCCCGGTAAACGCCCATATGGCACTTCGCCTACTGTACGAACATTCTGACGCCCACCCACATGCGTATCGATAAGATCATGCGCTCTTGGTCTCGATTGCTGGTCACCTCCTCCTTGCTCGGTGTTTTGGCTCTGGTTTCTTCGCCAGTATCAGCGTTACAGGTTGATCGAGGCCGGCAGGGTAGTGATGTGGAAAGTGGTTATGATCATGAGTCGGCACCGGTCGCCAGAGCAGTTCAAACGGGTGAATCCTTAACCGTTGACGGACTTCTCGAGGAAGAGGTTTGGTTGCAAGCATCCCCGATTTCAGAGTTTCTCCAAACCCTACCGTTCGAGAGTGAACCCGTAACCGAGAGGACTGAGGTGCGCATCGTCTATGACGAAGATGCGATCTACATCGGTGCTCAGCTCAGTGATCGGAACCCTGTGACAACTCGATTAGCGCGTCGTGATTCTCAATTGGGTGATTCAGATTCATTTGTCTTCCTGATCGACAGCTATCACGATCACGAAACCGGTTACCGTTTTTGGACAAACCCTTCAGGGGTGAAAGGTGATGCAACGGTAAGAAGGAATGGGACCGGTAGAGGGGATACATCGTGGGATCCAGTCTGGGACGTGGCGACTTCTGTTTCTGATTCGGGGTGGGTTGTAGAAATGCGTATCCCTTTCAGTCAACTCCGGTTTAGCCCTGAAGAACAACAAGTTTGGGGAATCCAGATCGAACGGAACATTCATCGGAATCAAGAGAACGCCACCTACCCCTTTACTCCGAACCTAGAACGTTCTGGAGTCTCTCGGTTTGGTCATTTGCATGGAATCTCAGGGATAGAGCCTGGCCAGCGATTGGAACTGCTCCCGTATGTCGTTGCTCGTGGGGAGTACCTGGAGAGTAAGAAGCCTCTTAGTGTCAGTTTCGATAACCCTTACCGAAGTGGAGCCGATCACTTTGGAGGGACCGGCCTGGATCTAAAGTACCGACTTGCGTCCAACGTGATATTGGATGCGACAGTCAACCCAGACTTCGGGCAGGTGGAGCTAGATCCGGCTGTGATCAACCTCACAGCCTTCGAGACACGCTTCTCTGAACGCCGCGCTTTCTTTGTCGAAGGAGCAGGCATATTCAACTTCAGTGAAGGTGGACCGATGGGAAGTGTCGGTCGGCCTCCGCAGCTAGCCTACTCCCGAAGGATCGGTCGCTCACCGAGAGGTCGTGTTCCCTCGGCTGCAGTCTTTTCCCAGGTACCGAATGCCACAACCATCCTCGGCGCGGCAAAAGTTACGGGTCAAGTGGGTAACGGCTGGTCGCTAGGTATTCTAGAAGCAGTTACGGCGAAGGAAATGGGTTCCTATACCACTACCGATGGGGGAGCCCACGACATCTTGGTAGAGCCTGCAGCCAATAATTTCATTATGAGATTACGGCGCCAAGTCGAGGGAGGGGCTACTCGGTTCGGAGTGATGGGAACAGCACTAAACCGTGACCTTTCGGGAACAACACTCGTAGACAGACTTCATTCTTCCGCCTACTCCGGCGGCATCGACTTTGCCCACGAATCGACCAACCGTATGTGGCTCTTTAGCGGAGCCCTCGCTGGTAGCTATGTGCGTGGCGATGCAGAGCAGATCTTGCGCACGCAACGGGCACCAGCTCGCTATTATCAACGGCCGGACGCTGAGCATGTTGATGTGGATCCCTTCGCGACATCGCTGAAGGGGTTCTACGCGATGGGGTACATTGGCAAACAGGCCGGCACGTTCACGATGAGGAACGGCATCGCGTTCGTGAGCCCCGGTTTCGAGGTCAATGATATCGGGTTCCAGTCGCACGCGGACCGCATCCTCTTTGATACACACTACCAGTTCAATGAGATGGATCCCGGGAGAATTCTACGGTCCTGGAATGTCAGCATGGGTCCTGACGCTGTCTGGAACTTCGCAGGCGAGCGCGTCTTCGCAAACGTAAACGGTAGTCTTTCGTTCGAGTTCCTTAACTATTGGCGCACTTCGCTGAGGATTCAGGTCGACCCCTGGACGGATGATGATCGTCTGACCAGAGGTGGGCCGATAGCTCGTTCGCCGAGCAGCTTTGCTGGGAGCTTCAATCTCAATTCAGACGGAAGAAAAGCGGTGGTCCCCCGGCTCACATACTCATGGAGTTCGAACGATGCTGGGGACTGGAACAGGAGTGTGCAGCTCAACCTGAATGCACGTGTCAGGGAAACTTTCCAGTTTAGTCTTGGCCCATCTTATACCAGGTCGTATTCGACAGCTCAATACATGCAGCGGATTGAGGATCCTCTCGCTGTTGCAACCTTTGGGTCCAGGTATGTGTTCGGTGAATTGGAGCGGACACGGTTCTCGATGGTGACTAGAGTGAACGCCACATTCTCCCCCAGGCTTTCCCTGCAGTTGTATGTAGAGCCCTTCGTCTCAGTCGGAGACTACGGTGGGCTGAAAGAATTTCGGTCCCCTGGAACATTTGACTTCCAGAAATATGGTACAGACTCGGGGACGGTAATTCAGGACCAAGATGGGCGGTACAATATCGACCCTGACGGAGCAGGCCCCGCTGGCAACTTTCGGGTCTCTGACCGGGACTTTAGCTACCGAAGCTTGCTAGGGAATGCAGTGTTTCGGTGGGAATGGAGGCCAGGAGCAACGTTGTTTCTCGTGTGGCAACAACGTCGGATCAACTCGATCACGGGTCACGGACAGGATAGAGCATACCCATGGGTTGGGACCTTCGATTTGGGTAGAGATCTAGATGACATGTTCAACATTGCTGCAGACAATGTCTTGATGCTTAAGGTCAACTATTGGATCAATCCCTAAATCCACCTAAAACCGTTGGTATCATTGGATCATATCAACCATATCAACATCATATCAACGTTGATATCAGTGGATATGTGAGGGTCATCCGGAAGGTGAAACTGGTCCTTCTCAGGAGGTCAACGTAATCTGAGAGGGTGGATCGTCTTAGGAGATAAAGTATGAACCGGATTCTCTTGTTGATCGGTGTGGTTCTGGTGGTGGGGTGTGGACCGGAACCAGGGGATATGGAGGCTCTTCAAGAACCGGAACCAAGGGATATGGGGACTCTTCGAGGAGTCGATGGGTTGTATCTGAACTCCGAGGACGGTCAACCCTATTCTGGTCCTGTGTTCGGGGAGAACAACGGGAAAAGAATGACCGGTTCCCTAAGGGACGGAAAGTGGGACGGTCCGTTTGAGAGTTACCACGAAAACGGTCAGTTGAGGAGGAGGGGGACCTACAAGGACGGTGTGGAGGACGGACCAGTTGAGGAGTACTACGACAACGGTCAGTTGTATGAGAAGGGTTCCTACAAGGATGGAGAACCGTGTGGTGAGTGGTTCGAGGGTAGGACGGTCACCCACGACCCCTGTTGAGGCGTCCGAAGGAGTAGTGAGATGAACCGGATTCTATCGTTGATCGGTGTGGTTCTCGTGGTGGGGTGTGGTGGCCCACCTGATGGACCATTTGAGACGTACTATGAAGGGGGTCAGTTGGTAATTAGGGGAACTTACAAGGACGGGGAAATAGACGGACCTGTTGAGATATACCTCGACAACGGTCGGTTGTGGGAGAAGACGACCTACAAGGATGGGGTTCAGGAAGGACCATTTGAGAGTTACCACGAGAACGGTGAGGTAAGGGATCAGGGGGCCTACAAGGACAACGAGAAATGTGGTGAGTGGTTGGAATGGGG
>Ga0208895_1000321_pt1 | contig 22846 bp, 18 predicted proteins | sample ETNtaG_10_FD_185765 | JGI IMG/M metagenome (GOLD analysis project Ga0208895, IMG submission 185765) | Marine microbial and viral communities from oxygen minimum zone, Eastern Pacific Ocean - ETNP201302SV82 (SPAdes) (version 2) | ecosystem: Environmental > Aquatic > Marine > Oceanic ... | reverse complement strand
AAACTTACCTACTTAATGCTGGCGTAAGCAGCAGCCAAGTAACAGTAGTTTCATACGGTGAAGAAAAACCAGCAGTGATGGGTTCTACTGAGTATGCATTTGCTCAAAACCGTCGCGGAGTGGTTGTATACCGCTAATGACTTTTCTAGCGAATAAGACATTAAAAATGGGCGTCACGTTAAGTGCCGCCCTTGCTGTTTCTACCGCATTTGCGCAAGCACCTGTGGTAGACGCCAACGGCGGCAGTGAATTAGAGCAGCGCATCGCAGTGCTAGAGCGTATTGTAAAAAGCCGTACTGAAATGCAGCATCGACTGCAAAGTCAGCTCGACAACATGCAAATGGAAGTTGACCAGCTGCGTGGTGCGGTAGAAGTGAACACTAACGAGCTTCAAAAAGTTCTAGAGCGTCAGCGTGAGCTTTATCTGGAAATAGATAAGCGCGTAGAAGCACTCAAGCAAAGCGGGGCACTACAAGGTAGTGCAATGCCTAGCGCGGGGGTAGATTCGGGCTCTGTGAGCTCTCCAGCCGCACCTACGCCTACGCAAGCGCCTCAAGCGGGTGAAGATGAAGCCTATGAAAATGCGGTGAATCTGATCCTTAAGTCGCGTGAGTACGATAAAGCCATTCCTGCGTTTCAATCTTTCATTTCACGCTTCCCTAACAGTGGTTATGCGCCAAATGCACATTACTGGCTAGGGCAACTGCTTTTTAATAAACAGCAGTGGAGTGAGGCAAGCGAACAATTCAATATTGTAGCTAATCGCTTTACCGATTCGACAAAGCGCCCAGATGCATTATTGAAATTAGGGGTCATTGCTGAGCGAACGGGTGATAGTGCGACGGCAAAACAGCTGTTCCAACAAGTTGTGAATGAATACCCAGATTCTTCGGCAAAACGCCTCGCAGAGTCTCGATTAAATAACTTGTAATGAACAAAGCCTCTTTTAAAGAGGCTTTTTTATATTTTAGCCATTTTATTTTTTCGAAAAAAAAAGCATCTAGACTGCGTTTTTATTCCGCACTAAAACATGCTTACTTTCGTACTAAATCTACTAAACTCATTTATTACTGGTATAAATACCCAGCGATTTGTTTTCATTTTGACCGTTTAGTCGTATTTTGACAGAAAAATGAAAATAAAAGGACGTTATGGGTTGCGTCGAATAAAAATCTGAGTATTATATGCCGCCGTTGCCAAGACACAGGCAACAACAGGAAAGAAAGGGTCGTTAGCTCAGTTGGTAGAGCAGTTGACTTTTAATCAATTGGTCGCTGGTTCGAATCCAGCACGACCCACCACTTTCTCTCCTAGCATCAAATGATGGGTCGTTAGCTCAGTTGGTAGAGCAGTTGACTTTTAATCAATTGGTCGCTGGTTCGAATCCAGCACGACCCACCATCATTTGAATTGCGAAACTTATCTGTGTGTCACTTGATGGGTCGTTAGCTCAGTTGGTAGAGCAGTTGACTTTTAATCAATTGGTCGCTGGTTCGAATCCAGCACGACCCACCATCAAGTCTCAAGCTCAAATATTCCTTTTTTAAATAATCTCCTCAGTACAAAACGCCAATGCTTATTGCGTTTTAAAACGCTACTCGTCTCATTTGCACTTTGATCTGGTTTACCTAACCCCATGTAGTAAAACAGGTAAGCATAACTACGACTATTTAATTACCCTTATGTTGATTAGGTAGTGTGTAATTTTTATGACAGTTGGGTATAATCCGCACCCTTGTCGCAAAAGAGATGTAGGTTAATGTCAGTAGCATTTCGAGTGGATCAGGTAGAGTACCCGTTCCCAGCAAAACCACAGCCATTATCAGAAGCACGTAAAGCTGAGTTAAAGGCTGAGATCAAAGCTTTACTTAAGGCCCGTAACGCTGTGCTTGTCGCACACTATTACACCGACCATGAAATTCAAGCGTTAGCTGAAGAAACTGGTGGCTGCGTGGCAGACTCATTGGAAATGGCGCGTTTCGGTAGAGATGCACAAGAACAAACCTTAATTGTTGCTGGCGTTCGCTTCATGGGCGAAACGGCAAAAATTCTTAGCCCTGAAAAAACCGTGCTAATGCCTACACTTGAAGCAACGTGTTCGCTTGATATTGGTTGCCCGGTAAAAGAGTTTAGCGAATTCTGTGATCAGCACCCTGACCACACCGTCGTGGTTTACGCGAATACATCAGCGGCAGTAAAAGCACGCGCCGACTGGGTAGTAACGTCGAGCATCGCGCTTGAAATCGTTGAGCACTTAGACAGCCAGGGCAAGAAAATCATTTGGGGCCCTGACAGGCACTTAGGCTCGTACATTGCCAAGCAAACGGGTGCCGACATGCTAATGTGGCAGGGCGAGTGTATCGTTCACGACGAGTTCTCTGCACAGAAACTAGCAGACATGAAAGCACTGTACCCAAATGCCGCGATACTGGTTCACCCTGAATCACCCGCAAGCGTGGTAGAGATGGCAGATGCAGTTGGCTCAACCAGTCAATTGATAAAAGCCTCGCAAACCATGGATAACGACACCTTTATTGTTGCTACTGATAAAGGCATCTTTTACAAGATGCAACAACTTACTCCAGAGAAGACGTTTATAGAGGCTCCAACGGGCGGTAACGGCGCTACGTGTAAAAGCTGTGCTCACTGTCCTTGGATGGCAATGAACGGCTTAGAAGCGATTAAGGCGTCTTTAACGGGCGAAACTGATGGGCATGAAATCTTTGTTGATGATGAGTTGCGTAAAGGTGCACTCATTCCACTTGATCGCATGCTTAACTTCTCAGCCGAGTTAAAAGCGAAAGGTGGGCTATAAGCGCACGTTTTATAAGCACTTGCTGAATATTTTCCAGCAAGTTCTTGATTAAGCGCGCGGCTTTACCTACTATACGCGCGCTCAAGGGTTTTCGTCGTTGAAATCTTCTTGATCAAAATTTGGAGAGATGGCTGAGTGGCTGAAGGCGCACGCCTGGAAAGTGTGTATACGTTTATAGCGTATCGAGGGTTCGAATCCCTCTCTCTCCGCCAAATACAAAGAACCCCATGATTTGAAATAGTTTATCTGATTTTGAATATGGGGTTTTCTTTTAGGTGCTTCGGCTCTCATGCAAACTTTTTCAAGGATGTTTGTTTAAAGAGCTGCTAAGAGCCAAAAGTGGCAACGACGGTTTGTGCCCGTCCATTACTTTTTGCGTAGTATAGCAATTTATCGCATTGGTCAATAAGAGCATCGAGTTTAGCATGTGTGTTAGATTCAACTATACCTGCTGAAAAATTGACTACAAGAGATGCGTCTGTGGTATTCCATTTTGAATGAGCTTTGAGTCGTTCTCGAATATCATCAATGAGTAATTCAGCTTCCTCTTTTTTACTGTCTTTCAACATCAAAAGAAACTCTTCGCCGCCATATCGGCAAAGCTTATCGGTTTTTCTTATTCTGTCTTGAACTATGTTTGAAAAACACGTCAAGACTTCGTCTCCGGTTAAATGTCCATGCTGGTCATTAATAAGTTTGAAGTGGTCAAGGTCGATGAGTACAGCACAGCTTGTTGAACGACTGAAAGTAGTATTGGCATACCACGAGTAAAACGAACGGCGAGTCATAGCGCCTGTGAGGGTGTCTACGCCAGCGAGTTTTGTGACAATTCGCTGTCGCTGCCAGAACCAAAAAGTGGTGATTGCTAGGAATATGGCAACGAGTATCAGAATAATACCTTGTTGCTGTTGTGCTTTTAATGCCAAGCGCTGCCGCTCTTGTTCAGCTTTTACTTGGCGCAAATTAACCATTTCGATATCGTGTAATAATGCATCCGACGAATTTAAATCGCCAAGCGTCTCAAAATGTTGCGCATTAAGCTCTAACTGCGCTTGATGTGAAAGTCTTTCATTTTCGAGGGCTCTTACAAAATTACCTTGAATTTCATTGGCTCTACGAAAGTTATGGTATGCCAATACTTTCCAATTTGTTGGGGAAAAATTTGACTTAGATACTGTATTAAAGTATTGCGTCTCAGCAACTCTGAGTTGATTACTCGTTCCATTTACTGCAACGCTAAAAAGATTGACTGTTTCAATCAAGGTATCATTATTATAAAAGTCTATCTTTGGTAACAATTCTCGCAATTGATGAAGTAACTCACGCATCTGCTCTTTATCGCCAGACGCCATTCGATTTGTGTACACGCTTAATTTTAGAAAGCGAGCGAAAAAATTTTCGTTTACCTTGTCTTTTGAATCTGCAAATTCTTTTGTTTCAGCTATTTCGATTAGCATATTAGTCTTTTCTAAGGCTTCTTCGAATCGCCCTAGTCTGGCGAGCGCTAATACTTCTTGGGTGTAGTCTATCGCTTCACGCCATTCCAATGGTATTTCGGAAATGGCTTGGCGGGCTTTAGAGAGCCCATGATAATGCATCTTTAGGTTGTTATAAACGCTGGCTAGCTCTTTTAAAACGAAACCTTTTGTAAGTATATTCGAGAAATTTAACTCATCTTTTGGACTCGCACTGCTAAGGTGCGGTATAGCGTATTCATACTTTTCTATCGCTTTGACGGGGGCTATATTGTGGTATATTCGTCCAAGGTGTACGCTTACCGATGCCGCCGACGAGACGTTTCCTTGTAGTACCATTTCGCGTTCTAACGCTTTAAGCTGTTTTACTGCTTGTTGAGTAGCAAATGCAAATGCTGACGAAGGCGTCTTTGAGCTGTTGTCCCACATCTCAAAAATTATGCTGGCTTTTACAACTGCGTATCGATAAGGGTCTATTCGTTTGAGGTGTAACCAGTTTTTTTCTGTAATTGGTTTTGGCTTTTTGCCTACAAGCCATGTTTCTGGCCATGGGGCTGATGCCCAAAACAGGTTTCGGTAAATTACTCCGATAAAGGACATATCGTCTCCTAGACCAGAGCTTTTATAAAGCTGAACTAGGTCACCATTAACCTCTGGCTCTTCTTCACTTACCCATTCCCATTTAATCCTAGCGCTGACCCTATCATAGCGCTCAAGCTTTTCTAACTCAGACTCGGCATATGCTGTAAGTGATGTACTGAAGAAAATAAAGGTAAGCAATGCTCCTATTGGGAGCCGATTTATGAATACTGACACAGACACTTCCTTATCTTTTCTATGTTACTTCCTACATTGAGTATGCCATGTCATTGTGAAATTACGAAGTTTTACAGCAGCTATCTTACCCCAACACTCAGTCTGAAGAAAATATTCTAAATTATTAGGTACCAATAGAGGTTTGACGTAAGAAGGGTATTTAGCACAGCATTCAATTATTTTTCATGCGAGGGAAATTAATGAAAAAAAGACTTCGCTATTTGTTGCTTTTCTTTAGTTACAGTCTTGGCACAAGTACAAAAAAGAAACCCGCTATGAAGCGGGTTTCTTTTTAAACGCGTTTGCTGCGACGCTGGTATGCTAAAGCTAATGGCTTTTCATCTGTGATGTCGCGCCGCTGCTAATTACTTCGCAACCTGCTGGTGAAGCTTGATTAAGTCAGGAAGCTTTTTCGCGTAAATCGCTTTCTTTGTACCTGGGTGAAGTAATTGGCTCACGAACGTTCGTAGGAAGCCAAGTACAAACGTTTGAACGCGATCAGCGTCTGCATCACTTGGGTTAGCAATAAGCTTTTCTGTCTCCGCTTGTACTTTATGTACAATCGGGTCCATGGTGTCTTTTCCAGAAACTAGGTCATTACCAGTCACAACGCCTTTGCCAAGCAAGTCTCTAACTGCTGAGTATAAATCAGCAGAAACAGCGTTAGACTGACCCCAGTTCGCAATGTTGAATTCTTCAGCAATTTTATCTAGATCAGCAGTTGGGTCGTTCGACTTTAATAGGCTGTCGATAAGTTTATGGGCTTCAGTTTGTTTTACGGGTGTTGATAATTCTGACATGGTTACATTTAATGATTATGTGGGTGAGCGCGTTATAAATATTCTGCCAGACAATGTCAACCCGTTTGCCGCTAATAGAGGCAAGAACGGGAGAGGAGCTTGCTAAGTCATTATGTAAACATGGCGAACTAAGCACCGAAATAGCACCGAAATAGCACTGAAATAACACAGAAATATTACTGAAAGAGTAGCAAAATAGAGAAAAGGCACCTGCTGCCAAGCACCCTTTATCAAATGAGTAAACGGGCTACGCGGAGATCCTATTCTCTTTGTCTACTTTATCTATCTTGCCTGTTCGACGTGCTGGGAAAGGCAACTTAATTGGACGTTTACCATTTAATGCAGCATGTTCTGATTTCACACTATAATTAGCGCTGTCTTTACTATGCATGCCCTTGGGTGTATCAGTTACATCGAAAAACGAAGCAACAGGCTGTCTGTTTTCCTCTAGCTGGTAAGCAATGACTTTGTTTTCGGTTTCTAAAAAGGCACTTCCAGCTTGCTTACCAAGCTTATAATCATGACGAAGTTGTGCGTCTGTACTACCTAACAATTTACTTTGAAGCTTATCTGACGCAAAAATTTGAATAACCTCTACGCCTTCTGGCGGGTTTTCAATAAACGCCAGTTCTTTTTGATACGCTTGTTCGTGCTGCAGCAGATAGTCGATGGTCTTTGGGCACGTGCCCGTTGCGCACATTACCGCGCTTAACTTTTGTAGCCAAGGCGACTGTACTTGAAAGCCTCTATCTACGGTGCGAATAACTACGATTTTCGTCGCGCCGCGCTTGTACGCTTCGGTAACAGGCAACGGTGCAGCCAAACCACCGTCTAGAAAGAAATCGGTATTGGCTGCCTTTTTTGTCTCGACATCAATGTGCAGCGGTACGCCCTGTTTGTAAAGTAAGGGGAGGGCGCTCGAAGCCTTGATAAGATCGACCCAGTTGTGAGTACTTTTCATCGGATCGAGAAAATACGCCTGTCTGTCTCTGGAGTTTGTGGCGGTAAATAAAATTTCTCTGTCCGCAACATTAGCCTTCGCAGTATCAAGATCAAGTAAACGGTTCGCTTCTTGGGTTTTGTCAAAATACCAATCTAAATCGACAATATGCTTTCCCATTAAACCTCTTCCCATTTGGAAAAAGCGTTTGTGTCGAGTTAAGCCGCGAATAAGACGCTTTGCATAGCCTTTTTGACGCGCCACAAAACTCGTTAAGTTCTGTGAACCTGCTGAAGTGCCAATAAGAATATCGAAAGGGTCGTGTCCGGCGTCTAACCATGTATCGAGTACGCCTGCCGTAAAAATTCCTCGCTGTCCACCACCTTCCGCAACCAAGGCAACTTTGCCATTGTTCGACATTTCAGCATTGTGTGCTTTTGAATAAGCGAGAGAAGGAGCAGATTGTTGACCCGACATGATAACCCTCTATTTGACCATGACTATAATTTGACTACTTGGTCTAATTGTAGGGAGATCACGACGCCGGAGAAAATTGAAAGAATAAATCGGACTGATAGGAAATAACTGATACTGAAACACTTTTTGTTATTTCATTGTGATTTTTGTGTTTACATTTTGATCGTTTAATCGCAGTCTAACAAAGTGTTGAAAGCTAAACTTTCATTGGGAGTCAATAATGAAAATTGCCGTGTTAGGTGCGGGAAGTATTGGATGTTATGTAGCGGGCTGCCTGTTAGCCTCTGACCCCACATTGAGTGCCGCTAATGCGCTTACGCTCATTGGCCGTCAGCGTTTATATGATGATATTACTGCTAATGGTCTTAAAGTAACGGATTGGCAAGGGCGTGAGCAGCTAACAAAGCCTGAGCATATCGCTTTTTCAATTGAGAACGATAGTTTAGTTGATGCTGACGTCATTTTGCTTTGCGTTAAAAGCCAAGATACCGAGCAGGCTGCTGCGATAATCAATCAGCATGCAAAGCAATCAGCAGTCGTAGTCAGCCTTCAAAACGGAGTGGGTAATGCACACTTGCTGCGCCAGCACATAAAACAATGCGTAATTGCAGGTATGGTGCCTTTCAATGTTTTTTATAAAGGTAACGGCCATTTTCACTGTGGTACTGAGGGTAATATTGCCCTTGAAGACCCCAATAACCAATGTAGTAACATCATAAAAGCGCTTAACAACGCGTCGTTGCCCGTTACGGTTTATAACGATATGAAAGCTGTACAGTATGGCAAACTCATTATGAACTTGAATAACGCGGTCAATGCACTGTCGGGTATACCGCTGAAATCACAGCTAGGGGATAGGCAATATAGGTTGGTTATGGCAAAGGTGTTGTCCGAGGCGTTAGCAGTATTAAAAGCGGAAGGAATTGCACCAGCAAGAACCGGTAAGGTCATTCCCAAACTGATGCCAAAAATTATGAAGCTACCTAATTTTTTATTCAATGTGGTGGCTTCATCTACGCTTAAAATAGATCCCGAAGCACGTTCATCAATGTATGAAGATTTGGCACTGGGGCGACGAACGGAGATTGATTATTTGAACGGCGAGATAGTCAGGCTAGGTGAAAAAAATCACATAGCTACGCCAGTGAATAAGCATATTGTTAACCTGATCAAACAACACGAAGTTGCTCAGAAAGGAAGTCCTCACTTACCGGCAAATGCTCTACTGTTAAAGTGACAGGTCTATCTAACGGTGTATTTCAACGTTAAATATTACAGTTTTGTGTCATTTTTATGTCAGAACACTTGATTCTTATACTAAAGTATATATCCTGCGCGCAAACTTCCGTTATATTTAGTGTGCTTTGCTTTTTCAAAATCGTTTTTCTTCTTGTCTTCTGTTGAGTGCTTTATGGGCGTCGCTTTTCCATACGACGGTTGTAGCGTCTGAGGTTGATGTCGAGCGTGAATCTAGCGCAACGTTCTTTCAATACAATGGCAACGGCCTTTCATTTCAAAGCGACAACAATACCTTCTCACTACGCGTGCGCGGTAGACTTCAGTTTCGCTATGCCAATCCCGGTATAAGCCAGCCTACCGAGCGTGCTGACTTTGAGCATAACGCCGGTAATCAATTTGGCGTTAACAGGGCGCGGGTCAAATTAGACGGTCACATTGGTTTGCCTTGGATTAAATATGGTGTGGAATATGATGCTGTCGATCAGCGCACCCTGACCGCTACACTATCCTTTGAAAAGTATGACGCGCTTCGGTTTAAGGTTGGTCAGTGGAAAGTCGAGTATTCCAGAGAGCGCAGTGTTAGCAGTGGCGGCCAGCAAATGATGGATCGTTCAATCATCAACAGAATATTTACGCTAGATAGGCAAATGGGGGCATCCCTGTACGGTAATTTTGATGGCCCAGGCGCGGCCAATTTCAATTACTGGGTAGGAGTATTCAATGGCTCAGGCCGTGGTGATTATAGCAATCACGATGGCGAGAATATGTATACAGGGCGATTACAGTGGAATTTCTTAGGTGAGTCTGTCGGGTTTAAAAACAGTGACATTAAACGAACAGCTACTCCCAAAGCAGCTCTAGCAATAGCAGGGGCGAAGTTCAAAAGCCAGTTTACGCGTTTTTCATCGTCTGGCGCTGGTAATTTAGCCAACTTTAGTGCGGGCGAGATCGAAGGTCAGTACGACATTCAGCAGTTTGTGATTGATGGTGCCTATTTTTATAAAGGGTTTAATGCTCAAGCGGAATATCATGAAAAAGATATTGTGGATTTAGCGGACAACAATAGAGAAACTACGCTGCGCGGCTATTATGTGCAGGCGGGCTATTTTTTGAGTGAATCAATCAGCTGGTGGCCAGAGCCCCTTGAAATGGCTGCACGCTTCGGGACCTATTCGCCCCGAGACAGTGAACAAGACGAACGCTTTTTTGAAAAGACAGTAGCATTCAACTATTTTTTTAACGGCCACGAAAACAAACTAACCGCAGAGGTAAGCAGGGTTTCACTGGATCAGTTCGATACTGAAGTAGGGGACGAGACCATCTACTCTCTGCAGTGGGACGTCAGTTTTTAACTACTCACGCCAAGTGAGCAATAAAGCCAAACTAATAAAATGCTGCAAACTAAGTGACCCGAATAAATGCTATTTGTCTTATGTTAAACGATTAAGCACGTTTAGAATTTAATCGATAAGTCTAAAGTTGGTGATAGTATGAGCTCATCATTTTTTAAAAAGAGGAGAGTGACATGCAAGAAAGCACCAAACTCAACTATGTAGAATTTGCATCTCTAGATATTCGCCGCTCAAAAGCGTTTTTTGAAAGTGCGTTTGGCTGGTGTTTTACCGATTATGGCAGTGAATACAGTGCGTTTAGCAATGCTGGCATGGACGGAGGGATTTTTTCTGCACAACGTGTGATGAAGGCAGAAAGTGGTGCGCCTTTATTGGTGCTGTATTCCAATAACATTTCTGAATCGCAAGAATGTGTAGAAAAAGCAGGTGGAGCAATTACTAAACCGTTGTTTGACTTCCCGGGGGGCTGTCGCTTTCATTTTGTCGAGCCAGGTGGTAATGAGCTTGCTGTTTGGTCTGAGTCGGCAAAATAGCGCTATCGTGTCAACGAAGTCTAGTGATTCTGGCTTTTATAGTCTGATAAAAAACGCCTTGCGTGTAATGACACAGCAAGGCGCTCTAAATTCAGATTAATTAGCTATAAGCTTGACGTTACTTTTGCTCAAGCACAATGCGCAGCATTCTGCGAAGCGGCTCTGCGGCACCCCACAATAGCTGATCGCCGACAGTAAATGCCGAGATATATTCAGGACCCATGTTAAGCTTGCGAATACGGCCTACGGGAATAGACAGTGTACCGGTCACTTTCGCTGGCGTAAGTTCTTGCATCGTCGCGTCGCGATCGTTAGGAATCACTTTTACCCAGTCGTTGTGGTTAGCCAAGATTGTTTCAATTTCGGCTAGAGGCAAGTCTTTCTTTAGCTTAAGTGTGATAGCCTGGCTATGACAGCGCATGGCGCCAACACGTACACAAATACCGTCTATCGGCACTTCACTGCCTTTAATGCCTAAAATCTTGTTGGCTTCCGCTTGGGCTTTCCACTCTTCGCGGCTTTGACCTGAAGGTAGTTGCGAATCGATGTACGGAATTAAGCTACCCGCAAGCGGAACACCGAACTGTTCACTAGGGTAGTCTGCGCTTCGAATAAACTCAGACACTTGCTGGTCAATTTCTAAAATCGCGGTAGCAGGATCTTCAACTTTAGCTTTCACATTACTGTGAATTGCACCCATTTGATTAATTAGCTCACGCATGTGCTGTGCACCTGAACCTGAAGCGGCTTGATAGGTCATTGGCGAAGCCCATTCAACCAAGTCTTTCTCAAACAGGCCACCGAGTGCCAGAAGCATAAGGGAAACCGTGCAGTTTCCACCTACGTAGGTACGAATGCCTTTTTCAATGCCACTATCAATTTCTTTACGGTTTACTGGATCTAGAATAATTACGGCATCGTCTTTCATACGAAGCGCTGACGCAGCATCAATCCAATAACCGTTCCAGCCAGTGGCTCTTAAATCGTTGTACACGGCTTTTGTGTAGTCGCCGCCCTGACAGGTAATAATGATATCCTGTTTAGATAGCGCTTCGATATCGTGCGCATCTTCTAGAACACCAGCATCCTTTCCAGCAAAATCTGGTGCTGCACTACCTTTTTGCGAGGTAGTGAAAAAGGTGGGCTCAATGTGCGCGAAATCTTGCTCTTCTTGCATGCGCTGCATTAATACTGAGCCAACCATACCGCGCCAGCCCACTAAACCTACTTTTTGTTGTGACATTAAATTGAGAACCCTTGTTACTAAAATGAAAAGTACTTCACCACCTACGCCTTTTGCTCAACGCTAACACATGTACTTTTGAATTAACGTGTCTATCAATTGAACGTAGAATGATGTCGAACGCCGCTGCTTTATTGTGCTGGCGCAATACCTGTCGTTTTTATTTTTGTCTTTGCAGTCTAAGTGTTATTTATCCCGCTGGCTAGATGGTTTTTATAAATAATCTATCGCTGATATAAGCATTTTAGAAACGGCTAGTTCATGGCAAAAAATTTAAATAAAACACTTGAAGGAGCAATCAAATCGCAGGGTAGAGAGTGAACCTGTATTAACCCCTCATTGTGTCTATGCACTGCTTACGGTCTAAAAATTGCTTTATAAATAGAATTAATCCCTCACAATGTGTGAGGAGATATACAATATTGAGATACGCTTTAAGGAAAACGTAGTTCTTAATATGAAAATAAAAGTGAGGAACGCATGCAGTACGATAGTCATAACAAATTTGCTACCACTACGGTATTTTTGCACTGGTTGGTTGGATTAACCATTATTGGCTTGCTTGCCACTGGGATTTACATGTCGGAAAACGGTGTGTATGCACTATACCCCTGGCACAAAGCGATTGGTTTTCTTGTACTCTTTGTCGCACTAGCACGTGTGGTATGGCGCATGAAAAATGGTTGGCCTAGCGCTGCTGCTAACTATAAGCCAATAGAGCATAAATTAGCGTCAGTTGTGCACTGGGTGTTAATTATCGCCACGCTCTTAATGCCAATTTCAGGCTTGATGGCGTCGGTATTGGGTGGGCACGGGCTGTCAGTTTTTGGTCTGGAGGTTTTCGCGCCAAATTATAGTGTTGAAGATCCTGAGAAAACGCTACCGATAAATTATGAGCTTTCCAAAGCAGGTGGCGCTATACACTTCTATCTTGGTTATACCGTTATTGTCGCACTCTTGCTACACATTGCTGGCGCTCTTAAGCATCATTTCGTTGATAAAGATGGCACATCGAAGCGCATGCTAGGCAAAACCATTGGGGAGTAGTGCTTAATATCCTAGTTTTTGTGTATACCTTCGTCATCGTAAAAGTATTTTGACTGAAGTTTGCACCTTGGGAGAACAGGTAGATAACTTTCACGTAGAAGCCGAGCTATTTTTGCTCGGCTTTTTTTCTTCAACATTTATTGGCTGCCATTACGTGATGCTGAGTCAGCAAAGAAGAGATAGTCATTGGGCGCTGAGACCTTGTTTTGTTTCGCTTTGTACATGGCAATGTCAGCCAGTTTTATTAACGTATTCATGTCATCGCTCATGGCAGGGAAAAAGGAAACGCCGACACTCATTGAAATAAAGGTTGGCTCTGGGTCGCCGTTAAAGTAGAAAGGTTGCTTCACCCCGTCATTCACTTTTTCTATGGCGCGTTTTACGGAAACTTCGTCTTCAGCTTGAAGTAATAATACAAACTCATCGCCGCCCCAACGTATCGCTACATCGTTTTTGCGAATTTTTTCCTGTAACTGTTCAGCCACAAAGATGAGTACTTCGTCGCCCGCATCATGACCGAAAATATCGTTCACCGCTTTGAAGCCGTTCAGGTCAATTAACGCGAGAGCGAAGTGGTGGTCTTTTCTCATTAACTTCGCAATCAGCTTTTCACCGCCATTGCGATTATAAATACCTGTGAGTGCATCGAAGTCTGCCTGTAAGGCCAGTTTCTGGAGTTCGTGTTTTCGACTAGAAATATCATTCAGCGTCAGCTGATAGTAGCGTTCGCCATCATCAGTGACTAAAGGGCTTGCGATTAGTTGAACCCATGTGGCGTCGTCAGTTTTCTCTGATTTTAGTTTATATTCACCTGTTGCAAACTCATTGCGTGCAAATGCCTCCGAAAGCGAAGTTTTCATTGCAGTAGGCGCTTCAAATAGCTCCTCAAGTAGCTCGCCATAACCTTGCTTTATCTCTAGGCCAATCTTTTCTACCAAGTCGTTGAAGGCCTTATTTCTAAGCTCGATAATTCCATTTTCCGCCATTAACACAGTGGCAGACTTTGCGTTTTCAAAAAGCATTCTGAAACGCTTTTCCAGAAATTCGATTTCTTCCCTAAGTTGACGCTCTTGAGTGAATTGCTCTTCGACTTTGTTTAACAGTTGATTGGTGTCCTGCACCAGCTCGCCTATTTCACTTCGGGAGTGATACTCCGGCATTTCAATTCTTTCTTTTGTGCCTGGAGTAATCTTATGCAGTGAACGACCCACGCGAAGCATAGGAGAGATTATGATGTAGTAGGTAATTATCAACGCAACAATGCCGACAACCACTGCTTCAACATACAATGAATAATTATTGTCAGTACTTATTTTTTTCGCCTGTTCAATAATGTGGGCAAAGTTAGGGTAAACATTGACCTCAGCCAAGGTGTCTTCAGGAATGAATGGGTGCCTCACCAAAAATACCCGAGGCTTGACGTCTTTGCTGATGGCATCGTTCACGTTGAATTGATAATACATTGCATCGCTTTTTATAGACGCAGCGAGTATTTTTTCACTTTTAACCAAGCCGTTGATCGCCTCTTTTGCCAGATCTTCATCTTCTAAAAAAGCAGCGATAGACGCCGTTGCGGCAACGGTTTGGTAAAGTTCTTGAATATCGTTGTTCGCTTCACTAATTTCGTGTTCATACGTAGCGCGATAAAAAAATTCGGCGGTCGTAAGTACTACCAGCATAGCAGCAGCTACTAATATGAGTGAAAAACGAAACCCTAAGCCGTGGATGTTAATCAAAGCGGTACACTACCTTCATTTTGTCGGTGACGTACGACTCATATACATAGGCTAAGGCTGACTCATCATCTTCTAGCCGTTGTTTAACATCTTCCATAGTTTGTTCTATCGCAGGTGGTTTAACACGTCCAGAAAACTTCAGTCTAGACCAATACGCATTAACGCGAGCAAGGGGAAGGCCCACCAGCGATTTATAAAATTGACCTTTTAGCTCGTCATTAAGCTCTATATCGATGGGCGTTGCCTGCCTACCGTTAGGGAAAGCCGAGTACTTGCCCATGAAGAGATCTATAATCCCTTTCTTATCTAAAACCTGCACATCATTGTTTAAGTTAGTAACAACAACGATTTTCTCTTGTGATTGCGCTACAGAGGAAAAGCTATACAAGGCAAGCACGACAGCCAGTAGGGGTGAGAAGTGTTTATAAAAAGTCATCTCCTCCCCCTAAAAGCTGAAACTTAACGCAACAAAGAGAGTGTGAACAACCCCATCTTCATCATCTACAACAAGACCATCTCTGGCGCGTAGGCCAGTTCCTCTAGCTTCAACATCAGTTCGCTCAAACTGCACTTTAAAGGCTAGGTTTTCTTGCAAATCCCAACGCCATCCGAGAGAAAGTGTTTGTTGATGATGTGCCAAGCTACTCGCTACTTCTTCTACAAAAACGGCTAGTTGAGCAGTGCTCTCGTTTATTGGGAAGCCAGGTTGCTCTTGGCTAAGAAAGTATGTGTCTGTTTTTGCAAATGAGTATAAACCGTAGAATGTATGCGCACCATAAAGATAGCTGAGGTTGAGGAAGCCATTAAAAGAGGGTCTCAACGCAATTGAATTTGAATCGATATATGATAGCTCGCCAGAAAGCTCCCACGCATCAAAATAACGGTTGAAGTAAACGGACGTATAGTGAATGGTTGTATCTTTAAGGCTTACTTCTTTAGCAAAGTCTATGGCGCCGCTCCAAAATGGCTGTAGCTGCGCAACGGAAGCAGCTACAACTGCTAAATCTTCGTCGTCATTGTCCGCTTCGGTTTGGGTGTGTTTAAGAGCAAGGCTCCAGTCGAATGAGACAAATTCAACACCAATTGAACGTAAGTTATTAAACCTAATCGGGTTGTAATCGTCACTAGAAAAGTCACTCTCTCCGCTTCCCCAAAAGCCTTTAATCAATAAATTAAAGTTGTCGTAAGGCTTAGTGTAGCTAATGTCTCCTCCATCAAAGCTTCTTGCGGGAACAATACCGTAAACCTCGGTGGGGACTTTCACCCAAGGATAGGCTATCGACACGTCTCTGGTATCACTGAAGTGAAAAATATCGGCCGCAAGTCTTCCTGCTCTTACTTGCCACGATGGGGTTATATCGTATCTTAGAAAAGCCATCTGGGTTATCGAATCCAGGTTTTGCTCATCTTGCTCTCGATAAACGAATTGACCCACAAAGTCTAGGTTATCAGAAACGCTGTAATCAAGCTGTACGCCAACTAAACTCAAAGGCTTGAATGCAAGGCCGCCTTTTTTCGCCGATTCAGCTTGAGACCGGTCTGAACGAAACTGATACCTGTCAGAATCGGAAGTTGCTGTTGCAACGGTGCCAAAACCACTAACCTTTACGTTCTCTTTTTCAGCAAACGCACTATTAACAATGAGGAAGCTCATCACCATAGCGATAACTGAGAAGGGCTTTTTAATCATCAATGCGTATCCAAATTCAAGCTTGTCTTTGCTAACACCTAAAAATCATACTTTCGAGCTGCTGGTTACAGTAAGAATAGTAAAGAAACAGGAAAACGTATGAAAAGTCAGCTTTTTTTATTTTTTTAACCGAGCGCTTGATAAATGCGAGTGGTATCTTCGAGCGTTGTTTGACCAGCATATCATTTAGCTTGTCGTTACTGTAGGGGGGATTCCTAATATGACTTATTGTTACTGCTGTTTTTTTATTTTCAACAGAAATGTTTGTAAGCGGCTTTCACTGTCTACGGCTCCAATTTGCTTTATAATTCCTGACGTAAAGGAGAAAAAACGTGAATGAATATGCTCGGTATTTTAACGGCTACCCTTCAACTATTGTGGAGCAAGCCTTACAGCTCATTTCCAGCAATCGGCTACAGCGTTATTTACTAAAAAAATACCCAGAGGCCCATGATATAACCACCGACAAATTGCTGTATCAGTACGCGACGGAATTAAAAAAGCGATACTTAAAAAATGCGCCACCGTTTGGGCGCGCCGCGTTTAAAAAGCAAGGTGATATGATAACTAACGCGCTAGGTACGCATACTTACCGTATGCAGGGTAAAACGCGCAAACACGACTTGGCCATTAATAACGATTTACTCTATGCCCCAGAGGCCTTGTTAAAAGCCCTTGTAGTGCATGAACTGGCGCACTTTAAAGAAAAAGACCACAATAAAGCCTTCTATAAACTTTGCTGCTATATGGAGCCAGATTATCATCAACTAGAGCTGGATTTACGCTTGTTCTGTGTGGCCGTATCAATGGGAGAAAATCCGTACACGTAACATGTGAACGCCTCATCAGGTGTCGCTATGTTTAAACCCATGTTGAGTACAATTGTCGTGTGCTTGCTATAACTAAATTAAAGCCCAAGCGCTGGAATTAACGAGGAGTATTAATGAGCATTGCTAAAATTATGTCTACGCGGGTGGTTAGCGTGCACATGGATGACAGTTTACAGTCATTGCGCGAGCTCTTTGCTGCTACGGGGTTTCATCATTTGGTCGTGGTGCATGACAATAAGCTGCAGGGGATTATATCTGACAGAGACTTGATGAAATCGATTAGTCCTTTTGTAGATACCCTAAGCGAACGAAAGCTTGATCGCGCTACATTGGATAAAAAAGCGCACCAAATCATGACTCGTGAAGTCATTACACTTAACCCAAGTGACTCTGTTTATTCGGCTATTGAGCTTTTTAATACCCATAAAATTTCCTGCATTCCTATTATCGACACGAAAAGGCATCCAGTAGGAATGGTGTCGTGGCGCGATGTGATGAAGTTTATGCAAAGTAGGGTAGAGGCAAAGCGTTAGGTCGGTACTCGTATGTTATTAATAGTGAACACCGCTTTAAAGGGGAGTGGTCTCTCTACCTGCGTTTATAAATTGCGGTAAAGAGACCGTTAGTTTTAAAGCGTTAGCTTTTGCGGTAGCTGACTTTAAACAGCAAACTGTAGAGTACGGGCACAGCGATAAGTGTAAGTACCGTCGCAAAGGCCAGGCCACCCATAATGGTCACTGCCATATCGGCAAAGAAGGCGTCGAACAGCAGCGGCGCCATGCCTAAAATGGTCGTTACCGCCGCCAGTGAAACAGGGCGTACACGGCTAATAGTAGCGTCAACAATCGCTTGTTGAATGGCTAAACCTTCTTCTATCTGAAGGTCAATTTCTTCAATAAGTACAATAGCGTTCTTAATAAGCATGCCAAACAAGCTTAAGAAGCCGAGTAGCGACATAAAGCCAAAAGGCATATCGGTACCTAATAAACCAGAGACTACGCCAACAATAGCCATAGGTACTACAAGCCAGATAATCAGCGGCTGACGAGCATGACCGAATAGCAATACTGAGATAATAAACATGACTAGGAAGCCAGCAGGCAAGCCCGCGCCCAGCGCTTTTTGTGCATCGCTAGAGCTTTCAAATTCGCCGCCCCATTCTAATGAATATCCAGCTGGAAGTTCTATGTCTTCAATAAGTGGGCGGATTCTCGCTAACGCTTTGGCAGCAGTTTCATCGTCACCCGGCTCAGCTTCTACCGTAATGGTGCGAACGCGGTCGCGACGGTGAATACGCATTTCTTCGGTCATTAACTCCAAGCCCTGAGATACCTGCGTGAAAGGCACATATTGGCGCTGTTGCGTAGACCATACTTGTGATTCACGTATTGATTGAAGCTCGGTATCTTCTGCCTTACCCATCTTTGCAATAATGTTGTAAGCATAATCACCGTCTTGCACCGTACCTAGCTGAACGCCGCTACTTGCATACTGTATAGTCTGGCTAAAGTCACTATGCGAAACGCCAGCAATCCCTGCGTTGTAGTTGTCAAATTGCGTATTAATAGCAAAGCCTTTTTCACGCCAGTTATGTCGAACGTCTTTCACTTGTCCGTCAGCAAAAAGCAGTGCTTTGGCTTCATCCGCCAGTTCGCGAAGTATTTCAGTATCTGGGCCTGAAAAACGGGCCTCAAGTTTTGCACCAGAGCCGGGGCCAAACTGCATGCGCTCCATATAAAAGCTAGCGTCGAAGTCTAGGTCGGTAAGCTTACTCGCAAGCGCGCTTTGAATAGCCGGAATATTATCAAGTTCATTCGCACGAACCATGAAAAAGGCATAGTTTTCGTTAGCACTTTTAGGTGCATAAGTGAGGGTGAAACGATCGGCGCCTTGCCCTATAAAGGTGGTTACAGCCGTGACGTTTTCCATTCCCAAAATACGAGCTTCAGCTTCTTTTGCAATGACTTCAGTGGCACGTATATCTCTATCTTGCGGGCCCCAATAATGCACAAAGAACAGCGGCGCGTTTGACGGAGGGAAGAAGCCTTGTTTTACCATGCCAAAACTTCCATAAGCCACGATAGTAATAACAAACAGTGCACCAATGGTTACCCAACGAAGCTTAAGTGCGCCTAAAAGTGCACGCTTAAACCAGCGTTGCGATGCAGAGAGTTCGTTACCTGTGGTTTGCCCAATACCTTTGCGGTAAAAATACGCGCCAAGCACGGGCACCAAGGTTACCGCTAATACCCAACTTATCATGAGGGAAACCAACACTACGGCAAACAATGAATAAAGAAACTCGCCTGTAGCATCGTTTGAAAGGCCTATGCCTGAAAAAGCCGCAATACCGATAACGGTTGCGCCAAGTAAAGGCCACTGTGTACGCTTAACAATAAAGCTGGCTGATTCTTTGGCTGTAGAGCCGGTGGCCATGCGCAGCATCATCCCCTCAGCAACTACGATAGCGTTATCTACCAGCATACCCATGGCGATAACCATGGCACCAAGTGATATCCTTTGAAGCTGAATATCCATAAGCCACATGATTAGAATAGTACCTAGTACGGTGACAAGTAGCACAGAGCCAACTACCACGCCTGAGCGCCATCCCATGAACAAACATAGCGTTAAGGTAACAACCGCCACCGACATAACGAGGTTATTTATAAAGCCAGTAACCGATTCGTCGACGACTGAGGCCTGATCGTAAATAGGCGTAAGCGTAATACCGACAGGCAGTTCTTGAAGCAGCTTTTCTACTTTTGCGTTAACACGCTCGCCCACATCAACAATGTTAACGTCGGTCAACGCTGATACTGAAAGCGTAAGTGCTTCTTCGCCGTTGTAGCGTACATGAACGGGCTGTATGTCGGCAGGCTCTAACTTTAGCGTGGCAATATCAGCAACCCGAAGGGAACGGTTTGTGCCAGGCACTACCACTGACAGATTAGATATTTCTTCTAGTCTGTCTGGCGCGCGCTCTACAATTAGGCGCACATTTTTTTCGTCAACTTTAATACGGCCGCCGTTGAACGGGCGCAGGTTGTCTTCAAAAAGAGAGGCGAGATCAGGAAATGAAATGCCTAAGCCCGCGAGTTGATAAGGGTTGATATAGGCCACTATCTGTTCTTTTTGAACGCCAGTGACATTTACTTTGGCAACGCCTTCTGTAGTAAGCAGGTCACGTCGAATAATTCGGGCGAATTCTCGAAGCTCCCGGGTATCGAAATCAGGTGCACTTAACGCGTAATAAAGCCCGTAAACGTCACCGAAATCATCAAATACCACTGGGTTTTGTGCACCCGTTGGCAACGAGCTTGCGGTGTCGCGAAGTCGCTTTCTCAACTCATCCCATATCTGTGGTAAGAGGTTACTGTCGTAAGTACTCTTAACTTCAACGGTAATTTCGGAAAGGCCCGGCGATGAAACTGACGTCACTTCCTTTAACTGCGGCATTTGCTGAATGGCAATTTCCAAGCGTTCAGTGACTTCACGTTCTACCTTTTCAGCACTGGCTCCAGGATAGTTGGTGTATACCTTTACCTGTTTGATGGTAAACGCAGGGTCTTCTAAGCGACCAATTTTGCTCATAGCCAAAATGCCGCCTAAAAGCAGGATGACTACCATTAGCCAAATGTTGACGGGCTTATCAATTGAATAGCGTGCGATATCCATAAATTACTTCTCTCCTTGGTAAGGAAGTACTTTCATGTCTGCACGCATTTGTGTTGCTCCAGCAGCAACCACTTGCTGGCCAAGAGTGATTTCACCTTGGCTTTTACCTTCGATAATTGCTAGTTCATTTTCAATATGCTTAACATTTACAGCTCGCTTTGTTACTGCATTCGTTTCTTCGTTGTATACCCATACGGCAAAGCCAGAGTCCTTGTTACCCACAAGTGATCTTACAGGCACAACAAAGCCCTCTGGATACAGACTACCTTGTAGGCTGACTTTTACCACTGCGCGGGCGCCTGGCGTTAACGGTAGTTCTTCGCGAGGCTCCATGGCAAACACCACTTCATAAGTTTGCGACACAGGGTCGGGTTGAGTAGAGTGCTCTACATAGTTCACCGGGTACCACTGGCTGCGATTGGTGGCTAATGTGGCGCTGGCTTGTTTTATCCCACGGCCAATATTGGCAGTAAGTAAGCGCTCAGGAACATTTATGTTGAAGTATATTTTAGACACATCTTGCAGGCGAGCAATCGGCGTACCTGCGGCAACAAAACTGTTATTTTCAACAAGTCGTTGAGATACCTTTGCATCAAAAGGAGCATAAAGCTGTGTGTAGCTCAAATCTTGCTCTGCATTTTTTAAGTCGATAACCGCTAGTTCGTAAGATGTTTTTGCAGTATCCAGAGAGCTCTGTGCAACTAGCTTTTGAGCGAACATTTTCTCAATTCTATCAAGCTCTCGTTTAGCCTGATCAAGTCGTGTCGTAGACTCGTCCACGCGTCTTTCGAATGGTTTACGATCAATAGTGGCCAGTAACTTGCCTTTATTGATATCACTGCCTGTCACCAAGTCGGTCTGGATAAGGCGGCCTGAAACTTCAAAGCTTAAATCGACGGTTTTCACTGCCGATACAACGGCAGGGAAGGTGAATTCGTCAAAATCTGGAATGTTGCTAACCGTAGCGAGTTTGACATAACGAGGTGCAACGTTTGCTTGTTGCTCGGCAGGCTCTTCGGAAGAACATGCACTTAAAGTGGAAACCGATAAAACGCTTAAAAATAAAATGTGAGAGAATCGCATCATGGACATAGGTGTATGTAATCCATAGTCAGGGTAATTAAAGTATAGATGTGTAAACCAAGGTAGTGATGATATGCACAACGGCAGCAAAGATAGTCATTACCTAAAGTAAACTGGTGAGTGCATTTTAGTGCGGTCACATTGAAAAGTAAACTGTTCGGTGTAAAATGATCGGGTTAATGTAGCGGATAACTAATTTTGAGAATTTCCATATGGTAGGCAACACACGTACGCGTAGCGACATCAAACGCGAAGCCATTATTCAGGCGGCAACACAGGCATTCCAAGAGTTTGGCGTTAACGGCACAAGCATGGATAAGCTGGCTGAACTGGCAAATGTGTCAAAGCGCACTGTGTACAATCACTTTTCTACAAAAGAAGAGCTGGTGATGCATTTGGTTACGCAGCAGTGGCAAACGGCTATTTTAAATATTAATAAAAAGTACGATGCTACGCTTCCGCTAGACGAGCAGCTAGAAGACCTTATTTTGCAAGACATTGAGTTTATGGTGAGTGAATCACACCTCGATTTAGCTCGGGTTGCGATTGGCCACTTCTTCTACGAGCCGGAAAAGCTAAAAGATGAAGTTGCGCAATTAAAAGCCCAAGAGACGGCTATGCACCGCTGGTTAAAGGATGCCAAAGCCGACAATAAACTCGCGTTTGACGACTTGGATCGGGTTGTCGATGAAATTGATAGCTTAGTAAAAGGGCAGTGCTTTTGGCCTCAGCTGTTCAAAATTGAAGATTCCCTCAGCGATAACGATAAGAAGAGCTTAGCAAAACACACAGTGGCTTTGATTTTAAGCCGCTATGCTGTTGTGTAGTTGGCAGGCTATATCAATGAGTTTGTTCAAGGCTCTTTCAGTATTGAAGGGCCATTGAACTTTTACTTCCCAAACATTTTTTCCGCTTATCCGTCTTCGCGCTAACTTCACAGATCCCTCTTGATTCAAACGGACTACACTTCAGATGATGTAGCCAGTAAATACCTTTTCACTTAGCTGTTTGTTCTCCCTGTCGCTCGTCCTCCGACACCTGCAATATGCGCCTCTACAATCGTACGAAATATACTCATCTGCTTATTCTTTA
>Ga0208895_1000318_pt1 | contig 23023 bp, 22 predicted proteins | sample ETNtaG_10_FD_185765 | JGI IMG/M metagenome (GOLD analysis project Ga0208895, IMG submission 185765) | Marine microbial and viral communities from oxygen minimum zone, Eastern Pacific Ocean - ETNP201302SV82 (SPAdes) (version 2) | ecosystem: Environmental > Aquatic > Marine > Oceanic ... | reverse complement strand
CCTTCATAATTAGTTTTTCTCGAGTAAGTGAAGTTGGACCTGCAAGAGCCTTAATCCCAATCGAGGAATGGTTCTCTTTGAGAGTTCTATTTATATCTATGTTTATAACATCAATGATATCTTTGGCATAAATGGGTTGTTCTAAACTAAGTTTCCGAAAGGTGAAATTAATTCTGGAAAGAGCATTTTTTTTTAAAGCTTCACAAGCATAATCACCTTCTCCAAGTACCATTGGGACTTGGAGAACTAGGGAAGGCATATCGGAATCTAAGAAAAGCTTTTCAGCAAATCCTCTTGAAGAAAAACAGGTATTTTCAGAGCCTTCTTTAGCACCCAAAATACTTATATAACAACATTTTTTGATACCACTACCTTTGATAGCTTCCACAAGTGCCTTTGTAGTTTGTTTGTGTACTACATCAAATCTATTGTCTTTATTTTCTTTAATTATGCCCACTAGATGCAACATATACTTGCATGATCTAGCCAACTCCTTAATGACTTGCTCATCAAGGTAATCACATTTAACTATTTGAACATCTTGAATATCATGAGCCTGTACGAAGCTCATCAAATCATCTTTAGCTTTCTCTGATCTTACTAAAGCACAAACATCCACTTCCCCTTTGGAGAGTATGAACTTCTTACCTAAATTTCCATTGGCACCTGTTACTAAGATTTTGTCTTTCATATTTTTATCTAGTTAGTAAAGTCCATAATCTTTCGGACATGGACACTAAAGTTGAAGCTATCAGAATCCAAGCACAAATAATAAAAAATTTATCAAGCTGATTAATCCCTAGAGCTTGAGAAAAAATACAGATGCTCGCCAAAATATAGTAAGCAATTCCGTTTGAGCGACCTAAAAAGCTGGTCCTTAACTTGTGTCCAGATAATGCTTTGGAATCCAAGACATATTGAAGAAAAGAACCTAATACTAATATGGGAAGAAGCAATGGTATTTCGTGAGTTTTGTTTAGCACAAATAACAAAACAGCTACCAAAAGAGCATCACAAGAATGATCTAAGAGTCCTCCTGTTGCGGTTTCTTGACCCTTCTTTCTTGCAATGGGTCCATCCAACAGATCACTAAGAATAGCCAGTAATAGGAAAAAACTAGCAGTAAACCACCAGTCAGAAAGAATAATCCATGCGATTACTGGCGCAATTATTAATCTAGATAGGCTTAAAGAATTAGCTAAGGTAAAAGAGATCTTCACTTAATTTGATTTATCACCAAATAATTCTTTATTTGCTCTAGGTAGAAACATTAGACCTATAACGGCATTAAATAAAATGAAGAAGTTATGCTGTAAAAAACCAAAAGCCGCCATTTGGCCTTCATTTTCAGGAAAAAGAATTATCCAAGAGGTAATTGCTGCGGCTCGCATAGGGGTAGGAATTGTAGCGGCAAAAAATATGACTGGAAGAAGAGGAAGAAGGGACAATGATGAAACCTCCACTCCAAAGAAGCCAAGGGCTGTGGAATAGACAAATACAGCTGCAATTAATAAGGGTGATCTCAATAAGAAGAAAGCTCCGTAGTGCTTGAGCTTAGCCAGCCTAAAAGCATGAAAAATTTCTAAATTTCTAATTCTGTTGTTTTGAAATAAAGGTCCACGAAAGAAAAATACCCAGAGAATAAAAAAGATGGAGCCACCTATAGCAATGTATTGAATTAATCCAAATACTTCTGGTAAATCTTGCCCACCAACAGAAAAACCAATAGTTGCCCAAACTAATAAGTAGAATATTTCGCAAAACATTATGAACAGCATTAATGAAGACACTTCCCATCCAGAAACTTGATCACGTCTATTTAAGTAGTAAGCCATAGCGCCTTTTCCAATTTGTTCATTGAACATTGAGATGATGTAAGCGCTTGCACGAATAGGCAAAATGTCAGTGTATTTAGTGTCTTTGATAAACCAGCCCAAAGCCCTAGTTATTATTAAGGTGTCTATGGAAAAATAGAAGAGGCAATAGCCTGTCATCATCAGAAGCCATGGAATCCAGTTAACAGCAGCAAAAACTACTAGCATATATTCAACCAGAGACAGGCCTTCTCTTAAGGCAGCTCCATTTAAGCGGTAGTAAATATAATAAAAACACGCTATAGCTATTCCAAATAACAAGATCTTTCCGATCCTATTAGATTTTTTAGGGTTTACTTCTGGATTATTTTCAGATGTGCTCAATTTTTGCTCTAGTTAAAGGGGTTTAAGTCTTCCCAGGCCCATAAGTTTAAGTTACATTAGAAGATCATGTTTAATTGGTCAACAATTCTTCCACAGCCTAATAATAACTATTCAGGCTCTAAGATTTCTCTTTATTATCTGGTGTTATTAGCTTGTATGTTTACTTTTCGAGGTTGTGTTCATTATTTTGCTCCGGACGGAGGTAATGGAATTATTGCAGGCATACCCCTAGAAACTTACCCAGAAGGAGCTGTCCAAACTCTTAATACGTTCGCTGGTGTTTTTGGAAAGTACCAATTGATAGAAGCAGTATTAGCTTGGCTGATTATTTTTAGATGGAGGGTTTTGATCCCAATTTTTTTTCTATATCTTGGAATAATTGAGCTATTGGGAATAATTTTGATAACTTGGAAGCCCTTACCCGTTACCCCACCTGGAGAAATAGGAGCTTATCTGTTCTTTCCTATTACTTTGGTTGCCTTTCTGTTATCTGTCAGACAAGCAAAATGATCCTCAACCAAGAACAACTCTCTTTTTTTAAGGTAAATGGGTACCTCATACTTCCAAAGATTCTTGACTCTGGTCTTTGTGAGAAAGCACGTGATTTACTTTGGTTATCTTTACCCAAAGAAACGAATATTAAGAGGGAAGATCCTTCAACTCATGTAGGACCATTTATCGACAAGGATTTAGAAGAAGATGTAACAAATCTTAGGCAAGGATATAAGTGGCAACTTAGATCCATAGGTACCGATCAGTTGATGATTGATCTTGTCTATTCAGAGGTCTTACAACAAATAGCAGAAGAACTTTTAGGCAAAGATACTTTAGTTAAACCCAAAGTGGGCGGGAAAACCATGGGTCAACATGGAGCAGCTTGGCCTGGAGGGCCTGTTGATCCAGCCTTAGACAATGAGGGCGCGAGGGGTATTTACGTAACTCTTCCTTATGGAAATAAAGAAAAAGAACCCGATTTTTGCCATACCGATGGACATCCTTTCAATCTAAGTGTAGTAGGCCTGATTGATGATGTACCCCCAAATGGAGGTGCCTTCAAGGTTTGGCCAGGTTCACATAAAAGACTTTATCCAACATTTCAAATGCAATATGACCAACCGAGAATAGCTTATTACGAACACTTGCCATCTTTTAAAGGCATTATTCAGTCAGAGGCATATGAAGAAGAAGTCAAGAAAGTGATGGCGGAGACGCAACCAGTTGACTGTTGTGGTTCGGAAGGAGATGTTATTTTTTGGCATCACAGATTGGCTCACATGGCAGGGCACAACTATTCAGCTAAAATGAGACTAGCTGTTTTGGGTGATTATATTAAAAAGGATTTGGATGAAAGTAGAGCTAAAGCTCCACAAAAAAATATGTGGCAAGACTGGTCAGAAAATTTAAATGCTGCCCCCGAAACATATTCTGATGACTTGGCAAGATCTCAAAAGTTGATAGATTAGATAATTCTAGTTAAATTGAAGATAATTATTTTTTATTTGAATCCATGAAAGCACCAAAAGAATTTACCGAGGAGTATGTAGAAGAAAACTCTCCTTATGATCAGCAAATTTACCGAGATTTTTTAAGGTCAGGCGAGCCTTTCCGTTCAATCATTAAAAATAACCCCTGGTTAATGCCACCAGACATAAAGAAACCTCTTGAATGGGGCACTGGTATGTACTGGGATACCACAGTAGCTAGAAAACATGACTACTGGAAAGAATTTAATTTACCTCAGGCTACTAAAGACATCAACCAAATGAGAAAGGACATCAAAGAGTGGGGTTTTTGTTTAATTGAAGATGCTATGTCCAAAGAGCAATGTGCCCGTTTTCATAATCGCTTACTGGAACAAGCTGAAGGCGAGAAGCTAGCTGGGGTTGACCAACCTACTCCTTCTGGCCAATACATAAATACCTTGATTAATAAAGGACAAGTTTTTGCACAATGTATCGAACAAAATCCAAAAGTTGTTCAAGCAGGTCCTGTGATTGAACAAATTATGGACGAAACTCTGGGAAAGGGATGGATATGTCATAGTTTTCTTTCCAACGGGGCTGACCCTGGAGGGTATCCACAAGGACTTCATATTGACCAGGGCCCTTTGCTTCCATGGGTTACTGAAGAAGCACCGGCTTTGGTTAATACAATGTACATTCCGCAAGATGTTAATGAAGAAAATGGAGGAACTCTAGTCATTCCAGGCAGTCATAAGTTACTCATAAAAGCTGGAAGCGGAGGCAGGGTAGGTAAGTTACCCCCTACCATAAATTTAGAAGCAAAGGCAGGAACTATCATGCTTTTTGATGGAAGGATGTTGCACGGTACCGGAGTTAATAGAACTAACAAACAGAGATTTGTAGCAACTATGAGTAATGTGAAAGCCTGGACTAGAACCCAAGAAAATTGGGTGATCTCAGTTGCCCCTGATGTGTTAGAAGATGCCAGCCCTAAACTGCTTCATAGGATTGGATTACAAGCTTTAACTTATGGCGCCACCATAGAAGGCTTCGGTTTAGGCGCTCCAGGGAGGGTCGGAGACCAATGGGGCAGTATTAAACAATTCCGCACAGCCTACGATAAGGGCGAATATGAAAGAGTTAGGGAGTTGTCTGGAAAGTCTTCTAAAGAGGAATTAAACAAAAAATATACAGTTCGAGAAGCAGTTAGAAGAGCCAGAGAGTCAATCAAAAAGAAATAAATCTTTAAGCAGAAGGAATTATAGGTTTTGTTCCTATGATTCCAATTTTCTCAAGTCTGTTTATTTCATCTTGATTTAAACCGAGAATCTTTGTAAGAATTTCCTGATTGTGTTGTCCAAGAGTGGGTGCCGGTGTTTTGATTGGTAATCTTTCTCCATTCACTTTAAAAGGAGCTGATGGGTTAGGTTGATTGCCTACCACCGCTCTGTCTAACCACTGCCAAAAGTTTCCGGAATTTAGATGTGGATCATTAAGTAATGAAGACATAGTATGGGTAGCAGCCGCTGGGATTTCTGCTTCTTGGAGAATATACATTAGTTTTTGTGCTTCTTTTGAATAGGTCCATTCAGCTATGGATTTATCTAGATCATCAAGCTTAGAGAGCCGGTCTTTTAAATTTCCAAATCTGTTCATAGGTTCTCCTATTATTTCTTTGAACCTCAACCATTGATCTTCATTTAAGATTTGAATAACAATCCATTTGTCTTCTCCTTCGCAGGGGTACACTCCATGAGGAGCAAAAAAATCTGATCTATTTCCTTTTCTTACCGGTGCTTTGCCATTGGCAGTGAATTCTAAAATTCCATGCGCAGCTAAAGGGAAAAGGGACTCTGCTTGTGATAAGTCTATAAATTGGCCTTTACCTGTCTTGGCCTGATGCCTTAGGGCAATCAAAAGAGCGGACACTCCATTTAAGCCGCCCACAGCGTCTCCATATGCCACATGATGCATCATGGGTGGGTCTGAAGATAGGCCGTTAATGTGAGGCAATCCTGATGACTGCTCTACCGTAGATCCATAAGCACGAAACATTTTCCAAGGACCGGTTGAACCAAAGGCTGGCATTGAAAGTAGGATGATATCTTTCTTAACTTCTTTGAAGATTTCATAACCAAGATCGAGCTTTGGTAAAACACTTCCAGAAAAATTTTCCATTACTACATTAGCTGTACCAACTAATTTAAGAAGAAGCTCTCTTCCTTCAGGATGAGATAAATCCAGAGTGATATTTTTGTTATTTCTATGCACTGAATTAAATGCAGGTGATTTCTCAGCTCCATCGTCGTCAATCCATTCTTGGGTAGCTTCCCAGCTTCTCCACCAGTCAAAGTTCTCACAACTCTCAACTTTAATTACATCGGCACCCAAGTCTGCTAAGTTTCTTGCAGCCAAAGGGCCTGCCCAGCCCATGCTTAAATCAATAATACGTATGTCCTTAAGTGGGCAATTAGTTTTCATTTATTAAAACTCTCCGTATTTTCGCCCAATTCAGCAACATATCCTCCAAAAGAAGGAGGTGTTTCCATCAATCTAAAAGGAACACTTGGAACTCTCAAGTTATGATTGTCTGAAAAACTTGCGTAAGTGAAGGCGTGTCGTTCTAAAAACTGATCCACTTCTAAAAGTTCTTCCATAGTAGGTACTCTTGCTAAGGGAATCGCTTCTTTTTGTGCTCTGTAAAAAAGATCTTCCGCAGAAAAAGTTAATAACCTTTCTTTTATGATTGGTTCTATGGTTTCTATATCTCGTAATCTTCCTAAGGAGGTTTGATATTCAGGGACTAAAGCAAAATGCTCCATGCTTAGAAGTTTACAAAAAGCATGCCACTGGCTTGGAGTTAAGACCGTTAAACCTATCCATCCTTCTTTACAAGGGAATACACCTAAAGGGTATGTCGGAGCAAATCTATTCACGCCCAGTCTTCTGCCTTCAAGCCCAGTATTAAAAAAAGAAACTGCGCCCACTTCAGTGAAACAAAGTGAAGCTTCGTAAATACTGGTTTCAATTGTGGTAGGGCCCTCATTATTTCCTAATTCAATGCCTAAAACTTGCCCTAAACTTCCTACAAATGCGGCCATTCCTCCTACTATCTGAGCTTGATAGCCACTGGGGATAATAGGAGGACCTTCAACCGAACCCAATCCCCTAAGCATTCCATTCAATGCAAAACACTGAGCATCAGTACCAATAAAGTTATCATAATCACCTCCTTTTCCATACCAAGAGATATCTGAGAAAACTCCTTTACAAATTGAAGAGAGTTCTGATTTTTCTCCATTATTTAGGAGCAAGTCAGCACTGGAAATTAAATCTTCAAGCGCTTCTCTTCTGAGCTTGTCCCTCCTAACACTGAGCTTATTGGTATTTAAATAAGCGTGCATTGCGCTGTCATCTCTACCATTAATAAAGGGCGGAGATTTTCGTGTTTTAAATCCTGAATTCGGTTCAAGATTAATTACTTTTGCACCATAATCAGCAAAGACTTTAGAGCAATACCCAGTGCTTATTGAGCCGCCAATATCTATTACCTTTAATCCCTTCAGTGCTTTGGTCATAATCCCATTTAACCAAATTTATAATTAATTTTTCTTAGTTATTACTTTTTGGTTGTTACTTCCATATTGTACTTGGCTAAAAATGGTATTAACATTAATCCAAAGTCAGTTTTGTAGGGGGTTTTATGTTTACTAGAATGGATGAAGGTACACGAGAAGATTGGGAACACATTGGTGCTGAGCATTTTCCGCATATTGTGGATATGCCTAATAGAGTTATAGCTATGCTTGAACAGTTAGAAAGTTTTACCGGTGGATTTGCTGTAGACCAGCTTCATCATAGTCTGCAAACAGCGACCATGGCTAGAAATGCACGAGCAAGTGATGAAATGATTTTAATCAGCTTAATACATGACATGGGTAAGGTTATTAATGTAATAGGACACGGCCAGATCTGTTCAGAAATTATTAAACCTTACGTTAGCGAGGATGCTTATCACATCATAAGGACTCATCAAGATTTTCAAGGTGAACATTATTACCATTACCAAGGCAAGCCAAGGGATTTAAGAAAACAATATGTTGATGAGCCTTGGTATGACAAAGCAACAGAGTTTACCGATGATTGGGATCAACAAGCTTTTGATCCTGATTTTGAAGTAGATAGTTTAGAGAGTTTCAAGCCTTTAATTCAGCAGTTTTTTGGTGCCCCTCAACAAGCTTAGCTTGTGCGACAGTTATCTGAGAAAGAAATACAAAATCACGCTTCCGAAATAGCTGATCGAGGCTATTCCATCATGGAGGATGCCATAGGAGAGACATTTAGATTACAAGTGCTTGAAGAATTGGAAAGGCTTGAATCTGTTCGCCCAGGTGGAGATATACCCCCAGGTCCTTTCACCGGCTTTGTAACAAGACGATGGTTTGATTTATTAAACGATGACGATGTTTGGCAAAGCGTGGCTATTAATCCCTGGATAATGTCAGTTCTCCCCCATGTGTTGGGAGAAGGTTTTCTTCTATCAACTATGGGTAGTGCAGTTATAGGTCCTGGCGAAGAATCTCAAATGTTGCATGTTGATGATGGGGTTTATCAGTTTCCAAGACCCCACCCTAATTTAGTCTGTAACACAATGTGGGCTCTTTCAGATTTTACTTCTGAGAACGGCGCAACATTGGTTGTTCCTGAAAGTAACAACTGGGATCACGACCCAGTTATGGGAGAGGATTACAAAACAATTTCTTTAGAAATGCCTGCAGGAAGCATTGCTTTTGTTGCAGGTACTTGCTACCACGGAGCAGGTGCTAACACTACCGATGAGATTCGATGGGCTCTAACAATTAATTACTGCAATGGTTCGATGCGACAACAAGAAAACCTGATGCTTGGGGTTAAACCCGAGAGAATGATGACTTTTCCAGAAGAACTTCAAAACCTTCTGGGCTTTAAGATATGTAAAGGAGCAGGTCACATTTTTGCTTCGGATCCAAGACAAGAATTAATAAACAGATATGGAGAGGGAAGTATTGAAGATGAATATCTTGAGCAAAGAAACAGACTTCACTCCAAACGGATTAAAAAGAAATAGGATTTTCTAAGTAATTTAGGTTTTACATCTATCATGGTTAAGGGAATAAAAAATTACTAAGATTGATCTATATCAATTAACCCCCCCTTTCTTTTCTTTGCTATTACTTTAAAAAAGAGTAACTTTATAGGTAATGAAGTTTACAGAAATGATTTGAACGAAGAAGCAAGACTTTCTCTTACCCATGCAGCAACCTTCCAAGACCAAGAGGCTGTCCATGAAATATTCTCAGAAATGAGAAGAGAAGATCCAATTGCTTGGTGTCCAGAATTGGAAGGTGGTCCAGGATTTTGGTCTGTAACTAAGTACGATGACATTCAGTTTGTATCAAAAACCCCAAAAATATTTAGTTCGGATAGAGTGCATGGGGGTATCACTTTTGAAACAGCGGAAACCCGTCGCATACGTAAGATCTCTAGAGGAAAGGAAGTTCAAGAAAAGTTTAAGAATTTAAATATATTAGAGGCAGGTGACAGTATGATCCAGATGGATCCTCCTATTCATACTTTGCATAGAAGGATGGTGGCTCCAGGATTCACACCAAAAAAACTTTCAAACCTAACTCCACAAATTCGTCAACGATGTGTAGATATTTTCACCCAAATATCAGGCAAAGGAGAATGCGAATTCATATCTTCAGTTGCAGCAGAATTACCGATTCAGATGCTTGCAGAACTTTTTGGTGTTAACCAAGGAGATAGATCCAAGTTACTTGAGTGGTCTAATTTCATAATAGGGGGTGATGATCCGGACATGCGTACAGACACTGATCAAGTTATTACAGCATTGACTGAGTTATATGAATACGCGATAAATTTGTATCAGAAACGTTTGGAAACACCTGGGGATGATCTTATCTCTATGCTCGCTAATACTGAGATACAAGGGAAATTGATGAGTATGAATGATTACATATCTGCTTTCATTCTTTTAATAGTAGCTGGTAGTGAAACGACTCGCAATTCAATTAGTGGGGGTGTTCTTGCGTTAAGTCAACATCCAGATGAAAGACAAAAATTAGTTGAAGACCCATCACTCATAAATAGCGCAGTAGACGAAATTATTCGCTGGGTGCACCCGGTAATCTATATGGCTCGCACAGCTCTAGAAGATATAAAACTAGGAGATAAGAATATCAAGAAAGGAGATAGGCTAGTTCTTTGGTACATGTCGGGCAACCGCGATGAAGATAAGTGGGATGATCCATTTTCGTTTAACATCACTCGAAAAGGTCCGCGTCACCTAAGTTTCGGCTACGGACAACACTTATGTATAGGGTGGCGGCTTGCAGAGATCCAACTTACAGTCTGTATCGAAGAACTACTTAAGCGTTTTCCAGACTTTGAGGTAAAAGGAGAAGTAAAAAGGATGAGATCAAATTTCTTGAACAGCATAAAGCATATGGAAGTGTATTATTCAGGCTAATATTCTTCTGATATAACGCAAATTTACTGAGTGATAGAATAGCTAGCATGAGCGAGGAACACTATATTCTTATTACCGCAGACACCCATGCTGGTGGCAGTCATGCTCAATATAGAGATTATCTAGACCCCAAGTATCGAGATCAATTCGATGAATGGAGAGGAGGTTACAAAAATCCCTCACAAAAACATTATGGGGAAAAGAAAATGCGTAATTGGGACTTAGAGATCCGTTCAAAAGATCAAAACAGTCAAGGAGTGGTAGGTGAGGTTGTCTTTCCCAACACAGTACCTCCTTTTTTTAATAAAAGCATAGTTACAGCCCAACCCCCATCGCCTGAAGAATACAAACTTTGTCTAGAGGGCATCCGTGCTCATAATCGTTGGCTTAAAGATTTTTGTGAAGAAGATCCTGACCGACGTGCTGGAGTTGGTTTGATTTTGCCGAACGATTTGGATGAGGCAATAAAAGATATTGAGTTTATAGCAAAAGCAAATTTACGCGGTGGTGTGTTACTGCCTCTTATTCCGCCAGATTGTAACTGGCTTACGCCCCTGTATGACCCTTCTTGGGATAAACTTTTTGCGGCCATACAAGACCATGATCTTGTGATAAACCAACATTCGGGTCAGGGTTCTCCTAGGTATGGTGACAGCCTGGTTGGAGAAGCTTTGTGGATATCAGAAGTAACTTTCTATTGTCAGGCAGGCTTCCGTCATCTTTTGATGAGTGGTGTATTCGAGCGTTTTAGTAAGTTGAAGTACATACTTACCGAGTCAGGCTGCTCTTGGGTAGCTCCGATGTTAGCTCAACTGGATGGTATCCATTTGGGTATAGAGTTTGGAGCAATAGGGGAAATGCATTACGAAGGTGAGTGGGTTTTAAAGGAATTACCCAGTGTATATGCGCAACGTAACTGTTGGTATGGAGCTAGTTTTCCTAGCAAAGCTGAGCTAGACGGTATCGATAAAATAGGTGTTGAAAGAGTCCTTTGGGGGAATGACTACCCTCATTATGAAGGGACGTTTCCGTATAACCTGGAATCCCTTCGTTTAACGTTTAATGATATATCCGAAAAAGATCGGCGTTTACTCTTTGGAGAAAACGCAGCTGAGCTCTACAACTTTGACCTAGAAAAATTACGACCTTTAGCCAATCAATATGGACCTACACCAAGTCAAGTTGATCAACCATTAGCTCGAGAAGAAATTCCAGTAGACGCTACGGGGGTTATTTTTAGGAATGCTCTATTCAATCAACCTAGTGAGGGATAGTCATGGCTATGCCTAAAGGCATTGGGATAGTTGATACAATGATCGGCTTCCCAGCAAATGATTTTTCTCAATACGATTTCATCCGCAAACAGCTAAAAGACGGATCCACTGATCTTGATTTTCCGGTTGAATACATGTTTAAAAATGTTCCTAAAGAACTTTATGGGAATAAAGATCCCATCTCCGTAACTTTACACGAGATGGATAGATTTGGCGTAGAGATTGGTCTTATTGGAGCAGGTGGGGAAGTTAGCCTTAAAGCGCTTAAAACCCATTCAGATCGTTTTGTAGCACAAGGGAGTGTTGATCCTAATAAAGGTAAGGAAGGTATTCGAAATATGGTGCGCCAGTACGAGGAGTTTGGTGTGCGCTCATACGGAGCTTTTAATTCAGGTTTCGATCCTCAGGTTGGTATTGATGATGAACTTATGTATCCAATCTATGACAAATGTGTGGAACTCGATGTTCCAATTTTCTCGTGTGCAGGTGTACCTGGACCTAGATTACCCATGTGGCCCCAACATGTGGAGCGCATTGATAAGGTAATGTACGATTTTCCTGAGTTAGTTTTTGTTACACGGCACGGTTGTGAACCCTGGGTAGATCTTGCAGTTAAGTTAATGCTGAAATGGCCAAATCTTTATTATTCCACTTCGGCTTTTGCTCCTAAGTATTACCCGAAAGAAATTATAGAATATGCAAATACTCGAGGAGCTGACAAGGTGATTTATGCTGGCTATTTTCCAATAGGTCTTTCATTAGAAAGGATCATGAAAGATATGCAAAATGTAACTTTCAAAGATGAAGTTTGGCCAAAGTTTTTACGCGAAAATGCACGTAAAGTACTAAAAATAGAAGACCAATAATTCGAGAAGGTTAAAAAAGTAAGATGCAATTGTGGACTTCTCCAACTCCCAACGGCTGGAAAGTTAACATTATGCTGGAAGAGTTAATTGAAGCAGGTGTCGATCTACCTGAGATTACAGTTAAGAGTATAAATCTACAAAAGGGCGAACAATTTACTGAGGAGTTTGTTAAACATAATCCTAATCAGAAAATTCCCGTATTGATTGATGGCGAAACCAGCATTATGGAAAGTGGTGCTATTCTGCAATATCTAGCTGAAAAATATCCCACTAACCTCCTTCCAAGTGACCACTCAAAATGGGAAGTTTTACCTTGGCTGTATTGGCAGGTGGCTAATTTAGGACCAGTCTTTGGAAATAAATTAAGTTACACCAGATACATGGATGATATTGATGAATCTTTAAAGTCACATCCTTTAGAAAGGTTTGGAACTGAAGCCAATCGTTTACTCAAAGTAATGGACGGTCAATTGTCTAAACATAAGTTCATATGTAGTAATAATTTTACGATAGCCGACATTGCTATTTATCCTTGGGTTAGGGGATGGAAATGGAGCAAAATCAATATAACTAAATACCCCCAAATTGTGGACTGGGTAGAAAGAGTTAGAGCTAGGCCTGCTGTGGGAAGAGGTTTAGCCTATGGAGTTCCGAAGGAAGAAATAGATCAATGGAGCGAAGAAAGGAAAGCCCGATATGCTTCATCGGGCTCAACTATTGCTTCGAACGAAAATTTAGACAGAAGTTAAAGTCTGGCAAAATTTGCGATACTAATAGCGGTCTCATCGCTTACTTCTGGCAAGCCCAAGAAAATTTCAGTACCGTGGATAGACCCCATGACTTGTCGGCACTGAGCATCGACATCAGCTTCTCTCAATAATCGATAGAAGTTTACTCCCTCATCTCTTAAGGGGTCACATTCATTCACGATAATATAAGTTTTAGGAAGTCCTTTTACGTCTTCTATAGAGGCAAAACTTGGCCAGGCAAGTGGATTTTTATTGTGATACTCCTCAATACCATAAATAATTGCTCCAAAGGATTCGTTGGTTTCAGAATGAAGAGTTAACAATATACCCTCGTTTTCTTCCGAGGAAGGGTTTTCAGGTAAAGGCCAATAACCTGCAATGTAAGGGCACAAAGCATAAAGCCCTTTAATTATTCCTATATCTCCATCCTGGTTGAGTTTTAATCCCGTAGCCAAAGTCAGATTTCCTCCTCCGCTCTCACCAGCTATAACGATTTGCTCCTTATCAATATTTAAGTCATCTGAATTTTCATGCACCCATTTAATTCCTGATACGCAATCATTGAGTCCCGCTGGAAATGGAGCAACTTCAGGTGCTGAAGAAGCCCACATGCAATTTCTAAAATCAACCATGGCAACTGCTATGTCTTGCCTAGCTATACACCTTCCCCAAGCCCCATAAAGCTCATCAAAACATGAGCTGATCATCATTCCTCCACCGTGGATGTAGTAGATGCAAGGCAATGCTTCATCAGAGTCAGGTCTAATGTATTGAATTTTGATGGTGTTACCATCCGGTTGGGAGGTAAATTCTTTGGTGGTTGTAACCAGACCCTTCTCAGGAACAACTTCTTTGTAATGTGGAGAATTGTTAATCATCTGCATCACATCTTTTCCTTGTTGTGCTGCTTCAGAATTTTGTTCTTCCAATATCTCTTCACGAGTTTTAGCAGAAGAATTCATGACACTGTCTACGGGCATGTCTCCGAAAACAGCTTTTAACCGTTTATCTATCCTGGGATCTTCTTTGATTTTATTTGTCATCTTTATTCTCCTTATTTTCCTTTAAAAAATGGCTCTTTTTTTTCTACAAAAGCTTTGACTGCATTTCGATGATCTTCAGTTTGACCGCAGTGGATATGATGTGTTGCCTCCAAATCTAAGCAATCATCTATTTCTCCAGACATCGCTCTATTGAGATTCTCTTTCATATATCTGTAAGCTACTGAAGGTCCATTTGCTAGTCTCAAAGCTATCTCCAGCGTTTTTTCTTCAAGCTCTTCAGGTTCGCAAACCCAATTCGTCAAACCTAAATCTAATGCTTCTTCAGCGTTAACTCGGTCAGAAAGATAATAGAGCTCTCTAGCCTTTGCAGAACCAATTAGTTGAGTCATAAAGTAACTTCCCCCGTAATCACCAGAAAATCCTACTCTTGCAAATGCAGTAGTTAGGATGGCATTGCTTGCCATAATTCTTAAATCACATGCTAACGCATAGGAAAGTCCTGCACCTGCTGCAGCTCCAGGCAATGAAGCTAAAGTAGGCTTTGGCATCTTGTAGAGTTTTCCCGAAGTAGCTCTTTGATGAACCCTTTGTCTATGGATCGCTGAATCAATGGTATTTGTTCCAACAGTGCCATCTCCAGAAGCTGCCATTCCTTTCACGTCTCCACCTGCACAGAATCCTTTTCCTGCACCGGTTAGAACCACACAACGAACCTCTGTATCAGTTTCAAATTGAGCTAACATTTCCTGCATGGCAGCATTCATTTCCCCGGACATAGCATTTCTTGCCTCAGGCCTATTCATGGTTAGTATTCCTACACCATTTTCTTTTGAAGCAAGTAGATCTTGTGTTCCAGTATCAATAGTACTCATTATATTTCTCCCCATTTATTATCTTTGTTATTCTACTAACGAAAGCAAAGAGAGATAAAGCATTTAAATGATATTAACGAGAATTTTCTTAACCCTTATTCTGTTGTTGCAACTCTCAACTGGGTTTTCTTCAGTAATGCCAGTAGTTAAAGAGCCTAAGGGCGAAAATCCAAAGTCACTTCTGATGATTGGAAACAGTTTCATGTATTACAACAACGGAGTTCACAACCCCTTAGTAAGGCTTGTCAGAGCCAACGAGGAACTTGGTAAAGGGCATAAGATAAGATCAGTTACCATTAATGGTTCTTCGCTCAGTTGGCATGATGTTAATTCTTATATAAACAACCCAAATATAGGTTCTTTTTCCATTAGCTCAAAGAATGTTTTAAGTAATTACGACTTCACTGGCTTTGATATGGCTATTATGCAGGATTGCAGTCTGTGCCCCATTCACCCTGAAATGAAAGATTTGTTCCATGATTACGTTGATAAGCACAGTAAGCTTTTAAAGAAAAATGGAATAGAACCTGCGCTAATGATGACTTGGGCTTACAAAGACAAACCTGAGATGACCAGTCTATTAGCCAAAGAATATACAGTTGCTGGAAACAAAAATAATGTTTTAGTAATGCCTGTCGGGTTAGCTTATGCAAATTCAACGAAAGTTCATCCTGAAATTGATTTATACACTTCAGATAAAAGGCATCCCAGCAAAGCTGGGACATATCTTTCTGCCTGCGTAATGTATGCTTCAGTTTTTAAGACTTCGCCTGTAGACAACTCTTACACATTTGATCTAGATAAAAATATTGCACTAAATTTACAAAAAATAGCCTGGGCTACTCATCAAGAATATTATGAAAACTAAATCCATAGCCTTTATTTTTTTTCTTAGCTTATTCTTTGCTTTATCAGTATCGGCCACAGAAATATCTTTAATGACCTACAACGTTGAGAATCTCTTCGATACCAAAGATGATATGGGAAAAGACGATAAAGCATTTCTTCCTGCTTCCTTCAAGAAGAATGCTTATCACAAGGGCCATTGCAGAGGAATAGAAGTAAAAAAATGGAGGGATGAATGTCTTTATTTAGATTGGAGTGAAGTAGCAAAGACAAAAAAAATATCAAATATAGCTAAAGTAGTTTCTTCTTATGATTCTGATGGCGCAGATATCATTGCTTTTCAAGAAATTGAAAACATAAATGTTTTAAAAGATTTATTTAAGGCTTTGGAACCTTTTGGCTATTTAGACTTTGTCTTATTAGAAGGTAAAGATTATCGTGGGATAGATAGTGCAATTATTTCAAAATTCCCTATTAAACAATCTGAGCTTCATTACATTAAATTTTTACCTGGTTTCCCAACTAAAGACACTCGGCCTATTCTTGAAGCTCATATAGATTTATCTGGAAAAATATTAAGAGTTTACAGTGTACATTTTCCTGCACCTTTTCTTGATTCAGTTATGAGAAAGGATGCTTTTTATTCTTTAAAAAGTTTACTTAAATCCCACAATGACCCCGCAGTGGCGATGGGCGACTTTAACGTAACCTCTGAAGAAGAATTGGAGTTGAGCACTTTTCAACAACAATCAGATATTTGGCAAGTTTCGCATCGAGAAGGTTGCGAAGACTGCAGGGGGACTTATTATTACGAACCCAAAGACGACTGGTCTTTCTTAGATGTTATCTTAGTCTCAAAAGGAAGAGAAATAAGTTTTAAAGCTAATTCTATAGGTGTTCTGATAAATGAAACTAACGCTCTTAAGGACTCAGGTAGACCAAAAGGTTTTGATGCTATTTCTATGGATGGGGTATCCGACCACTTTCCTGTTATTGCAAAGGTAAAATTTCCTAACTAATATAAAATTAATTTTTTTCAAATGAGCAAAATCCCAAATAAAAGAAGTCAATTTATGGGAGATAGTCCTCTTTTTTATAAGGAACCTATCAACCTTGAATCAGGTGAAGGCGTTTGGCTTTACGATAAATCAGGAAAGAAATATTTGGACGTTTATAACAATGTGCCTGTAGCTGGACATTGTCATCCAAGAATAATTGCTTCTTTGACTGACCAAGCTTCGAAATTAAATGTACATAGTCGTTACGTGAGTGATGTGGTGGTTGATTATTCTGAAAAGCTAATCTCTCTTCATTCAGATAACTTATCAAAATTACAAATGGCGTGCAGTGGTACAGAAGCGGTAGAAATTGCCATAAAGATGGCCAGGATACACACCGGTGGACAAGGCATAATTTGTTCAAATGCAACTTATCACGGGAATAGTCATGAAACTTTTAGAATGACAATTGGACCTTTTGAACCCGAGTTTAGGAGGGTGACTTATCCAGAATCTTATAGGCCAATCGAACAGGGCTTATCCGAAGAGGACTTGTGCGCGCTTTATATAAAAGAAGTAGAAAAACAGATTGAAGGCTTCAGCCAAGATGGAATTAAATTTGCCGGACTAATTTTTTGTTCAATTTTTGCTAATGAAGGTTTACCAGTCTTCCCCAAAGATTATTTATCCAAGGTATCGAAACTAGTAAGAGATTCTGGCGGGGTGTTAATTTTAGATGAAGTTCAAGCGGGGTTCGGTAGAACTGGGACTTGGTGGGGCTATGAATTATCAAAAGTAAGCCCAGATATAGCCGTCATGGGGAAACCGATGGGGTCTGGATTGCCGTTAAGTGGTGTCGTTGCTACTGAAGAAATATCGGATAGTTTTCATGAAAAAGCTTTCTACTTTAATACGACAGCAGCAACACCTCTGCAAGCAGCTGTAGGTGGAACAGTTATAGATATCATTCAAGATGAGGGTCTTATTGAGAATGCGGAAAAAATAGGGGGATATCTAAAAGCTGAATTACTAAAAATAAAAGACGATTTTGATTATCTAGGAGACATAAGAGGTCCGGGCCTTTTTATAGGATTAGACATAGTGGATAACAAAGAAAATAAAAAGCCGGATAGAGAAAAAGCAATAGAAATAGTCGAAATTTTAAAAAATAAAGGTGTTTTAATTTCCAATGCTGGCCAATACAGAAATGTCTTAAAATTAAGGCCTCCCCTTGTCTTTGATCTAAGTCATGCAGATCTCCTACTCAAAGCTTTAGGCGAGTCGTTTAAAGAAGTAGGAAAGTGAAATTAACCCAAGAAGTCCTTTTTAAGATAGCTGAAGAAGCAATAAAGCTCTGGGATATAGATTGTAAAAAGTTATCCTTTTATTTTCAGAGTGAGAACACTGTCTATAAAGTTGAAGATTCTGATAATAACTTTTTTGCTCTAAGAATACATAGACCCGATTACCACAGCTTTGATTCTCTTTTATCGGAACATACATGGACTGCTTTTTTAAAAGAGAATGGACTAGATGTACCTGAGGCTGTGAATACCATAGATAACAAAGCTTACGCAACTGTGAAAGTAGATGGCACTGAAGAGATTCGACATCTTGGTCTAGTTAAATGGATTAAGGGTGAACGTTTAAAGGACGAGATCAAGGAAAATTCTTCTGAAAAGAATATTTCAAGATCATATAGGAAACTAGGTTCAATAATCGCTCATATGCATGAAGTCTCTGTAAAGTTCCAAGTACCTCCTTCCTTCTTTAGGCATTCTTGGGATGAAGAGGGCCTTATGGGAGACCAACCATTTTGGGGAAGGTTCTGGGAGATAGAAAAAGCATCCTCCAAAGATAGAGATAAACTGCTAATAATAAGAAATAATGTATATAAAATTTTAAAGGATCTGCCCAAAGGCAATGAGTTTAGTATGATCCATGCAGATCTTCATTTAGATAATATCTTAAGTTTTGATAACTCTTTAACAGTTATTGATTTTGATGATTCAGGCTTTGGCTGGCATTCCTGTGATTTGGCGCATGCACTTTGGGATCCAGAATTAATGTCTTCCCCTCTATTTGATACGGCGTACAAATCTATTGTAGAAGGGTATGCTGAAGTTAGAGGTGAAACCAATATAGTAGATAACATAGAATTATTTATGTTAACCAGAAGTTTAATGATTCTCAGATGGGCAGAGGATAGAAAAGAGTTGGGATATGACGCAATGATTCCAAGTGTTTTAGAATCTGCATTAGAGATGGCAAAAAAAATTAAAGTTTTATAAAAGTTTCAAAAGGAGCAATAAATGAATGCACACCCTTTAGACCCAATATCTACTGACGAAATAGAAAAGGCAGTAACTATTTTTAGGAGTAGTGAATCTGCTGACGAGAATTCTTTATTTAGCCATATTAGTTTAATAGAGCCTGATAAAGACTTAGTAAGAAATTTTGAAAAAAGCACTAGTGTTCCTAGATCTGCAAGGATCATAGGAGTGGATTCCAATCCTGATGGAGGGTTTTGTGTGGATATAGATCTCGTTAACAATTCAGTAACCAGTTTTGAGAGATTATCAAATAAAGCCCAAGCAGGTTACACCAAAGCTGAACTTTTTTTGGCCATGGAACTTACAAAGCAAAATAAAGAATATCAAGAAGCTTTAAAGAAAAGAGGGATAACAAACTTAGAGCTTGTGCAAATTGACCCTTGGCCAGGCGGAGGATTGGTTCATGAATCTATAGAACCAGGTCACCGAGCTCTTAGAACAATATCTTTCTTAAAAGAAAGCCTTGATGACAATGCTTACGCCAAGCCCATTAATGGGGTGATGAGTCATGTGGATTTAACTCTGGGAGAAGTGGTATTTGTTGAAGATCATGGTGGGGCTCCAGTTCCTAAAGAACACGCCAGGTATGATGCTGCTTCCCAGCCAGAATTAAGAAAACCACTTAAACCCATTGATATCACTCAGTCTGAAGGAACAAATTTCGAAGTTGAAGGGAATCATATCTCTTGGCAAGGATGGAAGGTTAGGGTTTCTATACATCCTGATGAGGGGTTGGTTTTACACCAACTTTCGCTTAACGATAGGCCTGTTATTTATCGTGCCGGTTTATCTGACATGGTAGTTCCCTATGGTAGTGAAGATCCTATGCATTCTTGGAAAGCTGTCCATGATGGAACTGAATATGGTTTCGGGACTTTTGTTGATTCTCTGACTTTAGGATGTGATTGTTTGGGAGAGATTCATTACTTCGATACTAATCTAATGATGTTCGATGGATCAGCAATAACTATAGAAAATGCTATCTGTTTACACGAGGAAGATTATGGAATGCAATGGAAACATGCAAACGACGATGGAGGAGCAAGTGAAGTTAGAAGATCCAGAAGGTTAGTTATTAGTTCAATTTCTACTGTAGGAAACTACGACTACGGAATATTTTGGTATTTGTATTTAGATGGAACAATTCAAGTTGAAGTAAAGTTAACAGGAATTATGGGCATAAGTGCTTTTGATGAGGCTATTCATGACCCTTCTCAAGATCTAAGGATTACTAAAGAGCTTGTTGCGCCTTTGCACCAACATTTATTTTGCATGCGTCTTGATTGGGACCTTGATGGAGGAACCAATCAATTATTTGAAAGCGAAGTAGTAGCTCTACCCATTAGTGAGAAAAATCCTCATGGAACTCATTTGAAGGCAGTAAGTAAACATTTAAAAAAAGAAAGTGAAGCTAAAAGAGATATTTCACCTTCTTCGACTAGGGTGTGGAAAGTAGCAAATCCAAATAAGAAAAATTTTCTAGGTATACCAGTCGCTTACAAACTTCTTCCAGGCTACACACCAACTTTATTAGCTCATCCAGATTCACCCCCAGGAAAAAGAGCTTCATTTGCAAAACACAACTTATGGGCTACTCCTTATAAGAAAGGGGAGCAAGCTGCTGCTGGTCCTAATACTGTAATGCATAATGGAGAAGGAGGTTTGGAAGAACTAACCTCTGAAGACAGGGACATAAGTGATTGCGATTTAGTTATGTGGCATACCTTCGGTGTAACTCATGTGCCTAGACCTGAAGATTGGCCCGTCATGCCAGTCGAGTATTGCGGATTTCATCTAATACCAGTAGGTTTCTTTAACAAAAATCCTACTCTGGATTTACCTCCAAATTGTCATAACAAAAGCAAATCAAATAAGAAGAGTTAAGAATGACTCAAAAAAAGATTATTAAAGCTGACAACAGTTGGAAAGAGGCTGCCAAGAGTGTTCTTATTATGGCTTTTAGTGCGGATCCATGGATGAGATGGTGGTGGCCTGAACCGCAAGTTTATTTAAAGAACATGACTCTTTTCATGAATGAGTATTTGTCAGTCTCAATACCTGCCAAAGGGACTTATGTCGTTGAAGATAGTTCTGGGGCTTCAGTGTGGTTTCCCCCAGGGTTTAGCATAGAAAATGAAGTCCTTGTTCCTGCAATACTGGAAATACCAGAATCGAGAAAAGAGCATGCCTTTAAGATGTTTGAACAATTTGATCAATGTCATCCTAAAGAAGATCACTGGTATCTGCCTTGGATAGGTGTTGATCCTATTTATCATGGTCAAGGATTAGGTTCGCTTATGCTAAAAGAAGTATTAAGAATAGCGGATGAAGAAGGAAAGATAGCTCATTTAGAATCTTCTAATCCTTTGAATATAAGCTTATATAAAAGACATGGCTTCGAGACAATTGTTAGAATACAGGAAGGGGATTCGCCACCGATTCACCCTATGACAAGAGAACCAAAATAAAGGAGCAGTTGAGTGAATATAGAACAGATTTGGACAGGTAATGCTTACCGAAACTTTAATTATTTATTAGCTTGCCAAGAAACCGGAGAAGCCTTAGCAATAGATCCTTTGGATTATGATAAATGCTTATCAAAAGCTAAAGAAAAAGGTTGGGAAATTACTCAGATACTTAACACCCATGAACACGGTGATCACACAGGCGGAAATCATGCAGTTATAGAAGCTACTGGAGCCAAACTACTGGCTCACGAAAATGCCAATGGAGTAATTGATGGCATGGATGTAGGGTTGAAGGCAGGAGATGTAGTCAAAGTTGGAAACTCTGTGGAATTACTGGCCCTTGATACACCCGGCCATACCATGAGCCACATCTGTCTGCTTTCCAAAACAGACACGCCTGCACTTTTCTCTGGAGACACTTTGTTTAATGCCGGAGCTGGAAACTGCCATGGTGGGGGGCATCCAGAAGAGCTTTATGACACCTTTGTCTCACAATTAGAAAAACTGCCACAAGACACTTTGATTTATCCAGGGCACGATTACATAACTAATAATTTGAGTTTTACTCTTGATCGAGAACCTGATAATCAAGTAGCTGCCGGCCTAAAAAAAAACCTAGACGCTTCTCATGATCCTGAAAAGCCTTTGGTCACAACTCTTGAAATGGAAAAAGAGATCAACACTTTTTTTCGTCTAACCAACTCTACTGTGATAACTAGGCTAAGAGAAGCATTCCCAAATATGTCCGAAACACCTTCTCAAAAAGAAGTTTTCATAAAGTTACGTGAACTTAGAAACAGTTGGTAAAAAGCTTTACTTTAGGTTTCTCCAAAAAAATCTAACATATCAGATATGACGGTTGGTAGGACTTCGGGAGGTAAATCGTGACCCATCCCTTCATAAATAATTAGTTTGGATCCTTCGATAAGTTCCGCTGTGTGCCTCCCATGGTCCGGCGGTAGAAGAGGATCATTTGCTCCATGTTGGACCAAAGTTTTCACATTTATTTCTTTTACCTGTTCAGATCGATCCCCCGCCTGAAATATGGCTGTTAATTGGCGAGGCATTGATTCTGGGTAAAAACCATAAGAATGCATCTGCTCAACATTAATTTCTCCGAAATTTCCATCTCCAAAATTTCTAAAGTTACCTTCCGTTTCATTAGTCATTTCAGGAAGATGCCTTGCCCCTGTTGTTGACATGATGGACACAAGACTTTTTGTTCTATCTGGGTACTCAGACGCGATAGTCTGGGCAATCATACCGCCCATTGAGGCTCCTACAACATGAGCGCTTTGTATCTCCAACACATCCAAAACAGCAACACCATCTTCTGCCATATCCAATAAAGTGTATGGAGCGTTAACTCCGAAACCAATGCTGTTAACCAAAAATTTCCACCACAGTTTTGGCTTACCAA